>ENA-OQDW01000189-OQDW01000189.1-human-gut-metagenome-genome-assembly--contig:-NODE-189-length-25470-cov-1.813163_pt1 | contig 25470 bp, 34 predicted proteins | sample MGYA00242784_ERZ504613 | MGnify/ENA primary metagenome ERZ504613 (study PRJEB26092, sample SAMD00036330) | human gut metagenome | host: Homo sapiens | study: EMG produced TPA metagenomics assembly of...
ATCGTATTCAAGCTAACAGCTGCAAAAATCAAAATCAAATTAAGTTTTTCATAAGTATCATTTCATGTTTTAATGGACACAAAAATAATCCTAATTCTAATATAACGACATGGATTATCGTCCATTATCATAGATTTTGAACTCATTATGATTCATACAGAATGAGAATTGCGGCTAAACCATAAAAAAAGAGCCACAGGAACAATGGCTCCCAATGACTCTTTCTTTTTCAGCTCATATTTATAATTTAATTATCTCCATACATACGCGCACGCATTTCTTTAATATGATCAGAAGTGATGTATTCATCATATTCCATCATCTTGTCAATGATACCATTCGGGGTCAATTCAATAATACGGTTCGCCACCGTTTCAATAAATTCGTGGTCGTGGGAAGAGAACAGCACATTTCCCTTATAAGTCTTCAGATTATTATTGAAAGCCTGAATTGATTCCAAGTCCAAATGGTTAGTTGGAGTATCCAAAATCAGACAGTTCGCATTACGCAACTGCATACGGGCAATCATACAACGCATCTTCTCACCTCCGGAAAGCACATTCACTTTCTTCAATACTTCCTCTCCGGAAAACAACATACGCCCCAAGAAACCTTTCATATAGACTTCGTTACCTTCGCCAAACTGGCTCAGCCAATCTACCAAATTCAAATCACTTTCAAAGAAATCCGTATTATCCAAAGGCAAATAAGCGTAGTAATAGTAACGCCCCACGCGAATTTACCAGCCTGCGGAGTACGATTTCCATTGATTATTTCAAAAAAAGCAGTCATGGCACGCGGATCACGGCTCAAAAAGACAATCTTATCTCCTTTTTCTACATTAAAATTCACATCATTGAACAATACCATACCGTCTTCAGTTTCCGCACGCAAGCCGGATACTTCCAAAATCTGATTACCCGGTTCACGATCCGGAGTAAAGATGATACCGGGATATTTACGGGACGACGGCTTAATTTCATCTACATTCAGTTTCTCCAACATCTTCTTTCGGCTGGTTGTCTGCTTGCTCTTAGCCACATTGGCACTAAAACGACGGATAAATTCTTCCAACTCTTTCTTCTTCTCTTCAGCTTTAGCCTTCTGGTTCTGCTGCTGGCGAAGTGCCAACTGACTTGATTCATACCAGAAGCTATAGTTACCGGCAAACATATTCACTTTACCGAAATCAATATCTACAGTATGAGTACAAACAGAATCCAAAAAGTGACGGTCATGACTTACCACCAACACCGTGTGTTCGAAATTAGAAAGATATTCCTCCAGCCAAGTCACCGTATCCATATCCAAATCATTGGTAGGTTCATCCAACAACAAGTTATCAGGATTACCGTAAAGTGCCTGTGCCAACATGACACGCACCTTTTCCTTACCGCTCAGTTCCCCCATCAACATATAATGCTTGTCTTCCTTTATGCCCAACCCACTCAACAAAGAAGCTGCATCACTCTCGGCATTCCAACCATCCAGTTCGGCAAACTTCTCTTCCAGTTCAGAAACTTTCAAGCCATCTTCATCTGTAAAATCAGTTTTCGCATACAGTTCTTCACGCTGTTTCATAATGTTCCACAACACAGTATGTCCCATCATAACCGTATCCATGACTGTATATTCATCCCACTTAAAGTGATCCTGCTCAATACAGACAGACGTTCGCCCGGTCCTAATACCACTGAGCCCTTAGTCGGTTCCAGCTCACCTGAAATTGCTTTCAAGAAAGTAGATTTTCCGGCGCCGTTCGCACCGATAACCCCGTAAATATTACCATTGGTGAACTTCATATTTACGTCATTATACAACACTCTTTTACCAAATTGAATGGCCAAGTTCGAAACTGTAATCATCCTAATATACCTTATTTATATAATTATTCTATTTTGAAATTGCAAAGGTAGGTATTTTAATTCAGAAAAGTATGCCAGTGTGGCAGAAATTCCGTACTTTTGCAAAATTATCACTCTAAGGAAACAACTAGGCACGAAATTTGTTAGCAGTAAATTAACCTAAAAGACCTGACTGTTATGAGTAAAAATAAGAAAAACAAAAAGTTTAATAAGAATATGAACCCAACAGAGAAGAACCAACCTCAAGACGAGGAAGTTTTGAAAAATCAGGAAGCGGCAGAAGCTGCCATTGATGAAGAAACTCAGAAAGAAGCAACAGAAGAACTGAACGCTGAAGAGAAGGTGAATAAGGAATTGGCGGAAGCTCAGAAAACAATAGAAGAGCTGCATGACAAATACCTGCGTCTTTCAGCCGAATTTGACAATTACCGTAAACGCACCATGAAAGAGAAGGCCGAATTGATTAAGAATGGTGGAGAAAAGGCCATTACTGCCATTCTCCCTATTTTGGACGACTTGGAGCGTGCTGTAAAAACTTCAGAAACTTCGGATGATGTAAAAGCAATGCGTGAAGGAATTGAGTTGATCTACAACAAATTCCTGAAAGTATTGAACCAGGAAGGACTTCAGAAAATAGAGACTGACGGTGAGAACTTTGATACCGATTATCACGAAGCAATTGCATTAGTTCCAGCTCCTTCTGAAGAGAAGAAAGGGAAAATATTGGACTGTGTACAAACCGGTTATAAGCTGAATGACAAAGTAATACGCCACGCCAAAGTAGTTGTGGCTCAATAAAACAGTATCATAAAACGACATGGCAAAAAGAGACTATTACGAAGTTCTGGAGGTGGACAAAACAGCCACCCTTGATGTTATAAAAAAAGCATACCGCAAAAAAGCAATACAATATCATCCGGACAAGAATCCGGGGGATAAAGAAGCGGAAGAAAAATTCAAGGAAGCAGCCGAAGCTTATGATGTGTTGAGCAACCCGGATAAACGCGCCCGTTACGATCAATTTGGACATGCAGGAATGAGTGGAGCCGCCGGTGGCGGTTTTGAAGGATTCGGACAAGGTATGTCCATGGATGACATTTTCTCTATGTTCGGTGACATCTTCGGTGGACATGGAGGAGGTTTCGGAGGCTTTGGAGGTTTCGGCGGTGGCGGACGTTCCGCACAACGCAAGTTCCGTGGTTCAGACCTCCGTGTAAAAGTAAAACTGAACTTAAAAGAAATTTCTACGGGAGTAGAAAAGAAATTCAAACTGAAAAAGTACGTAACATGTGACCATTGCCATGGTTCAGGAGCCGAAGGAGAAGGAGGAACGGAAACGTGTCCCACTTGTCATGGAACAGGAAGTATCACCCGCACCCAACAAAGCATTTTTGGAATGGTACAATCACAAAGCGTATGTCCACAATGTAACGGAGAAGGGAAAATCATTAAGAACAAATGTAAAGCTTGTGCAGGAGAAGGTATTGTATACGGAGAAGAAGTCGTGGAAGTGAAAATTCCTGCCGGTGTGGCTGAAGGAATGCAACTTTCTGTCAATGGAAAAGGAAATGCGGGCAAACATAACGGTGTTCCCGGTGATTTACTTGTTGTCATAGAAGAAGAATCCCATCCAGACCTAATACGCGATGAAAATGATTTGATTTACAATCTGTTACTAAGCGTTCCGACTGCTGCTTTAGGAGGTACTGTAGAAATACCAACTATTGATAGCAAAGTAAAAGTAAAAATTGAACCAGGCACCCAACCAGGTAAGGTCTTACGCCTAAGAGGTAAAGGATTGCCCAATGTCAATAGTTATGGTTACAGTAACGGTACAGGTGATTTATTAGTCAATGTAAGCGTATATATTCCAGAAACGTTGAATAAAGATGAAAAACAAGCACTAGAGAAAATGCAAGAATCGGATAACTTCAAACCGAATACAAGCATTAAAGAAAAAATATTCAAGAAGTTCAAAAACTTCTTCGATTAATTTTTATACTACAAAGTGTCACAGAAAGAATACTAGGTTTTATATCTGCCTGGCATTCTTTTGTGACACTTTGCGGTAAATAAAAACATTTGCCATGAATTACGAAGAAACATTGGATTATTTATATAATAGTGCCCCATTATTCCAACATATAGGAAAAGATGCATACAAAGCAGGATTAGAGAATACTTATCTTTTAGACGAGTATTTCAACCATCCTCATCGCCAATTCCGAACCATTCATATAGCCGGGACCAATGGAAAAGGCTCTTGTTCACATACTTTAGCCGCCATTTTACAATCAGCCGGATACAAGACAGGACTTTACACTTCTCCACATCTGATAGATTTTCGTGAACGAATACGTGTCAACGGAATTCCTGTATCCAAAGAATATGTCATAGACTTTGTAGAAAAACACCGTGCCTTTTTTGAACCTCTGCATCCTTCTTTCTTTGAACTGACTACTGCAATGGCTTTCCACTATTTTGCCCAAAGCCAAGTAGATGTAGCCATTATAGAAGTCGGTCTGGGAGGACGAATAGATTGTACAAATATCATCCGTCCGGATCTATGTGTCATAACTAATATCAGTTTCGACCATATACAATTTTTAGGTAATACATTAGCCAAAATAGCCACAGAGAAGGCCGGAATCATCAAAGAAAAGACTCCGGTAGTTATTGGTGAAACCACACCTGAAACCAAACCTATATTTACAACTCGTGCTAAAGAAGTAAACGCTCCTATCTACTTTGCAGAAGAAGAACAGTTATTACACTCCTCCAGCATAAATGAAAAAGGTAAACGAATATATCAAACAACCGACTACCTCAATCTGGAAGGCGAACTGGAAGGCTTTGCCAACTTAAAAACACCAATACACTTTTATCTGCCATCCGCCTATTAAAACAAGCAGGTTATCAGCTTACCGAAAGTAATATACGTAAAGGGTTCTCACAAGTATGTGAACTCACCGGTCTGATGGGAAGATGGCAAAAATTAGAAAGTGAACCGACTTTAATATGTGATACAGGACATAATGTAGGAGGAATTTCGTATATCATAGAACAATTAAAACATCAGAAATATGAACGATTACACATTGTAATAGGTATGGTAAACGACAAGGATATCAGTGGAGTATTGTCCATGCTTCCTAAAAATGCCACATATTATTTTACCAAAGCCAGTGTAAAACGCGCTTTATCCGAAAAAGAATTACAAAGCTTAGCGATGCAATCCAGGCTGCACGGAGATGCTTATCCTGATGTAGAAACCGCTGTAGCAGCCGCTAAAGAAAAAGCTAACAAAAATGACTTTATTTTTGTTGGAGGAAGCAGCTTTATCGTTGCGGATTTATTAAAATTTCACGTTTAGTCCGTTCACTTTTATAGAAAAAGTTTGGGAATACCGAAGAAAATCTTTTTATTTGCATTAGTTTTATACATACAATAAAAAGATTTTCAATAACATGATAAACACATCTACTTCCGATGAGAATTTATGTGGCCTGAAACGGGCCGATTTTCAGACAACAGTGAACGGGAAACAAACAGACCTCTTCATTCTGAAAAATGAAAACGGAGCTGAAATAGCTGTTACCAACTATGGTGGAGCAGTATTAGCTATTATGGTTCCGGACAAAAACGGTAAATATGCCAATGTCATTCAAGGACATGATAGTATAACCCATGTAATCAATAGCCACGAACCTTTCCTCAGTACTCTTATCGGTCGTTACGGAAACCGTATAGCAGGAGGCAAATTCATTTTAGAAGGGAAAGAATATTCACTGACTATCAACAATGGTCCCAACTCGCTGCATGGCGGTCCTACCGGATTTCATACCCGCATTTGGGATGCAGAACAGGAAACTCCACAAAGTTTGAAATTGCATTATTTATCTGCTGATGGCGAAGAAGGATTTCCGGGAAATTTGGATATTCACGTAACGTACACTTTAAGTAATCAAAATGAATTCATCATTACTTACCACGCTACAACAGACAAAACAACATTGGTAAATCTTACTCACCACGGTTTTTTCAGCCTATCAGGCATTGCCAATCCTACGGCAACCGTTGATAACAACATCGTAACCATTAATGCTGATTTTTATACTCCGATAGATAATGTATCAATCCCTACAGGCGAAATTGCCAAAGTAGAAGGTACTCCTATGGATTTTCGTACTCCTCAAAGAGTAGACAGTAGAATCAATGCCCCATTCGAACAGCTAAAATTCGGTGCCGGCTATGACCACTGCTATGTATTAAACAAACGTGAAGCAGGCACACTGAGTTTTGCAGCAAAATGTGTAGAGCCCGAAAGCGGTCGTAGCATGGAAGTATACACTACAGAGCCCGGCGTACAAGTTTATACTTCAAACTGGCATAATGGTTTCGAAGGTGCTCATGGAGCAACTTTCCCAGCAAGAAGTGCCATCTGTTTTGAAGCACAACATTTTCCTGATACACCCAATAAAGGCCATTTCCCTTCTTGTGTTCTACATCCGGGGGAAACTTACAGTCAAGTAACCATCTACAAATTCGGTGTAGAAAAATAATTTTATGAAATAACCTAATTTATAAACTTATAATTTTTTCAAGACCATGAATCAACAAAAACAGAACGGTAATATCATCGCTATCATTACAATGTTCTTCCTTTTCGCGATGATTTCCTTCGTTACTAATCTTGCTGCGCCTTTCGGCACAATATGGAAAAACCAATATGCAGGTGCCAATACCTTGGGTATGATGGGAAATATGATGAATTTCCTTGCATATCTGTTTATGGGGATTCCTTCAGGTAATATGCTTGTAAAAATCGGATATAAAAAAACAGCCCTCATTGCCATGGCAGTAGGTTTCATCGGTTTGTTTATCCAATATATTTCCAGTTTGTTCGGTGCAGATATAGACGTATTCAATTTAGGAGAATATGCCATTAAAATGAATTTTATTATCTACCTGCTTGGTGCCTTCGTCTGTGGTTTTTGTGTATGTATGCTGAACACAGTAGTTAACCCGATGCTAAATCTTTTAGGTGGTGGTGGTAACAAAGGTAACCAATTAATCCAAGCCGGTGGTGCTCTAAACTCATTGTCGGGTACTTTGACCCCGCTTTTCGTAGGTGCCTTGATTGGTTCTGTCACCCCTCAAACAGCTATGTCAGATGTAGCTCCTCTGCTTTTCATCGCAATGGGTGTATTCGTATCAGCGTTTATCGCTCTTTCATTCATCGCTATTCCAGAGCCCCATCTAAGAAAAGCAGGTCATGAAAAAGAGAAATTCTCTCATAGTCCTTGGAATTTTCGCCATACTGTATTAGGTGTAATCGGTATCTTTGTATATGTAGGCATTGAAATCGGTATTCCAGGCACATTAAATTTCTACCTTGCCGACCCAACGGAAAAAGGTGCGGGCCTGCTTGCCAACGGTGCCGCTATCGGTGGTGCTATTGCTGCCATCTATTGGTTGCTCATGTTAGTGGGACGTTCTGCAAGTAGTGTCATCAGCGGTAAAGTAGCTACACGCACACAATTGATTGTTGTTTCCGCAACAGCTATCTGTTTTATATTAATCGCAATCTTCACTCCAAAAGAAATCACTGTCTCTATGCCGGGATATAGTGTAGAAAATGGATTCGAAATGGCCTCTGTACCTGTCAGTGCCCTATTTTTGGTACTTTGTGGTTTATGTACGTCCATTATGTGGGGAGGTATCTTCAACCTCGCTGTAGAGGGTTTAGGCAAATATACCGCACAAGCTTCAGGTATTTTTATGATGATGGTTGTCGGTTGGCGGTATCTTCCCATTATTGCAGCAATTCATTTCTGACGCTGTGGGATATATGGCCAGCTATTGGTTAATTATCGCTTTGCTTGCTTATCTGTTGTTCTATGGTTTGATAGGATGCAAGAACGTAAACAAAGACATTCCTGTAGAATAATTATAAAAACATATAGTATTAACTTTAAACTATTAATATCATGGATATAGAATACGTAAGAAGTCGCTTCATCAAACATTTTGATGGTACAACAGGTTCAGTATATGCATCACCCGGACGTATTAACCTTATTGGAGAACATACCGACTATAACGGTGGTTTTGTATTTCCCGGAGCAGTAGATAAAGGTATGATTGCTGAAATCAAACCTAATGGTACCAATAAGGTACGTGCTTATTCTATTGATTTAAAAGACTATGTAGAGTTCGGTTTGAACGAAGAAGATGCTCCTAAAGCCAGTTGGGCAAGATATATTTTCGGCGTTTGCGTGAAATGATCAAACGTGGTGTAGATGTGAAAGGTTTTGACACTGCTTTTGCGGGTGACGTACCTTTGGGTGCAGGTATGTCTTCATCTGCTGCATTGGAAAGTACGTATGCTTTCGCTATCAACGAACTTTTCGGTGACAACAAAATAGATAAATTTGAATTAGCCAAGGTAGGTCAGGCAACAGAACATAATTATTGTGGTGTAAATTGCGGTATTATGGATCAATTTGCATCTGTATTTGGAAAAGAAGGTAGTTTGATCCGTTTGGATTGTCGTTCATTAGAATATCAATATTTCCCTTTCAAACCGGAAGGTTACCGTTTAGTATTAGTTGACTCAGTAGTCAAACACGAATTGGCTTCTTCTGCATACAATAAGCGTCGTCAAAGTTGTGAAGCTGCCGTATCTGCCATTCAGAAAAAACATCCTCATGTAGAATTTTTACGTGATTGTACAATGGAAATGTTGCAGGAAGCAAAAGCCGAGATCAGTGAAGAAGACTATATGCGTGCAGAATACGTCATTGAAGAAATCCAACGTGTACTCGATGTTTGCGACGCTTTGGAAAGAGGTGATTACGAAACCGTAGGACAGAAGATGTATGAAACTCACTATGGCATGAGTAAATTGTATGAAGTAAGCTGTGAGGAACTTGATTTCTTGAATGATGTTGCTTTCGACTGCGGTGTTACCGGTTCACGTGTAATGGGTGGAGGTTTCGGTGGATGTACAATCAACCTAGTTAAAAATGAACTATACGAAACATTCATCACCACTGCCAAAGAAAGATTCAAAGAGAAGTTCGGAAGAAGTCCCAAAGTTTACGATGTAGTCATCAGTGACGGTTCTCGCAAGCTGGTATAAAAAAGATCTCAAATTCGCTAACATATGAAAAAACCGCTTTGGATTCAAAGCGGTTTTTTCTTCTTTATGCTATAAAAGTGTAGGAAATACACTTTTATGTTGCACAACATACTCTTTTCATATCCAATGTATTAGTAATAGTGTTACTTTTACACCCAAAATCATATACTCTATTACTAATTAGTACTTTTATATCATGAAAAGCATGAAAAAACCTTTCTGGGAACCGGTATCGCACTGACATTGTTAAGTGCTTGCGCTCCCAAACAATCTCAAGAAGCACTTACAAAGTCCGGATTAGCCCCCACTAATTATGAAACAATAGTGGATGGCGTAAAACCTGTTAAACTGTATACGCTAAAAAATGCAGCCGGAATGGAAGTATGCGTAACCAATTTTGGCGGACGTATTGTATCTATCATGGTCCCTGACAAAAACGGAAATCTAAAAGACGTAGTGCTGGGTTTTGACAGCATTGCTGACTACCAAAATATTCCCAGCGACTTCGGTGCTTCTATCGGACGCTATGCCAACCGTATTAATAAAGGAGTCATCGTAATAGATGGAGAAACCATTCAACTGCCCCAAAATAATTTTGGCCACTGCCTGCATGGAGGTCCTAAAGGATGGCAATACCAAGTTTATGAAGCAAACCAATTAAACGACAGTACTATGACACTAACTATGAATCACCAGATGGAGATGCCAATTTTCCGGGAAATGTAACCGCTACTGTTACTTATGCACTGACAAGAGACAATGCCATCGACATAAACTACAAAGCGACAACTGACAAAAAGACTGTTATCAATATGACTAACCACTCTTATTTCAACTTGAGTGGAAACCCTGCCAATCCAGCCACCGACCATATTCTTTATGTAAATGCAGACAGCATCACTCCCGTTGACAGCACATTCATGACCACTGGAGAAATGATGGCAGTAACAGAAACTCCATTTGATTTCAATACTCCTAAAACTATTGCCCCCGATGTGACTAATTTTGAAAACGAACAAATAAAATTCGGCAACGGGTTCGACCACAATTGGTACTTAACACGAAAGGTGATATCAACCAACTGGCTGCCAAACTGACCAGCCCCACTAGTGGTATCACTTTGGAAATATATACTAATGAACCGGGAATACAAGTCTATACAGGCAACTTTTTGGATGGAACTGTAAAAGGGAAAAAGGGAATTACTTATCCGCAACGCGCGTCTGTTTGTCTGGAAACACAGCACTATCCCGACAGCCCCAACAAATCACAATGGCCTTCTGTAATCCTGGAACCGGGACAGACCTATCACAGCCAATGTATCTTTAAATTCGGTGTTGAAAAATAATTGTTAAACTTTAAATATTTAATATCATGAATTGGAATTCACATGAATTCATCTGGCTGGACTGGACAATACTGGCAGTCGGCATTGTAGCTGTGATATGGGCGGTATGGCGCTCTGTACAAAAAGACAAACGCTCGCAACAAGGAGCAAGCAGTGAAGATTATCTATTTGGTAAAGGTGAGCATGGTACATCATTGGTGCTGCTATCTTTGCAGCCAATATCGGTTCGGAACATCTGGTAGGTTTGGCAGGAACCGGTGCCAAATCCGGAGTAGGTATGGCACACTGGGAAATGCAAGGTTGGATGATTCTTCTTCTAGGATGGCTTTTTGTTCCATTCTACCAACTATTAAACAATAAAATGGGCAAAATCATTACCATGCCCGATTTCCTTAAATACCGTTATACCCCACGTACCGGTTCATGCTTTCTATCATCACATTGATAGCCTACATTCTTACTAAAGTTAGTGTAACCGCCTATACCGGAGGTATCTTTTTGGAATTTTTACTTGGACTTCCTTTTTGGTATGGGGCAATCGGACTTATTGTCTTGACCGGCATCTTCACCGTACTGAGTGGAATGAAAGGAGTAATGACCCTCTCAGCTATTCAAACCCCTATTTTAATCATTGGTTCTTTCTTGGTTCTTTTCCTGGGACTGTCAGCCTTGGGAGACGGTAATATTGCTACAGGATGGACAGAAATGATGGATCATGCGCGTAGCGCCATGAATATAGGAGCAGACGGACACGCTTATGGTGCCAACCATATGTTTCACTGGACTGAAGCAGACCCGATGTATCAAGATTATCCTGGATTCTGGGTATTTATCGGAGCTTCTATCATCGGTTTCTGGTATTGGTGTACCGACCAGCATATCGTACAGCGTGTACTTGGACAACGTAAAGGCGAAGATAATGATGTAGTAATGAAGCGTGCCCGTAGAGGTACTATTGCAGCCGGTTATTTTAAAATCCTGCCTGTCTTCATGTTTCTTATTCCGGGGATGGTAGCTGCCGCCTTAGCTGCAAAAGGTGAATTTGATATGTCAAATACAGATGCAGCTTTTGCTGTAATGGTAAAGGATGTTCTGCCTGCCGGTGTAAAAGGTATTGTAACTATTGGATTCATCTGTGCATTGGTTGCTTCACTGGCTGCTTTCTTTAATTCATGTGCCACACTTTTTACAGAAGACTTTTACAAACCCATGTTTAAGAACAAAAGTGAAGCTACTTATGTTATGGTAGGACGTATCGCTACCGTAGTTGTAGTTATCCTCGGCATGGCATGGATTCCTGTAATGATGAGTCTCGGCAGCCTTTACGACTATCTGCAAGGTATACAGTCTCTCCTTGCACCTGCAATGGTAGCCGTATTTGCACTTGGTATATTCTCCAAGAAAATCACTCCGAAAGCCGGTGAAACTGCCATGATTGTCGGTTTCCTAATTGGTATGATCCGTTTGCTGACTAATATCCTCACCAACACCGGAAAAGATGTGATGACCGGCTGGTTTTGGGAAAATACAACTTGGTTTTGGCAGACAAACTGGCTTATTTTTGAAATATGGTTACTTGTATTCCTTTTGTTGTTAATGGTTGTTGTATCATGCTTCACTCCGGCTCCAACCGCCAAACAAGTGGAAGCCATCACCTTTACCGGCAGTTACAAGGAACTTATCAGAAAGAGCTGGAACAAATGGGATGTTATAACCTCTTTAGGTGTAGTTCTGCTTTGCGCACTATTCTATGCTTATTTCTGGTAAACCATAAATTAAAGGCTGTATGCTTTGAATTATCTTGAAGAATACAGCCTGTTAATTTTAAACCGACACTAAACCATGACCACCTATTATAACATAAATCCTAAATTCTATGTATCTGTAGACTGTATCATTTTCGGTTTTGACGAAGGAGAATTAAAACTGCTTCTACTAAAACGAAATTTTGAACCGGCTATGGGAAAATGGTCTTTGATGGGAGGATTCGTACAAGAAGACGAAAGTGTAGACGCTGCCGCCAAACGGGTATTGGCAGAACTGACCGGATTGGAAAATGTATATATGGAACAAGTAGGCACATTTGGCGACTTAGAGCGCGATCCGGGAGAACGAGTCATATCAGTAGCCTATTATGCTTTAGTCAATGTAAATGAATATGACAGGGAACTAGTGCAGCAGCACAATGCTCATTGGACAAAAATAGACGAACTGCCACAGCTCATTTTCGATCATCCGATCATGATTCCAAAGCACGTGAACTAATGAAGCACAAAGCATCATACAATCCAATTGGTTTTAACCTGCTGCCCGAATTGTTTACCCTGACACAGTTGCAAAATCTATATGAAGCAATCTATGGCGAACCGATGGACAAGCGGAATTTCCGCAAGCGGGTAGCCGAAATGGATTTCATTGAAAAAACAGATTTGATAGACAAATCAGGTTCCCGACGAGGTGCTTATCTTTATAAATTTAATGATAAGGCCTACAGAAAGGATCCGAAATTTAAACTTTAAAATAATGTGCCGATGCAATAATTTGCCAATTGACAAATTAGCATATTGCCACATTACCCAATTATTCATTATGTTAGAAAAATTAAAAGAAAAAGTATTCCGTGCCAATCTGGATTTGGTGAAACACGGACTAGTTATTTTTACATGGGGAAATGTTTCTGCCATTGATCGTGAAACAGGCTTGGTAGTAATCAAACCCAGTGGTGTATCATACGATGATATGAAAGCTGAAGACATGGTTGTAGTAAATCTGGACGGCAACGTGGTAGAAGGTTCTCTTCGTCCGTCTTCAGATACTCCCACCCATGTAGTTCTATATAAAGCATTCCCCGAAATAGGTGGAGTGTACATACCCACTCCACCTATGCCACCGCCTGGGCACAAGCCGGAATGGATATTCCCAATATCGGAACGACTCATGCCGATTATTTCCATGACGCCATTCCTTGTACCGCAGATATGACAGAAGAGGAAGTAAAAGGTGCCTACGAACAGGAAACAGGCAATGTGATTGTGAAACGTTTCAAGAAACTGAACCCTGTACATACTCCGGGAGTACTAGTAAAAATCATGGTCCTTTTGCATGGGGAAAAGATGCCAATGATGCTGTGCATAATGCAGTAGTCATGGAACAGGTAGCCAAAATGGCAAGTATCGCTTTTGCCGCCAACCCTCATTTAACGATGAATTCTTTATTAATAGAAAAGCATTTCAGCCGCAAACACGGTCCCAATGCCTATTATGGACAGAAATAAGAAACAAAGAAATTAATAACCCTTTTAAAATATAACATTATGGAAAAAGCATTTGATCAGTATGAAGTATGGTTTGTAACAGGAGCACAGCTTCTGTACGGAGGTGACGCAGTTGTAGCAGTAGACGCTCACTCCAATGAAATGGTAAACGGATTGAACGAATCAGGGAAACTTCCTGTAAAAGTAGTATATAAAGGAACAGCCAATTCTTCTAAAGAAGTGGAAGCAGTGTTCAAAGCAGCCAACAACGATGAAAAATGTATCGGTGTCATCACTTGGATGCACACTTTCTCCCCTGCTAAAATGTGGATTCACGGTCTGCAGCAGTTAAAGAAACCACTGTTACATCTACACACTCAATTCAATAAGGAAATTCCTTGGGATACCATGGATATGGACTTCATGAATCTGAATCAATCCGCCCATGGTGACCGCGAATTCGGACATATCTGTACCCGTATGCGCATCCGCCGCAAAGTAGTGGTAGGTTACTGGAAAGACGAAGACACCCAGCACAAGATTGCCGTTTGGATGCGCGTTTGTGCAGGTTGGGCAGACTCTCAGGATATGCTGATCATCCGTTTCGGCGATCAGATGAATAATGTAGCTGTAACTGACGGTGATAAAGTGGAAGCAGAACAACGTATGGGGTACCACGTAGATTACTGTCCGGCAAGCGAACTGATGGAATACCATAAAAATATCAAGGATACAGATGTAGAAGCACTTTGTAGCAACTTACTTTAACGAATACGACCACGATGCTTCATTAGAAGATAAATCAACCGAAGCTTATCAGAAAGTATGGAATGCTGCAAAAGCCGAATTAGCTCTTCGTGCCATCCTCAAAGCCAAAGGCGCTAAAGGATTCACTACTAATTTTGATGATTTGGGCCAAACAGACGGCAGCTACTTCGATCAGATTCCGGGACTGGCTTCCCAGCGTCTGATGGCTGAAGGCTACGGATTCGGTGCGGAAGGTGACTGGAAATCAGCAGCTCTCTACCGCACTGTATGGGTGATGAACCAAGGACTTTCCCAAGGTTGTTCTTTCTTGGAAGATTACACATTGAACTTCGATGGTGCAAACAGTGCTATCCTGCAATCACATATGCTGGAAGTTTGCCCTCTTATCGCCGCTTCCAAACCACGTCTGGAAGTAACACTTCCTAGGTATAGGTATTCGCAAGAGCCAGACAGCCCGTCTTGTATTCACTTCAAAAGTAGGTTCAGGTTGTACCGCCACTGTAGTAGACTTGGGTAACCGTTTCCGTCTGATCGTGAACGACGTAGAATGCATCGAACCGAAACCGTTGCCCAAATTACCGGTTGCTTTCCGCCCTGTGGATTCCGATGCCTAATTTCGAAGTAGGTGCAGGCGCATGGATCCTGGCAGGTGGAACACATCATTCTTGCTTCTCTTATGATCTGACAGCAGAATATTGGGAAGACTATGCTGAGATTGCAGGTATCGAAATGATCCGTATCGACAAAGATACTACCATCAGCAACTTCAAGAAAGAGCTTCGCATGAACGAAGTCTACTATATGCTGAACAAAGCACTTTGCTAATTCATCCATGAAGAGGGGATGTGTCAAGGCTAATAAGATTCTTGGCACATCCCACCTTATTTTATCATCATTATTGTTGTACCTTAAATTATAGGTTTTAATATGAAATCAGATGCAAAATCAACCATCGAAGCAGGAAAAGCTATTCTAGGCATAGAATTCGGATCAACGCGAATCAAAGCTGTTTTGATTGACCAGGAAAACAAGCCCATTGCCCAAGGAAGCCATAGCTGGGAAAATCATTGGTAGACGGACTGTGGACTTACAGTGTGGAAGCTATCTGGCATGGCCTGCAAGACTGCTATGCAGATCTCCGTTCCAACGTAAAAAAGCTATATGACACAGAAATAGAAACCTTGGCAGCAATCGGTGTCAGTGCCATGATGCATGGTTATATGGCATTCAATAAAGAAGAAGAAATCCTTGTACCTTCCGTACATGGAGAAACACCAATACTGGTCCGGCAGCAGCCGCTTTATCTGAATTATTCGTATATAATATTCCTCTGAGATGGAGCATTTCTCATTTATACCAAGCTATTTTAGACAATGAAGAGCACGTAAGTGACATTGACTATCTGACCACCCTTGCAGGTTTCATTCATTGGCAAATTACAGGTCAAAAAGTTCTGGGCATAGGTGATGCATCAGGAATGCTTCCCATAGACCCGGCTACCAAGAATTATTCTGCCGGAATGATAGCCAAGTTCGACAAGTTGGTAGCTCCTAAAGGATACCCCTGGAAACTGACAGATATCCTGCCCAAAGTCTTACCCGCCGGCGAGAATGCAGGGTTCCTTACACCAGAAGGTGCCAAGAGGCTGGACGTGTCGGGCCATTTAAAAGCAGGTATACCTGTCTGTCCTCCGGAAGGAGATGCCGGAACTGGCATGGTAGCAACCAACGCTGTCAAGCAACGTACCGGGAATGTATCAGCAGGCACTTCCTCATTTTCCATGATTGTGTTGGAAAAAGAGTTGTCCAAGCCATACGAAATGATTGACATGGTCACCACTCCCGACGGAAGCCTTGTAGCATGGTACATTGCAACAACTGCACCTCCGACCTCAATGCCTGGATCAATCTGTTTAAAGAATACCAAGAACTGCTGGGTATACCTGTAGATATGAATGAATTATATGAAAAACTTTACAATCATGCGCTCGCAGGTGATGCAGATTGCGGTGGTCTTATTTCATATAATTATATTTCAGGTGAACCCGTGACAGGACTTGCCGACGGAAGGCCATTGTTTGTACGTTCTGCAAATGACAAATTCAGCCTCGCCAACTTCATGCGTACCCATTTATACGCTTCAGTCGGAGTTCTTAAGATAGGTAATGACATTCTTTTCAATGAAGAGAAAATCAAAGTAGACAGAATCACAGGACACGGCGGATTATTCAAAACGAAAGGTGTAGGCCAGAGAATACTTGCAGCAGCTATAAACTCCCCTATTTCCGTAATGGAAACTGCCGGTGAAGGTGGCGCATGGGGAATCGCCCTGCTAGGTTCTTACCTTGTCAACAATGAAAAGAAACAATCCCTGGCAGATTTTCTGGAAGACAAAGTATTCGCCGGTGATGCCGGTATTGAAATATCGCAACAGCCGAAGATGTAGCCGGATTCAACACATATATCGAAAACTATAAGGCAGGACTGCCTGTTGAAGAAGCAGCGACCCAATTTAAGAAGTGAGTCAAACAGGTTTAAAAAAGAGCCTCTTTACATGTTGTGGTTTACACATAAAGAGTTATCTTTGCAGATATTAAATAAAATAGCAAGGATAAACCGACTCACTAATAGCATTCAAATTATAATATTATTTTAATATGAACGAAAAGAAACTTATGAACCGTGCAGCGGACAACATCCGTATTCTGGCTGCTTCGATGGTAGAGAAAGCTAATTCAGGACATCCGGGTGGAGCTATGGGTGGCGCTGATTTTGTGAATGTACTTTTCTCTGAGTTTTTAGTTTACGATCCTGAAAATCCGCGTTGGGAAGGACGTGACCGTTTCTTCCTTGATCCAGGCCACATGTCACCGATGTTATATTCCACTTTGGCACTGACCGGCAAGTTCACCATGGAAGAACTGGCACAGTTCCGTCAATGGGGAAGTCCGACTCCGGGACACCCTGAAGTGGACATCATGCGCGGTATTGAAAATACTTCCGGTCCGTTAGGACAAGGACACACTTTTGCAGTAGGTGCTGCTATCGCTGCCAAATTTCTGAAAGCCCGTCTGGGTAATGTCATGGACCAGACTATCTATGCCTATATATCCGATGGTGGCATTCAAGAAGAAATTTCTCAGGGTGCAGGACGTTGGCAGGTCATTTGGGACTGGACAATCTGATCATGTTTTATGATTCAAACGACATCCAGCTGTCTACCGCTACCGATGCTGTTACCAGCGAAGATGTTGCCAAGAAATACGAAGCATGGCACTGGAAAGTAATTATTATCAATGGTAATGATCCCGATGCAATCCGCACAGCTCTGACAGAAGCGAAAGCCGTAACCGGTCAGCCCACATTAATTATCGGTAAGACCATTATGGGTAAAGGTGCACGCAAAGCGGATGATTCCAGTTATGAACGTAACTGTGCCACCCACGGTGCCCCTTTGGGAGGTGATGCTTACATCAATACAATCAAAAACTTAGGTGGCGATCCAACCAATCCTTTCCAAATCTTCCCTGAAGTAAAAGAGTTGTATGCCAAACGTGCAGAAGAACTGAAAAAAATTGTTGCAGAAAAATATGCAGCTAAAGCTGAATGGACTAAAGCTAATCCCGAACTGGCAGCTAAATTGGAACTGTGGTTCTCAGGCAAAGCTCCGAAAGTAAATTGGAATGCTATTGAACAAAAAGCCGGAGATGCTACACGCAGTGCTTCTGCCAAAGTTCTCGGTGTACTAGCTACAGAAGTAGAAAACATGATTGTTTCTTCGGCCGACCTGTCAAACTCAGACAAGACCGACGGTTTCTTGAAGAAAACACATGCATTCACTAAAGATGACTTCACCGGCGCGTTTCTGCAAGCAGGTGTTTCCGAATTAACCATGGCTTGCTGCTGCCTAGGTATGGCACTTCACGGAGGCGTGATTGCTGCATGTGCTACTTTCTTCGTATTCTCAGACTATATGAAACCCGCCGTACGTATGGCTGCCTTGATGGAACTTCCCGTCAAGTTCATCTGGACACACGACGCATTCCGTGTAGGTGAAGACGGTCCTACTCACGAACCGGTAGAACAAGAAGCACAAATCCGCCTGATGGAAAAACTGAAAAACCACAAAGGACACAATTCTATGTTGGTACTCCGTCCGGCAGATGCGGAAGAAACCACTGTGGCATGGAAATTGGCCATGGAAAATACCAGCACCCCCACCGCACTGATCTTCTCCCGCCAGAATATCGCGAATCTGCCTGCAGGAAACGACTACTCACAGGCTGCAAAAGGCGCTTATATTGTTGCAGGTTCCGACGAAAATCCGGATATAATCCTAGTCGCTTCAGGTTCCGAAGTTTCCACTTTGGAAGCAGGTGCAGAACTTCTCCGCAAGGATGGCATAAAAATACGTATCGTATCCGCTCCTTCTGAGGGATTGTTCCGCAGCCAAAGCAAGGAATACCAAAACAGTATCATTCCCACAGGGGCTAAAGTATTCGGTCTGACTGCCGGTCTTCCTGTAAACCTTGAAGGTTTGGTAGGTGCCAACGGTAAGGTATTCGGTCTGGAATCATTCGGATTCTCCGCTCCTTACAAAGTATTGGATGAAAAGCTGGGCTTTACCGCACAGAACGTGTATAATCAAGTAAAAGAAATGCTGGCATGAAAAAAGTAGGACTGGCATCCGATCATGCAGGATTTGAACTGAAAGAGTTTGTAAAAACATGGTTGACTGAAAAAGGTTATCCATGCAAAGATTTCGGTACATACAGTACAGAAAGCTGTGACTATGCAGATTACGCCCATCCGCTTGCACTGGCTATAGAAGCCGGAGAATGCGGACCCGGAGTAGCTATTTGTGGAAGCGGTGAAGGGATCAGCATGACATTGAACAAACATCAGGGTATCCGTGCGGCACTATGCTGGATTCCCGAGATAGCCCATTTGTCACGTCAACACAATGATGCCAATGTTCTGGTAATGCCAGGACGATTCATAGACCATGAAATGGCTGAAAAAATATTAGATGAATTCTTTAACAGCGGCTTTGAAGGCGGACGTCACCAAAAACGCATTGAAAAGATACCTGTAAAGTAAAATTCACGCAATAATAATAAAAGTAAAAAAAGAGAGGCTTTATAGCTTCTCTTTTTTTTTATTCCTATCTTTGCTTAGATTAAAATATAAAATAAGATATATTACTATGAAGAAATTCTTTTTTTATGCTCTTATGCCTGCCATTCATCGCTATGGCACAGACAGATCCCAAATATCTGGCGGGAGCAATAACTTTGGATGACGGTAAAGTTTCTTTCAAAACAGAAATACAGGCACCGTCTTTAACGAAAGACCAGCTATATGAGACAATGCTGAAATGGGCTACAGAACGTTTCAAGCCCGAAGGCAAGTTCAATGCACGTGTTCTTTACACCAATGAAGATGAAGGAACCATTGCAGCAGGTGGCGAAGAATATCTGGTATTCTCATCCTCTGCATTGTCATTGGACAGAACCAGAATTTATTATCAGATGTTTATCACCTGCGGAAACGGAAAATGTGATATCGAAATGACCCGTATCCGTTATTGGTATGATGAAGCTCGTGACGGAGGAGAAAAATACAGTGCAGAGGAATGGATTGTAGACGATATGGCTTTAAACAAATCGAAGACCAAGCTGGCTCCCATCTGCGGCAAATTCAGAAGAGAGACTATTGACTTGAAAGACACACTGTTCAAATCCATCCAAGATACATTGGGCAACAAAGTCTTGAACAACTCACAAATTGCAGTTGCTCCTACTTCGGGTGTAACAGCCACTCCGATATCAAATACAACCACAATCATTACCGCCACTCCGGTAACTCCCCCTGCCCAACCGGCTATCATCGGTGGTTCTGAGGGTAATACCGAAATAAAAGTAGCTAATAATGCAACTCCTAGCAAAGAACAAAGCATAGATGACCAAATCAAGGCATCTTCACGTATGACAATTACTGCCGGAAACGATGAACAATTCGAAATTGGTAAAGAATGTTGGGGAGGTTTCGGTCAGTTATTCGGCAAAGAAGTAGCATTCTGCATAATTGACCAATCCAAATCAATGGGCAATATGCTAATGGATCAAAGCGACAATTATAAAATTTCGTTCTACAAGCAAGGTAGTAGTGAGCCGTGGTTGATAGTAAACTGTAAGAAACTGATGAAACAGACAGTTACCGGTGAGGAAGCAAAAAAGATGAACCCCAGTAACAACGGCCAGAAGGCATATAATATGTATGTAGGTGAAGTAATAAAATAATCTTTTCTTCTATATATTTATGCCGTGACAGTTAATTCTATACGATAATACATAAAATATTTAGGGGGGGAGATAACCTGAACAACTCCCCCTAAAAAACATACAAACGATTTACCATATACTTCCCCCCAAAAATATCATGACAAATACAATTCAAACATATCCCCCCTTTAAGAATAAATAACACCGTTCCTCTATCAACCGTTTCACTTGAAACCATTTCTATAATAATCAAACCATTAGAAGAAATCATTCTTCCATTTTTTCCCTATCTTTCTCTCCTTTTTTTAAATGTTTTTAGCAAGAAAGTCGTTTTTTCTGCTCCAATCTTCCCTTTCATAACAAATAAAGAGTATCTTTGTAAACAACAATGAGACAATCATGCCTTATGACGGAAGAATTACAGGACATAAAGACACTTATCGAACAGGGTGATACGGAGAGAGCTATTCATGCGCTAACTAATTTCATCCGAAACGATGCGCACGTCAACGATGAACCCTATTACTTACTGGGTAACGCCTACCGCAAAATGGGAAACTGGCAACAAGCTTTGAACAATTATTTGGAAGCCATCGAGCGTAATCCGGAAAGTCCCGCCGTTTCCGCCCGTGACATGATTATGAATATTCTGAATTTCTATAACAAAGACATGTATAATCAATAATAACTAACCCATGGCAAAGATTAAAGGTGCTATTGTAGTAGACACAGAGCGTTGCAAAGGTTGCAATCTATGTGTAGTGGCATGTCCGCTACATGTAATCGCGCTCAATGCCAAACAAGTGAATAAAAAGGATACACATTCGCCCACCAGGTATTAGAGGATACCTGCAATGGTTGCGCATCATGTGCCACAGTCTGTCCGGACGGATGCATTACTGTGTATAAAGTAAAACAACAATAAATGTAACAAATATGGCAGAAGAAGTCGTTTTAATGAAGGGAAATGAAGCCATAGCCCACGCCGCCATCCGTATCGGAGTAGACGGTTACTTTGGCTATCCCATCACTCCCCAATCGGAAATATTGGAAACGCTGGCCGAAGAGAAACCTTGGGAAACTACCGGTATGGTGGTGTTACAGGCAGAAAGTGAAGTCGCAGCAATCAACATGGTATATGGCGGTGCAGCAAGCGGTAAAATGGTAATGACCTCATCCTCCAGTCCCGGCGTTAGTTTAAAGCAGGAAGGCATCTCGTACATTGCCGGTGCCGAACTCCCCTGCCTGATTGTCAATGTCATGCGCGGAGGTCCCGGATTAGGAACCATCCAACCTAGTCAGGCCGACTATTTCCAAACAGTGAAAGGTGGCGGTCACGGAGACTATCGTCTCATAGCCCTGGCACCTGCATCAGTACAGGAAATGGCAGATTTCGTAGGTATAGCTTTTGATTTGGCTTTCAAATACCGCAATCCCGCCATTATTCTGGCAGATGGCGTTATCGGGCAGATGATGGAAAAAGTAGTATTACCCGAACAGCGCACACGCCTGACAGATGAAGAAGTCATTGCCCGTTGTCCGTGGGCCACTACCGGCAGAACCCACCACCGTACCCCCAACATCATTACCTCATTAGAACTCGATCCCGCCGAAATGGAAAAGCGCAATATTCATCTTCAGAAAAAATATGCAGAAATAGAAGAGAATGAAGTACGCTTCGAAGAACTTCACTGCGAAGATGCAGAATATTTGATCGTAGCTTTCGGCTCTTGCGCCCGCATTGCCCAAAAGGCAATGGAAATGGCTCGGGAAGAAGGCATCAAAGTTGGTTTGCTCCGTCCTATTACCCTATGGCCGTTCCCGTCGAAAGCTATTGCAGCACGCGCCGCACAGGTAAAAGGTATCCTCACTGTAGAATTGAACGCCGGACAAATGGTAGAAGATGTCCGTCTGGCTGTAAAATGCAAAGTGCCTGTAGAACACTTCGGACGTCTGGGTGGTATTGTCCCCGATCCGGATGAAGTAATCACTGCACTGAAAGAGAAACTAATAAAATAAGACCGTATGAATATCGATCTGATCAGAAATATATTGAACATACTTTTCATGGCACTGGCATTAGCAGCTGTCATCACTTACTTCGTGGCAAGTGACTTCAAAGTATTCATCTATGTCTGTGCAGCAGCTATTTTTCTCAAGCTGGTGGAATTCTTTATGCGGTTCATGTTATAAACAATAGGAGGAGAAACTATGACAAAAGAAGAAATCATAAAACCCGAAAACCTGGTTTATAAGAAACCGACACTGATGAATGACAATCCGATGCATTATTGCCCCGGATGCAGCCACGGTGTGGTTCACAAGTTAATAGCCGAAGTTATTGAAGAAATGGGCATGGAAGATAAGACAATCGGTGTGTCACCAGTAGGATGTGCCGTATTTGCATACAATTATCTAGACATCGATTGGCAAGAAGCCGCCCACGGACGCGCACCAGCCGTAGCTACCGCCATTAAGCGTTTATGGCCCGGACGTCTGGTATTTACCTACCAAGGAGATGGTGACTTGGCATGTATCGGTACTGCCGAAACTATCCATGCTTTAAATCGTGGTGAAAACATTACTATCATCTTTATCAACAATGCCATTTATGGAATGACCGGTGGGCAAATGGCTCCTACCACTCTGGTTGGCATGAAAACAGCCACCTGCCCCTATGGTCGTGATGTAGCCATTCACGGCTATCCGCTGAAAATGACAGAAATTGCCGCCACTTTGGAAGGCACCGCCTACGTTACCCGCCAGTCCGTACATACAGTTCCCGCCATCCGCAAAGCCAAAAAGGCTATCCGCAAGGCATTTGAAAATTCAATGAATGGCAAAGGTTCTAATTTGGTGGAAATTGTATCGACTTGTAATTCCGGTTGGAAAATGACTCCGCAAGCATCCAATGACTGGATGGTGGAACACATGTTCCCTTTCTATCCGCTGGGTGATTTGAAAAATAAAGAATAAAAAGACAGAAACCATGAAACAGGAAATCATTATAGCAGGATTCGGCGGTCAGGGTGTGCTATCCATGGGTAAGATACTTGCCTATTCCGGACTGATGGAAGACAAGGAAGTAACCTGGATGCCGGCATACGGTCCGAACAACGGGGAGGAACCGCTAACGTAACGGTGATTGTCAGTGATGAACGCATCTCTTCACCCATTCTCAGCCAATATGACACAGCCATCATACTGAACCAACCCTCATTGGAAAAGTTTGAAGGCAAAATTAAACCAGGTGGTATTCTCATTTATGACGGATACGGAATCATCGAGCCTCCGACACGTAGGGACATACAAATCTATCGTATTGACGCAATGGATGCCGCCAACGAAAAAGGAATGGCAAAGACCTTCAACATGATTGTCTTAGGAGGTTTGCTAAAACTACGTCCCGTAGTATCCATTGAAAGTGTAATAAAAGCTTTACGCAAAACATTACCCGAACGTCACCATCATCTGATACCGATGAATGAAGAAGCCATCCGAATCGGAATGGAGATTATTAAACCTCAGTAAGTTAAAATAACTCTAAACGAATAATAAAAGGAAGAACTTTCCATAGCGGAAAAGCTCTTCCTTTTATTTTTATATTGTATCTTTGCCGCCGTTATGAAAAGAATATTCTCTATTATTTTTTTATTATTCCTGTGCTTCCATACTTCCTTGATGGCACAGCGGACAATGAATACCCTGAACAACCAGTTCGGTTCCTCAGCAAGCGGACTGAACAGAGATCAATATGACCGTAACGGAAACCCCATAGACACGACAGCCGTAGTAGATGCCAGCACAATCCCCATCGGACTGTACTCATGGAAAGTGGACAGTCGTTTTGGCAATGTCACTTATATCCCGTAGATACCTTGCAGCACGCTTTCCAAAACTCAAATGACATGGGCGGCTATACCGGACAATACAATTACCTGGGAAATTTGGGATCCCCCGCCTCTCACGCATCTTTTTTGACCGTCGGGACCCCAGCCAATACTTTTTCACCGACCCATACGACTTTTGCGTACAACGTCCGGAAGATGTCATATTCACCAATACACTTTCTCCATTCACAAACCTGACCTATTACAAAGGAGGAGGCAGCCGTGACGGAGAAGAACGTTTCAAATCCTATTTTGCCATCAATGCAAACAAAAGGCTAGGGTTCGGATTCTACATAGATTACCTGTATGGCCGGGGGCTTTATCAAGATCAGTCCACAGCCTTCTTCAACGGTGGCCTGTTCTCCAGCTACCGGGGAGATAAATATGACATGCATTTCATATTCAACAACGATAACTTGAAGATGGCAGAAAACGGAGGTATCACGGACGACCGGTATATCACCAACCCGCTGGATATGGCAGAAGGCAAAAAAGAATATTCCGCCAACGAAATCCCAACCCGACTGAGTCAGATATGGAATCACAACACCAGCTACCATGCCTTCCTGACACATCGTTACAACCTAGGTTCTATAAAGAAAAACAGGACAGTGTGGATACGGACTCTGTAAAAATAACGCAGGTATTTGTTCCTGTCACAAGCTTCATACATACACTACAAGTAGACTTGAACAATCGCAAATACATCTCATACGATGACGCACAGAATCAGAAGTATTTTGAACATAACTATCTGGGGACCGACTCAATAGACAAGACGAAGCGCACATCCATCAAAAATACCATTGGCATTGCTTACAAGAAGGATTCAACAAATGGGCAAAAGCCGGACTTACCGCCTTTTTAAGTTATGAATACCGAAACTTCGCCTTGACCGACACAACAAACATAACCGGGA
>ENA-OQDW01000190-OQDW01000190.1-human-gut-metagenome-genome-assembly--contig:-NODE-190-length-25448-cov-14.395127_pt1 | contig 25448 bp, 27 predicted proteins | sample MGYA00242784_ERZ504613 | MGnify/ENA primary metagenome ERZ504613 (study PRJEB26092, sample SAMD00036330) | human gut metagenome | host: Homo sapiens | study: EMG produced TPA metagenomics assembly of...
ATTTTACATGAGGATTTTGTCTCAGCAACCATCCAAGATATATAGATGGTTGCCAAGCCTCTGTGTCCCTTATATAAAAACATTATAAAGCCTTTAGATAGAGCTCGTTATCCCGAACTGAGGTAATATACTTATAAAGATTATGGCAGACAAAAGCAATAACATAGACATCACATACGCCACCATGGGCGAGGTGCTCGATTACCAGACCTCGTCGCCCACCAGCGGCTTCGTCGAGTCCTCATCCATCTTCGATGATGATGGTACCACACCCACCGTCTCCGTAGAGGTGGGCAAGCAGCGATACACCTACATCCCCTTCGGGGCAGACAACAAGCTGCCCTACAAGCTCATCAAAAATATCGGCGAGAGCAGCGTGATGGCGCAAAACAAGCTCTTCAACGTGCTCACCTGCTACGGCATGGGCTTCCAGTACAACGACATCAAGACAAAGCTTCCGACACAAGACAAAGAGGTCAACCTCTTCAAGATGCACAACAACCTCTCGCGCTTCTTCCTCGAGCAAATCACAGACATGAAGTACTTCTTCTTTTGTGTCTCAGCCATCATCCTCAACAAAAAGGGCGATCGCATCGTGGACATCCGGCACAAAGAGGCGTGCTACTGTCGGTTCACCCAGAGCAAAAACGGTCGCTCCGAATACGTGCTCTATGCCAACTGGCGCAATGCCGTCAATCCCGACAACATCGAGGTGCTGCCGCTCCTCGACGAGCTAGACCCACTGGGCGACCTGCAGCAGCGCATGGGGCTCGACGGACAAAGCGGACAGACCCTGACCAGACAGACGGGTGGCGCGAAGTGCAATGACCGTGTCTTCGCCATCGTGACCCGCTTCCCTACTCCTGGCAGCCAATACTACCCCGTACCCTACTACAGCGCCATCTTCCGAGACAAGTGGTACGACATCTCCCGGCTCATCGCCATCGGCAAGATGGCGAAGCTCAAAAACCACGCCGCCATCCCATACCTCGTAGAGATACACAACGACTATTGGCGTGGCATCTTCCAAGAGGAGCACATCACCGACAAGGCAAAGCAAAAGGAGCGCAAGCTGAAGGAGAAAGAAAAAATCCGCTCCTTCATCTCAGGCATCGAGAATAGCGGCAAGCTCTGGATAGCGGGCTATTACACCACACCTGATGGCAAAGAGGTAAAGATGGTGCGCATCACGCGCATCGACACCTCAAAGGATGGCGGTGACTACAGCGACGACATCGCCGAGAGCAACAACATGCAGTGTTATGCCGACAACATCCACCCTAATCTCGTGGGCGCCACACCGGGCAAGAGCCAAACCAACAACTCTGGCTCAGACAAGCGAGAGCTCTTCACCCTCAAGCAGTCGATAGAGAAGGCGTTCCACGACCTCATGGAGACCGTTCACTGGGTGGTCATCTACTTCAACCACTGGGAGCAGAAGGTCTATCCAGACGTGCCGCTCATCATGCTCACCACCCTCGACGAGAACAAGGATGCCAAGCAAGTTTCCAACAACCCAAAATCAAAACAACAAGATGATACAAATTGATATAAACCAGTTCGAGCAGCTGCTGCCATTCGTGGCGGCAGCCTCCGAGGATGTCTTCACCAAGATGCAGCCATCCTTCGAAAACCATTTTGACGATCTTATCGCCACCGTCGTGGGCACAGATGCCGAGCAAGCGGTCTCGACCGAAGACTCGCCCCTGCAACGCTACGCCAGAGGCTATGTCATACTGGCCACCTTCCTCGACAGTCTGCACTCCCACGACATCATCATGACCGACAACGGCTTCGGGGTGGTCTCCAACGACAACATCGCCCCAGCCTCACAGGCTCGTGTCGATGCCATGGAGCACGAGCTTGCCTACAGGCGAGACTACGCCCTGCACAACGTCGTCAACCGATTGCGACAGGTCGAGGGCTGGGCTGACAGCTTGCAAGCCTTCAACACCATCCGCTCCTTCGTCTGGTCGCCATACATCCTCAACAAGTTCTGCGGCATCCCCGGCAAGCTTACCTTCGATGACCTCGTGGCGCACAAGGGCGAGATAGACCAAGCCGAGACCTTCCTGCGCCGCGAACTCTCCGATGCCAGATAGACAAGTTGCTCGAAGAGGAGCGCAAGGCTCATTTCCCGACCACATCCCATCGAGTCGCCATCATGCGCATCTACGATTTCATCGGGTACCATATCACAAAAAACGGCGATTCCATCGACTCAGGGCGAGAGACAGACTCTTCTTCAGCTACTCTCCCTCATAGACGACAACATCGATGACTTCGCCAAATATAGAGATTCCACCGCCTACAAGGCTAGCCACAATATAGCTTATGAAAACAAGGCTGACGACACAACCTTCTTCTTTGCTGGCTGACGGCACGCTCAATCTCCACGTGCCTCACTCCTGGGGCGAGCTGACCCAAGACCAGCTGCGCTACGTGCTCTACCTCCTCAACCAAGGGTGGCAAGAGTGGCAGGTGCGCACCTACCTCTTCGCCCGCTTCGCCGGCATCGAGGTGCTCAACGAGAAAAAAGACGGATGGCTCTGCCAAACCCAGCTAGACAGTGGCAAGACCGTGCGCTTCTTCCTTCAGCTATGGCAAGTGCAAGACTTCTGCCAAGCCTTCGACTACATATTCGACGGCAAGGGCGCAGACAACCGCTCGATCATATCGGGCTTTTCCAAGCCGCCGACATCGAGCTGCACGAGTACCCATTTCAACATTACCTCATCGCCGACAACTACTTCCAGCAGTTCCTGCAGTCAGACCAGTCGAGCGACGCACCGCTCAGAGAGATGATGCGCTACCTCTATCTCGATGCCAAGGGCGACCCACCCGAACATATCGAGTGTACACCAGTCGAGGTGATGGGTGCCTTCCTGTGGTTCATGTGGGTCAAGCAAAACTTTTCCACAAGTTTTCCACACCTCTTCAAGCCAGCTTCAGCTGATGGCGACTACGACATGATAGAGGCGATGAACGCCCAAATCCGTGCCTCACGGGCGGCGACATCACCAAAGAAGGGCAGATTAGAGACTCAGACGTATGGCGAGCACTCACCGAACTGGATGCCAAGGCTCGCGAGGCTGACGAGTTAGACAAACGATTAAAACAAAAATCATGATCAGTACAGATGTTAAGACTCCCGACACTCAGGTGGGGTTCGATGCCTTCTCTTACTTTAGAGACCTCACCCGCCAAAACAAGCTCACCTCCGAGCTTGGCTTCACTCCAACCACCTGCAGCACCCCTGCCTCGTTTGAGGGCATGCTACAGAATATGGCGAAGAGCAAAAACTTCGTGGTCATCGACGACACCAACGAGGGCAACGTCGCCATCAACGGCGATGGCAGCTATCGCAAGGTGATGACCTATACCGTGTGGATTCTCATGCGCTACAAACAGTTCGACATGAACGACCGACAAGAGAAGCTCAACACCTGCCGCAAGATATTCCGACAGTTCCTGAGCAAGATTGTCATCGACAAATACAACTGGCAAGACAACTATAACACCTACACCCTCAGCGACCAGATAGACAGCCGAGAGATAGGTGCCTATTTCATCAACGGTCTCACAGGCGTCGAGTTCCATCTTGACGTGAGCGAGCCACTAGACCTGGAGTATAATTATGAGGAATGGAACGAATGACATCAAGCAACCCGTCTCACAAGAGGACATCTACGCCTACGAGCAGGATGGGCAGAGGAGATGGTGCATATCTGGAAAGAGAAAATCATCCACTATCGCATCCGACATACCGGTGCCCTCTTCAGCTCTGTCCAAGCCACATCCTTTGGCGGTTCCTCTCGCCAGATAGCCCACAAGTTCCTGCTCTACGGTCTCTACCAAGAGACGGGCACAGGCAATGGCTATTACCATGGCAACCCCGGCGACCTAGAGTTCCTCGACCCTGAGTACCGTGCCAAGCACAACCTCGGCGAGCCACGACAGCGCCGTCCATGGTTCAATCGCAAGTACTACGCCTCCATCATGAAGCTCAACGACATGGAGGGCTACTTCTATGGCGATGAGTACCAGGGACTGATGGCAGACATCTTCAAGCAGATGTTCGGCACACCGATCTAGCGTATTTTTATATAGTTCTCATCATACCTATCTTTGCATCAAAATAAAAAATATGGCAGAAAATAAAGACATCAACAAAATCAGAGAGGCTTTCGAGGGCATCCGTGACGAGAGAGTCAAGCACGCCAATACGGCAAGCCGCATTGGCAACGCCTTCCTGTCCCTGCTCGACTATGCTTCCTCTGCTGACAACGATAAACTCTCCGCCATCAACGACGATACAGCCATGGGCTCATCACCTTTCTCAAGGGCATCAAGATAGGCAACCTCTTTTCTTTCTCCAAAGAGGGCGACATCATCGCCCACTCCATCGCCACTGATGACTACTCCGAGCTAGTCAAAAAGCTTCTGCCTCGCCACAAAAGAGAATGGGGGTTACAAGCTTTGCATCGAAGAGATCCTGGCGTGGGGCTTGGCGACAGTCAGTGCGCTGCACGTCAAGGGCGCTGCTCGTTTTGACGATACCATAGGCTCTCCCGACTTCGTCTCGGGCTTCCTCGATGGCAAGGGCTGGCGACTCGACAACAACCCCACGACCAACGCTGCCGGGGTGCAAGAGAATAGGTATGGTCTAGAGCTCGATAATCTCATCGTGCGTGGTACCATGCGCATCTTCGAGATGATTATCTCCCAACTCTTGGGCGAGAATGACAACCGCATCTTCACGGCGATGCTAGAGGTTGACCACTACGATCCAGAGACAGGCAGGGTCTATCTCGACACCCACGAGGGCAGGATGTACAACCCATTCCGCAAGGATGACTACGTGATGGTGCAGCAGTACAATGGCATGCCCTCCACCGAAAACAATCACTATGTCACCAAGCGATACGAGCTTATCGTGACAGAGGTGGGCAGCGAGGGCAGTGGCGAGGATATGCTAGCATGGGTCAAGTTCAAGAACTTCACCTCATCGATGGAGGGTGCCACCGCAGAGCAGCTCATCACCAAGCGAGACACTTTTGTTAGGGTCGACAACCTCAGCGACACCGACCGCAAGGGCATCATACAGATGATGACCGTGGGCAGCGATACGCCCTACATGGACATCATCTATGGTCTCAAGACAGACCCAGACAATGCGCTCAAAGGTCGCCTCGGCAACTTACGGGGCATCACCCATCCACTCTTCGGTGCACTATCAGGCTTCGGTGAGTTCCTGCAGAACCTCTACGCCACGGGCGACTTCGTGCTCCGCCGCACAGGTGAGAGCATCGACACCAAAATACAGATGCTGCAGAACCAGTTCGCCACCCGCTTCGCACAGACCTCCTACGAGGCGACAGAGGAGAACAACTACCTCCATAACGGTCAGTTTCTGACGGCGATAGGCTATAACGATGAGCAGCTCATTGATGGCTGGACCATCGACGATACAGACGAGTCCCAGTTCTGGGTCGATGCCAATGGCTTACCTGTCATGGTCAATGGTGCCGCCACCGTGAGTGGCAACCACCGAGTGAGCATCGACAACAACGAGGGTCGCAACATGCTGCACATACAGGACAGCGGCATCAAACAAGCCAATGATCTCATCCGCAAACCCGGTACCCACAAGGAATATACCCAGCCATCGGCAGAAAAAGGCGAGGATGGCATGAACACCACTGGCGATGACTACACCGAGGTGCAAGACACCTTATATATAAGTGCTCGCATCTATGCCAAGACTGCTGGCACACTCACCTTTGGCTTCGAGGGTTGCAAGGCTGTCGAAGGCAAGACCAACGACCTGTCAGCCCAGAGCTTCAGCGTGCCATACTCGGCAGAGTGGCAGACGGTAGAGCTAAATGGCAAGTGGAATGACACGGGCGACTTCGTGCTCCGATATACAGGCGACATCTACGTCGCGCTGCTCACCATCACCGACGAGCCTCTCGACAACCTGAGCAAGACCGTCTCGACACAAATACTTCAGACGGCTAAAAACATCAAGCTGCTGGGACAAAACATCGACAAGGTCAATGGTACCACAACTCAGCTCGGCATCGAGCTGGACGCTGAGAAAGAGGCAATACGCCTATATGTCGATAAGAGATACGGCGAACTCAACACAACACTCTCGTCAAGAATAGAGATAGAGGCAGGTCGCATCGACCTCATCAACACCTGGCAGGATAGAACAAACGAGAAAATTTCTGGCATCTACACCGACATCGACAGCATCACTGCACGTGTCGAGAGCGTCACCAATACTGCCAACGGCACCAAGGCGGCACTCGCTGAGTTAAATATAACGGTCAATGGCATCAATACCACGGTGGGCAAGGCTGCGACAAAAGACGAGCTGAATGCAGCCAAAAACACTTTGCAAGGGACTATGTCTGACAACTACAATGCCCTCAACAGTTCCGTTGCCGAAGCCAGGAGACACGCCGACAGCGTAGGCTCAGACATACGCAACGATTATGGTCCGACTATATCGTTGGTCAGTCAAAACGCCGATTCGTGGTCTTCGGCAGTTGCTCGTTTCGATGCCAATGGCAAGCTCAAAGATACGAGCTATCTTATCACCACCGCTGACTACAACGCCCTGATGAGCGAGCGATTCAATGCCGATGGCACGCTCAAAAACAAAGGTGGCTTGCTTGTGACGGCAGACTACAATGCGCTGACTACAAAAATCGAGGGTGTCGATGGCAAGATTCTATCCGAGGCTACCATCAAGACAATGATTGCCAACGGCATCTCCTCTGCCACCATCACGGCAAACCAAATCAACCTTAACGGTGTGGTCACGGCCAACAGCAATTTCAAAATCAACAAAGATGGCTCCATGGAGGCATTGGCGGGCAAGATCGCTGGATTCACTATCCAGGGCACGGGTCTGACAAACGACCCATTTACCAATGATGCATACATCATATTTCGCAACGATACCCATAAATGCTTTGCGGGCATCGGTGGCAACGTACTACCAGCGTCATCAGGACAGCGTGCGGTGGCTCGATTCGAAAATGAGGACAGCAGCGACTGGTGGGGGCTTGGTTACAATATCGCAGCCATACTCTCGGCTAAAAACGGTGCCTATAATTTTGCTTTCACAGGTGCTGGCAATGGCGTACTCAATGGATGGATAGGTGGATATAAGTATAGCAGATATGCGCTTAGCACAAAAAACACCATCTATAATGGCTATGCAAGATTTCTGAGAATAACGTCTGGCTCATCTACAGCTACGTCTCGTCAAGCGGCATAACGCTGCCAACACTGTCTGAGGTGCGCAGCGCATTAGGCTGTGGCTCATCTACCAACTTCGCCGTGACATTTACGGTGGTCGCTGAGCCAGGCACGACAAACTTCTTCATTTATGGGCGCAACAAGATCAAAGACAAAAGCGATTCCTACGCATGGAACAAAGAGGAGTTACCTTTGATTCTCGATGAGAACTGCGGCAACAAAGATTACATAGAGATGGGACAGGGCGACAGTGCGACGTTCCTGCTGGTCTATAACTCAACCATGGGCAACAAGGTGAGTGACTACACGACCAAATACACAGCGCGCAAGCTGAACCACGCATATTAATTTTAAACTTAGACAGATATGAAAAGAAATTTTAAGGTCGCCATCCGTAACTACAGGGGCGGGGTGATGACAGACAGCAACGGACAGCCTCAGATGATGAATGAGGTGCTCGGACTTCATCTGTTCAACGGAAGCAATAACAGCGTCAAGGCTGATGATGAGTCTCTTAAGAGAGCCTACAACCTGAGTGTGCAGATGCACACTAAACCAAGTGAGGTCGAGTGTACGACCGAAGACTTAACCATGATCAAAGAGGTCGCCAAGCTTCCTTGGTGCCAGGGGTATATTGTCAGATTGTTAAACTAATAGAGCAAGATTAATTATGAAGGTAGAGTCAACAGTTACGACAACCGACATCCAGGAGATTGAGGTTGTTACAGGCGTTTTCGTCAAGTTCACCAAGACAAAGCGAGATGACAAGGTCTCTTTTTCCGGTGAGGTCTATAAACGTACAGAGTCCAAAGATGATGCACCAGCCTCCGAGAGCGGTGCTGGATACATCAGCTTTATGGATACCAACCTCTCATGTCGCATCAACACTGCCGTGCTGAGCGATGAAGAGGCAGGGGCTGTCTTCGCCAAGATTGCCGAGTGGAAACAGGACATCTTAAAATCATAGCCTATGGGCATAGAGAATGACACAGAGTTCGAGGCGCTATGCGCCCGGCTCTTACCTAAGTTCAACGAATATCTACAGCGGCACAGCAAGAACATCTTCTCTTGCGAGCTCGCCACCTCGCTCGATGGCATCAGTACGATGCCCGCCCTCTACAGCAAAGACGGTGTGCAAAAGCAAGTCATCGCACCGCTGTCACTCTTGACTAAAGATGTGGATATCCGCATCGAGGAGGCGAAACAGGCGACAGAGGAGGCCAACACCGCAGCTGGCAAAGCCAACGATGCGGCGGCTAGCGTCAACAAGGCGACAACTGACCTCACCGCCGAACGCAAAAAGGTAGAGGATGCGGTCAGTGCCAGCAAGTCGCAGACCGAGGCTGCCAAACAGGCGACCGAAGCCACGCTCTCTTCCAAGGCTGCCATTGAGAGCAACGAGGCCAAGAGACAAGCTGCCGAGCAGACCCGACAGTCCCAAGAGCAAGCTCGCATGGATTCAGAGACCAAGCGAGCGACAGCCGAAAATGCTCGCATAGCCGCCGAGGCGGGTCGTGTCACCGCCGAGAACAAGCGCATCGATGATACGCTCACAGCCCTCACCGAGAGCGAGAAGCAGACCAACCTAGCCCAGGAGCTCAACGACCATCCACCCAAGATGGGCGACAACGGCAACTGGTGGCAGTGGGATCTCTCCAAGCACACCTATGTCGATACAGGAGTCATCGCCCGAGGCGGTGCCATGTATCCGGCGTTCCGTCAACGGCGCAACAAACTCCTCATGATCGACTACGGCAGTCATGTCGCTGAACACGTTGTCAAGCGCAGAAACAAGTTAGTCATTAAAGTATAAATCATTATGGCAGATAACACAAATATCATTATCGTGGGCAATGTCGCCTTCACCGACCAGGGCACCTGGCAGTCGGGCTACTCCTATCAAGATGAGGATGGCCAGACCGTCAAGGGCTACGACGAGGGCGACATCGTTCACACATCGTCAGGAGTCTTCGCCTCCCTAGAGGATGGCAACACGACGACTCCTTCAGATACCAACGCCAAGTGGCGCTTGTGGCTCGACAAGACACCGACCGTCAGAGCGCAGGTGCGGCCGACGATGCCAACAAGGCGGCTAACCTCGCCCAGAGCGCAGCCAAGGCGGCTGGCGAGCAGGGCGAGGCTGCAGCATCACAGGCAGCCTTGGCAGAGACCAAGGCTGCAGAGGCTGACGCGGCATCCAAGCGAGCCGATGCCAAGATAGCGCAGATGGATGGTCTCGCCGCTCAGATAACCACAGGCTTCATCGCGCCAGCTCGCATGAACCTGACCTATCTCCCCGAGATAAGCCTACGCAACAAGGTGGCTCAGCGCATCGCCGTGCAGATCCTGCCGAGCTACCTCCCTCAGAGCGTGCTCTTCCAGCGAGCCGAGGGCGACTCGCTCGTGGCAGACCCAAGCGGCAACCTCATCATCAAGGGCGAGGGCACCACCAAGTTCTGGGTCATCCCCACCGCCAACACACCGCTCTGGCAAGAGGTCAGCATCACCGTGCGCCAGCCTCGCCTTCGCCTGTCGGCATCGGGCAAGCTTAGAAAAGTTGGTGATAAATTACGCATTGTTTAATCGATTAAATATAATTTTTATTATGGCATTAACATCAGAAGAAGAGAGTAAGCTCAAGGCTATCATAGCCGCTTTCGATGGAGGTCAACAGGTTGACGACCTCCCACAGTCAGACATGAGCGCCACTGACAAGATTGTCGAGGTCTTCGACAAAAAATCCGGCAGGTCTGAGCAGATGTCGCTCAAAAGCGCCGTCCAAATGGGACAGCATCCTTGGTGTGGTCGAGTGTGGAACCTCGACAATGCAACCCCTAAAGCCGCCACTTATGTGGGCTCGCTAGAGTTACTGCAGACCCTACCAACGGAGCTGGGTCTGGGCTGTTATCTGGTCAAGAATGACCACTCCCGTCGCAAGCTCGACTCCAAAGACCACCACAAGTATGCCACCGGCGAGACAGCCAAGCTCGATGGCTCAGAGGGGCACTACCAGTGGGGCTGGGGCAAGGAGTGGTACATGGTCATCAAGACCGTGGGCAGACTCCATTACGAGATGGTCAGCCCTACGCCGATACCAGGCGAGTACAATTACAAGATACCTGTGGGCAGCATCTCCGCCGCTGGCTTCGCCACGCTAGAGCGCAGCACAGGCAAGCTGGTGAGCTACATCAACGAGGGCACAGACTACCGAGGCGGCAACAACGACTCCACGTTAGATAACACCAACCGCACCATGCTGGGCAAGGCTGCCACCAACCAGACTACCGAATACTGGCGTGCCGCTGCCCGCAAAAACGGCACAGGCTGGCTCTGCACCACCATGCGCCACACCTCTGCCATCTCCGTGCTCTTCGGGGTCATCTTCGGCACCCACTACGACCAGGATGCCGTCAACAGCCAAAAAGATGCCAACGGTCTCTACCAGGGTGGTCTCGGCGCTGGCGTGACACAGATGCCTGATTGGGGTGGTTACAACGGCTATCGCCCTGTCGTGCCGATGTCGGCTGGCATCGAGCTTGGCGACGCTTGCGGCGAGGCGAGCTACGAGGTCAAAAAAGACGATGGCACCGTGGTCTATACCGCCAAGATACCATCCTTCTTCGGCTACAAAAATGGCTTCGGCTTATTGTGGCGACACATGGATGACGAGCAGGTGCGTTGCAACGAGGACACTTCCGTGACCCATCTCGTGGCACCGTCCATCTACGGCACGTGGACGATAGGTTCCGCCGATGGCATGGTGGCTTACAGCACCTCGCCGACCAAGGGCGAAGGCTATATCAAGACGCTCTCGATGGAGCATCTAGAGAACTTCCCGACCGCTACGGGCGCATCCGAGTCAACCTACTGGACTAGCTATTTCTGGAATACGTCTGGTGCTACATCCGGTTTTCGTGTCTGCCTTCGTGGTGCTAGCGCTAACTATGGTGGTCAATGCGGTCTTTCGACGCTCAGCGTGGACCTTGCTGTCTCGAGTGCCTTTGTGGACTGCGGCGCCGCCCTCTGCGAAGCAGCATCCGAGTGGTCCGTTGAACCCGTGTATTACGAGGCGGCCTAAGAGACTACATCAGTTTGCTGGGTGAGCATCGGTTTACTGGGTGTGCAAAAGAGACCTGAGCACCCTCGCGAAGCCGAAGCACCCAGCGAGCGTAGCTCGCCTTAAGTTACCGCCTGTGGCGGTCGGCGACAAAAAAAATATCAATAAAAACATCAAAAAAGCTCTTTGACATGCTTCCATACCGATTATTTTTATTACCTTTGCGGCGGTTATGATACCAGGGTGTGACCCTAGGTGCCGGTTTTCGTGTCTGCCTTCGTGGTGCTAACGCTAACAATGGTGGTCAATGCGGTCTTTCGACGCTCAACGTGAACAATGCTGTCTCGAATGCCAATGTGAACTACGGCGCCGCCTCAACTTACAGACATATCTCTTCGTGGGTCGTTTGCTCCCACTTCGAGATTACAGGGTCAATCCTCGCCCCATGGCGATACATACACATTAATAAGACAGCTGGTAGATGATGACAACACGGTCATCCGGTCGAAGGTTATCAAGTGTACAAAAGCAGACGATTCAGACTATACACAGTTTATACACCGTTCAACACAGACATTACACCGCTTATGAAAAGGTTTGGCAACATATCGCTACAGGTCGAGACACTAGACAACTTTCGTCGGGCATTCTATGACTACGCCCGACAAAAGATGTCTCGCCGTGCGGTCCAAAAATTCGAGGCAAACCTAGACCATAACATCGGACGCATGCTCGATGCTTACACCCAACAAACTTGGCATACCTCAGCCTATGTCGCCAAAGATATCGACTATCCAAAACATCGCCAAGTCAACAAGCTGCCCGTTATCGACCACGTCATCCAGCACGCTGCCCTGCAACCTGTAGAGGATAACCTTCGCAAGACACTCTACAGCCACAGTCCGGCTGGTTCCAAGGGCAAGGGCACCCATTATTTCTATAATCTTGTCAAGCGAGACATCTTCAACTCGCCACAGCAAGATACCTTCTACTGCTTGCCCATGGATATTCACCATTATTTTCAGAGCATAGACCACGCTCTTCTCAAAAGTGAATATCGCCGCAAGATCAAAGACCGCAAGCTCCTCGCCTTCATCGACGAGGTGGTCGATAGCTTCAATCCAGGCATCGTGCTCGGCGTCAAGCTCGCCCAACTCTTGGGTCAGCTCTTCCTCGCCCGCTTCGATTACCTGGCACTCCGATGCTTCGACATTCTCCAAGACACCGACAAGTTCCGTTACTGGCAGGCTCGCTACGTGAGCGACATGCTCGTTACCTGTCGCACTCAGCAGCAAGCTCAACTGCTATGCGGGGGAGTGAAGTCGCTCAACGATAGGTTCGAGCGCTTCTGCCGCCAAGGTCTTCGCCATTATTACCGCTTCATGGACAACATCTACATCCTCCACGAGGATAAGGTGTTCCTCAGGCTGATGGCAGAGCTTGCCGTGATGCACCTCGCCCGTGACTGGCACCTATCCATCAATAAGTCTTGGGGTATCCACCGCACCTGCGATGGCATCGACTTCTGCGGTCAGATCATCTACGCCGACCACGCCCTGTTGCGCAAGCGGTTCAAGCACGACCTCTGCAGACAGATCGCCAACTTACGCAAGGCGGGCTTCACAGACCGCCAGATACAGCTCAAGGCAGCCTCTCGCCTAGGTCTGGGCATCCACGCAAACTCTAAAAACTTATATAAGAAAATCGGTATGGAAAGATTCGGTAAACTCGTCAAGGCTCGCCGTGCGCGCGTGCCTTTTGACGGTATGGAGAAATCACAGCAGCAGTCCATCGAGGACATCATCTGCCGTGAGGGTCAGGACGAGAACAAGTTCCTCGTTCAAGTGATAGACTACAAGGTCGATGACTCGGTGATAGAGAAGGAGACCATCCAGCAAGAGGAGACCGCCCCGGACGGCTCCACCCACATGGTCACCAAAGAGGTGCCCAAGAAGCGCCTCTCCCTACGCTATCGCATCATCGACCACCTGGAGCCAGACGGCACCGAGGTATGGCAACCTCTGGAGCACTACCTCTATACAGGCTCCAAGATCTTGATAGACCAAGCCCTCAACGACTTCTGTCGTGATGAGCTACCCTTCTCCACCGTGGTCGCAGAGCTTCACAATAAATTCAAAAAGAAGTTCTATAAATTCACGTGATCAATTATGAACAAGAAGTATTATCTAGCTCGCAAGAGCTTCGTCAAATATGACGATAACCATTATCTGCTCTACACTGGTGAGCAGAAAGTTGAAAACTATCACCCTGAGGCCGCTACAGGCTCTTCCGATACCTCAGAGCAGTCAGAAGATGAAAACTCCGAGGGTGTCACTGCTTACAGCTATGAGGGCACAGAGCCTGATGGCTCGACCAAGATTCAGGCGACCGCAGCCACCTACGACGATTTCACCGCTGGTTTGGTTCGCACCCGATACAGCCAAAACCAGGTAGAGGCCATCCTAGCCAACCGTGGCGATGGCGACGAGACTCACGAGGCAGAGTTCGAGGCTTATCAGTCGTGGCGCAAAGAGGCCAAAGAGATAGCCAAGGAGATTCTCTCAAGAGAGGTCTAACAGTTAAACATATAATACGAGATCGTTAGGGCGGTCTCGTATTTTTATTATCACCCTACCCTTCTTATCTTTGCACTGTAAAACAAAAACAAGATTCACCATGCAGAGAAATACTAAAGAATGGATACAATACGGCTCAGCCATCGCCGTGCTCCTCCTCGCCATCATACTGGTTTACATCAGTTACTTCACCTCCCAGGCTCGTGATGTCACCGACAATGTGCTCTGGTACTTTGCCCAGTCGCTCATGTATGCCGGCTCCATCTTCGGCGTAGCATCGCCATTGATGCCAAGTTCGACAACATCAAAAACAAATTGTTCAATCATAACAAGCAAAATAATGAGACAGATTAAACGCATTTTCGTTCACTGCACCGCAGGGTCGCAAAGCCAGTCCATCGACGACCTCAAGGCAGAGTTCCGCCGCAAGGGCTGGACCAATCCAGGTTATCACTACGTCATCGCCCCAAACGGCGGCATCCACCAACTCCTAGCCATCGAAAAGGTGAGCAACGGCGTGCAGGGCTACAACTCCACAGCCATCAACGTCGCCTATATCGGTGGCATCGACGCTAAGGGCAAGGCTATCGACAACCGCACACCAGAGCAAAAAGACGCCCTCGTTTTGCTACTCCACAAACTGAAGCAACAATTCCCAGATGCCCAGATAATGGGCCATCGTGACATCTGGGGCAAGGACAAGTCCAAATGGAAGAAGATGTGTCCTTGCTTCAATGCCATCGACGAATACAAAGACATCGCATAACTCACTCACCAATCATTTTCAAAAAGACAATGACAAAAAAGATTACACCCAAGATTATCATCCAGCTTCTGGCAGCCCTGCTCATCGTGACCGCAGTCGCATTCATACACTCCGCCAACAAGTGCGAGCAGCTTCAGGCAGACCTCGACCGACAGAGCTACAACGTAGCCAACCTCAACTACGACATTGAATATGCCAACGTGAGAGACACTCTCAATGTCGCCATATTCAACGCCCTTCAGTCGAAATACGACGAGCTGCAAAAGCTCCACCTCGCCGATACCAAGCTCATCAAAGACCTCAAAGTGCGGCTCAAAGATGTGCAGTCTATCCACACAGCTTCGTCAACCACCGCCGATACGGTCTATCTCACTCCCGAACCGACCGCCGCCGTGGCTGGTTCCGGCATCCCCGATTCCATCTACACCTACCGAGACCAATGGCTCTCCCTCCATATCGACATCCCCAAGCGAGAGTGCCAGTACTCGTCTCGAGACAGCCTGACGACCATCGTGAGCCGCACCTACCGCCACAAGTTCCTCTGGTGGCGATGGGGCACCAAGGGCTATCAGGTGCAGATAGTCAGCCACAATCCCCACTCCAAGATTGATTACTCGAGATACATAGAGGTGGTGAAATAAAGTTTTCGTAAAATCATTTGGTGCATTCAGATAAAAGCGCTATCTTTGCACCATATTTAAAGACAATGATGTCAAACATGATTCGGGCAGGTCTCATGAGTGGCAAGACATAAAGATATACAGCTGTTAATGCTCGTGCTGAAGGACTGCCCTCCCGATGCACGAGCCGTTTTTATTTGATTATGATGACTAAAAAGCAAATAGAAATCGCAGATTTCATTTTAAGCCAGTTCTTAGAAGGTAGTCCTAACAAAGACGATGTACACAGTGCTATAAATGATACGTATGGATATGACATTGAGCCATACGATGTTCTACAATCACTTCAAGACGAGGGACTTGTTTATGAGTGGGGAGAAGCTTATTATAAGCTGACACCACAAGGGGAGAATGCTGCCAAGAAAGGCTATAACAAACAGAAGAGAAGACAGGAGAGACTGACACTTCTGAAAGAATACAAAGAATATATCAATATCATTTGCACGATTATTACAATCGCATCTATGTGTATTACTATTATAATCTCACTAATGAAATAACAATAGTGATTATCATACAAACAAATGCCGTTAAGGCGCATATTATGTTTACCAATATTAAAGCAAAATCTTTATTCATACTTTCTAAAATTAAATTGCCACTGCAAATATAATATTTTTCCACCATACCGCAAAACAAATCAAAGATTTAACACAAAATACTTGCATATTCCAAATATTATTATTAAATTTGCAACAAAGATAATAATAAACTTGCAAATTATGATTACGACTATATTTGGATGCTGGATACTAGCGATTATAACAGTTGCACTCCTCAAAGGTCTCGACAAGCTTGGCAATAGTTCTTGCCCAGCCACAGTGGCTTCCGAACCATTGTTTGATACTTTTGATGAGAATTTTGACGAGCCTATAAGACTGGCATCGCCAAACAATACGGCAACCGAAATCGTAAAGCGAGGCAGATTCTTCTGCGTCACGATAGCAAACTCCATAACAGGTGATAAACAGACACTCAGAAACACCAACAAGAAATATCTTGTTTGGGATGCAAACAATCTTGCATACGAGTTCTTTAAAAAAGAGCAAGAGATAACCAAGTAAATACGAGACCGCAATACATACGGTCTCGTATTTTTATTATATTTTCCTCCTTATTACCTTTGCCATAAAATAAAATATTCAATTATGGCAACAAATACAGATACCCATGTTAGCAGAGTTATTCTTGACACCAAAGAAGCTAAGGATAAACTCAACGAATTGCAAAACAAGCTGAAAGAAGTGCAAAAAGCCAGAGACGAGGCTTATGCAAAGGGCGAGTCAACAACAGCCCTCGAACGACAGATAAAGAGATTAAAGGCTGAGACAAAAGCATACATGACTAGCCAAGAGAAGGTTAACCAAGTTCTCAACAATCTTTCTTCTGCATCATACAAGGAGCTGCAACTAGTCGCCAAGGCTCTCAACAGAGAGTTGAAAAGCGGTGCCATCAAGCGCAACTCAGACGAATGGAAAAAACTGCAAAAGCAATTAAAGCAAGTGCGAGCAGAGATGCAGCACATCAACGACGAAGGTAAAGCTTCCAGAAGTTTGTTCTCTAGAATGTGGGATGGTCTTAACAAAAACTGGGGTGCCTTCACCCAGATACTGGGCAGTCTCACCACACTCACTCTTACTTTGAGAGCTGCAGCCCAAGCCTATGCCGACATGGAGGAGTCGATGGCAGACGTGCGCAAATACACCGGTCAGACCGACGAACAGGTTCATCAGATGAACGAGGACTTCAAGCGCATGGATACCCGCACAGCTCGTGAGCAGCTCAACGAGCTGGCTGGCTCTGCCGGTCGCCTCGGCATCACCAGCAAAGAGATGATCGAGGAGTTCGTTGATGGTGCCGACAAAATCAATGTCGCCCTCGGCGATGACCTCGGCAAGGGGGCGGTCGATAAAATCGGCAAGCTCGCCCAGATGTTTGGTGAGGATAAGACCAAAGGCCTTCGTGGTGCGATGCTCGCCACAGGTTCCGCCGTCAATGAGCTGGCACAAAGCTCATCTGCAAACGCTGGCTACATCGTCGATTTCACCGCCGACCTCTCAGGTGTCGGCATCCAGGCCGGCATGACCCAGGCACAACTGATGGGTCTCGCCTCTGCCCTCGACCAAAACATGCAAGAGGAGGCGACTTCCGCCACCGTCTTCTCACAGCTCATCACCAAGATGTACCAAGAGCCAGCCAAGTTCGCCAAGATAGCGGGCATGCAGGTCAAGGAGTTCTCCAACCTGATGAAGACCAACGCCAATGAGGGCTTGATGAAGTTCATGCAAGCGATGAAGTCAAAGGGAGGTTTCGCCGAGATGGCACCGATGTTTGAGGAGATGCAGCTTAACGGCACCCGTGCCGTGGGCGTTCTCTCCGCCGTGGCTACACACCTCGACCAAGTGAAAGAGGCGCAAGACATCGCCACCAAGTCGTATGCCGACGGTACCAGTGTCATCAATGAGTTCAATACCCAGAATACAACGGTACAGGCAGAACTAGACAAAGCCAAGAAGCGATTCCAAGACCTCACCATCGAACTCGGAGAAAAACTCATCCCTGCCATGAAATATGGCATCACATCATTCAGTCTGACCATAAAGGTCATGTCCACGCTCATCACCTTCACCGTCACCTATGCAAAACAAATAGCCGTGCTGTCAACAGCCATCGCTGTTTGTACTGCTCTCTGGTACAAGGAGACAATCGCTATTAAGATTAAATCTGCCGCTGTGCAATACGCTTCAGCTGTCGATAAAGCTTATGCTGCAACTTCTACCCTTTTGCGTGCTGCCTTAGTGGCACTGCAAGCCACATGGCTTATCTCACAAAAGGCATACAGGCTACATCGTGGTGATGAGGGCGGCACGCCTAGCCAGTCTCACCAATCCATGGGCTGCCCTCGCCACGGTAATCACCGTTGTGGGCGTGGCTGCCTATGGGGCATACAAAGCCATAACATCTTACAATGAGGCGATGCGCAACAACACGCAAGAGGCTAAAAACAACAGAGCTGTGGCAGAGGCTCAAGCCAGCCTCGCCAAAAAAGTGTCTGATGCTACCCTCGATGAGCGCAACAAGGTCGATATGCTCAACAAGGTTATCCACTCCAATGCCTATACCGTTGACGAGCGCAAGCAAGCTATCGCAAATATGCAAAAGCTCGTCCCAGAATATCACGCCTCTATCTCCAAAGAGGGCAAGTTGTATAACGACAATCAGATTGCCATCCAAAACTACATCAAGGAGCTAGAGAATGCTGCCATGGCAGAAGCTATCTATGAACGCAAAGTGGAAATCAATAAAAAGAAACTGGAACTCAAACAAAAAGAGAGCCGCATACGATATTCTCTGAAGGCTGTCGATGCTGAGCGCAAGGCTCATCCTAAGCAATATGAGAGCAATGCCGTGGCTGATGGATGGACAGGTCAGCTCATCGAACAAAACGAGGCACTGAAGAGCAACGAGAAGCAAAAGCAAATTCATACGCAAAGACTACAGGCAAACCTAAGCCTGCAAAAAAAAGTCAATGCTGAAGAGAATTTCTATAATCAGCAATTAGAGAAAAACGTTAATTTACAGAAACAGTACAACAAGACTGTAAAGAAGAATTTACTAAACAATAGCGCAACTACTGAGACACCCGTCACCCCTTCCTCTGGTCATACCATGACCGAGAAAGAGCGCAAGGCTGCCGAGAAGGAGAAAAAGAAGCGTGAGGCTGCGGCTCGCAAGGCAGAGGCAAAGCGCAAGGCCGACATGAAAAAAGAGCTAGACGATGCCAAGAAAGCCAACCAAGCCGAAGAGCTAGATGCCAAGACACTCTACGCTACGGGGCAGATTCGACTCGCCGAATACAACGAGAAGATGAAGAATATCAAAGAGCAGGGGCTTCAGGCTCGCCTCGACATCCTCAAAAAGTATGGCGAGGCAGAGAGCGAAGAGTACAAGCGATTGAGCGCCGAGAAAGAGAATATCGCCGCCGACTACGAGAAGAAGCAGACCGCCGACCTCGAAGCCCTGGAGACCGAGCGACAGAAAAAAGAAATGAAGCTCAATGCAGACTACTACAACAAAGACTCCAACCTCTATCACAATGAGGATGCCGTCAACGAGGCTCTCTTTCTCTCATACCAGGACTATCTCAACAAAAAGCAAGCCCTCTACCTCTCCTCATCTGACGAGTACGCCCAGATCGAGAAAGAGCGAGAGCTGACCCAACAGCAACGCAAATACGACCTTCAGAAGCAACACGACGAACAACTCCTTCAGCTGCGCCAAGAATACGGCAAGCTCGGCAACGAAGAGCAGATGCAACTAGAGCTGCAGGGGCTCGAAGCCATCTACAAGGCAGGTCTCATCAGAGAGGAGGAATACCAGCGCACAAAGATGGGCATCGCCAACAAATACGCCTCATACAAGCCTACCGCCGACGAGCAGCGCAAAGAAGATGCCAACACCGCCCTCGACACCGCCAAAAAGATGACCAAGGGCAACGGCGACAACAGTAATGCCATGGGCAGCGACAACCTCGCCACAATCGCAGGTGGTGCCATCGCAGCCATCCAACAGCAAAAGATGGTCAACGATAATCTAGACAAGCTACGTAGAGATGGCAACATCAGCGAACAGGCTTATCTAGATGCCAAAAAGCAGATGAACAAAGAGACCTATCAAGAGATAGCCTCCATCGCTGGCGCTGCCTTCAGCAGCATCAACACGATGATGGGCGCTGCCTCCGCCTACTCTCAGGCCTGCTCAGACCTAGAGGTCGCCAAGATCGAGAAAAACTACGATAAGCAGATTTCTGCCGCTGGCAACAACTCAGCCAAGAAAAAGCGACTCGAGGCGAAGCGAGACAAAGAGGTGGCTGCAGCCAAGAGCAAGGCCAACAAAAAGGCGATGAAGATAGAGATCGCACAAGCCATAGCTTCAACCGCCATGCTGCCATCAACGCCTACTCATCAGCCGCAGCCATCCCAGTGGTGGGTCACATCCTTGGTCCTATCGCCGCAGGTCTCGCCACCGCAGCGGGCATGCTCCAGATAGCAACAATCAAAAAGCAGCACCAGGCAGAGGCGGCTGGCTATTACGAGGGTGGTTTCACTGGTCCTGGCAATTACAAGAAAGAGGCTGGCGTGGTTCACGCTGGCGAGTTCGTCGCCAACCACAACGCCGTCAACAATCCTCAGCTCCTCCCTGCCCTGCAGCTCATCGATATGGCGCAGCGCAACAACACTGTCGCCTCGCTCACCGCACAAGACGTGAGCCGTGCCATGGGCACAGGCAGCGCAGCCGTGGTCGCCCCAGTGGTCAACGTCACAGGTGACGACACCGAACAGATGGGCGCATCCCTCGATAGCGTGCATAACACCATCGACCGACTCAACCAACAGCTCGATGCTGGCATCAAGTCATACGTGGTCATCACCGGCCCCGATGCTTCGACCGCCAATGGAGCCAATATCAAAAAATGAAGTCAAACAAATAACGGTTTTCATCAAGCCTCATTTATGATTAGTTTATGATAACATGCATCATCAATGGCATGGCAGCCTACCCGGCTGCCAGCCAATCCATCAAGCTCACATACGCCAACCAATACGTCACCGACGATGGCGAATACTCCTACGACATCAATTTCCCCATGGCAATAATGCCCAACCGCCGAGTTTTCCACAACGTGAGCCGCTTCGATGTCTCCAAATCCACCCAGACCTACAACGATTGCAAGCTTTACGTGAGCGGTCGCCTGGTACTCTCTGGCGTGGGTACCATCATCAGCGTCACCGACTCTGAGATAAAGCTTCAGATAGTGGGCGGCAAGTCTCGCATCAAGTTCAACGACAAGATGACCAAGCACTACATCGACGAGATAGACTTCGGCAAGGCATCCGCACCAGGCTATACGGTAGATAAAGGTTTTTCACAGGGCTGGAAAAACATCCCCAAGGTTCAATCCGTCTATAGGCTCGTCGCCGACCAGAGCAAGTTTCTGGGCGAGCAGGGCAAGTGGTGCTTCATGCCAGTCAGAGACGAGACCAACGACATGATAGCCAATTTCGTGGGCGTTGACCGCACGGGCAATTTCATAGGCAGCAAAGATCCATACATCAGCAACGTCGCCGTGCAGCCCAACCTGATGTACATCTTCAAGCGAGTCATCGCCTACGAGGGCTACACCCTCACACGCAACGACCTCGATGTTTCTCCATGGAACTTGCTCTACATCGCCTCCGCCTTCAAGACCCTAGAGCTTCGCCGTGCCCTTCCTCATTGGACTAGCTACACCTTCATCGAGGAGTTCCGCAAGCTCTTCAACGCCACCATATACTTCGACGACATCAAAAAGACTTGTCAGGTCATCAAGTCCTCAGAGCTATCATCCGCCGACTCCGTAGAGATAGAGACACTCGACGAGTACACCACCGACTACGATGCCGATGGTTCGTTCTCAACCTCATCGACAGCCAACCTGCAGTACAACTTAGGCGACTCAGCAACAGAGGTGATTACGAAGTCATTCCCAAAAAAGTTTTTGATAATTTCGATATAGTCGATTCGTTCGAGACAGCCGTTGGTACCAACTTTCAGTTTCCTGCCACTACCAGTGGATGGTCCGAGAAGAAGAAGCGCACCACCATCATCCGTCATCTGGGCAGCGATTATTATATATATGTCGAGGATACCGACGGCAACAAGAGCTGGCAGTTGGCTGGTGTCTGGTCGCCACTGATAAGGGATAACTCCTCCGATGATTACACAGACCTCAACATATCCCCAGCAGCACAGGTCGTGGAAAATGTTAGCTTTAGGTCTTTTCTTTTTGAGGATAAACACAGCGAATGGCGCTGCCTCCTGTCTATGCCAAACGACAAAGAAGCCGAAGCCAAAGAGAGCGACACAGACGAGGATGGCTACAACTACGTCTCCATACAGGATGCCATCGATGATGAGTCCACCTTGGATGATTCCGAGGATGACCAGGAGTGCATGAATGTGTTTTTCATAGTGCCTGGCAAAGTTCAAAAATACGAACACCCACTCAATGGCAACGTCTCATGGGTAGGGGAGAAGTCCAGATGGCCGCAGTTCATGACTGACAGCCGCATCAATTCCATGTATAGGATGGAGTTTCTCGATCCTGGCAATATTGGCACGTTTCCAACCGTTCTGATGGCTTCCCTATCCCTAAACAAGGCTTGGCAAGCAGGAACCTGTTTGGGTGAGCTCCACGACAGCGGTCTCAAGATAGACAACAAAAACTGCCTTCAGGTCAAGTTCAAATCTGATACCATCCCTGACCCATCTCACACATACATCATACACAACAAAAAATTCGTATGCGAAAAAATAGAGATGGAGGTCAAGGATGACCAGATTGAGCCTATCTATACAGGATATTTTTATATGATGTCGTAACTTCGCTACTCTTCAAACACAAACCAGCGAAGCCACGACACCACCTCATCGAGGAGACTAAAGCCCACCTTTGAAGTGCTTGGTCTCCTCGTTCACTTTCATCTGGTTCTTGATATATCGATTCGTCACAGATATATCAGAGTGGCGTGCCTGATCCTTGGCGACCACGATACCCTGTGCGTTCGCCAAATCCCTGATGCCAGTGTCCTTCAGGCTATAAAACTGATACTCCTTCGGAAACCCAATCGCATCTCTCATCTTACCCCACTCCACTCTCAGCTGATTATAAGGTGCTCTTTCCTCTCCAGGCTTCAACCCCTTGCCAAAGATAAAACAATGTCCCGGATGCTCAAATATCTTCAGCTCTATCATGAGCTTCAAGATTTCATCGTTCAATGCCACAAGTCCGTCCTTACGGTTCTTGCTGATGGCAGAGCTGATAAAGACAGTCTGGTCAGCAATCGACACATCTTTGATTCTTATCTGCGTCAACTCATTCGGACGAATAAAGGTATAATATTCAAAGAGGCAAGCCAAGAGAAAATGTCTGTTGTTATCATAGAGATAAGTCTTCAGCTTCTTAAGTGCACCCTCAGTCAAAGGGTCTCTGAACTTCTCCTTCTGGGCGATGTTTCTGATGTCGATGGCAGGGTTCTCGCTGATATATTTTCTATCCATAAGCCAAGTGCCGAAGGACACAAGCCAAGAGCGATAGTTGTTTCTTGTGGTAGCACTCACATCACGGTCATACATCAGGTGGTCTAAGAAGTCGATGGCAAAGGCACGGTCAATCTGATAGGCATATTTGACACTCTTGCACTCAGAGATAAAAGACTCCAGAGTCTTGAGGCGGCTGAGGTAGTCGATAGAGGTCTTTTCCTTCATCGACTTTTTGTCGGTCATCGACTTAATATAATCACGATAACGACTAAAGATAATTGGTATTTCAGTGAATTGTCTCGACTTGTCGGCATTCACCCAAGGATTCCAGCCAGCGGTCAATTTTGCCGTGATATTGTGGATAAGCAAGGTACCCATCATACGCTTCTTGTGGTCTGTCTTGTACCTATTAAGCATGTACTTCTTGCGCTTCATCCGACCCGAGACAGGGTCAAAGGCAGTAAAGTCAACATACCAGTAACCGCCCTTGGTATGCAACACAGGCAGCGTGAAACCTACTATTTCACGCGAGCTCAAAAAATCAATTTCTTTTGCAGTCATTTTTTTTCATTGTCCGTTGCCAGCCAATGATATTCAACAATAAAGTATTTTGTTTCCGTCCCTCCCCAAAACGGAAAATCGGATAAGAATATTGTTTCCAACTTCTTACCCGATATTGGTTGCGGCGGCAGGACTCGAACATGCGACCTCCAGGTTATGAGCCTGGCGAGCTACCAACTGCTCCACACCGCGATATAATCAACTCATTTCTGAATTGCGTGTGCAAAGGTACGACTTTTTCCGACCCCACCAAACATTTTGTCAGAAATCTGCATATATTTAACAGTTATTAAACAGAATAGCAACAAAACGTACATAAAAGAGGCGAAAACGAGTAAAAAGCAAGCCCGATTGCTCTTTTTCAGAACAATCAGGCCTTATGGAAAAAGAATTACTTTTTCAAAAGTTTCATTACCTTCTCGAAATATCTCTGAGTACGCTTCTTACTGTAATGATTACCGCCATTCCATGAACGGATAGCGCGCTCGATACTATTAAAAGGATTGTAGACACTCTGAATCAATAGAAACATTTCTTTAGATTTAGCTACATTATATCTATCAGCCAAAGTGTAGCGCTTCTTCGATTTTTTGCGCTTCAGAATATTATTACATTCTGCTACTAAAATTGGAGTGATCTGCATCACACCTACAGAGTTACCGCTCTTAGCTTTCGGATCACCCTTACTCTCTACCTGAATGATAGCGTCCATCACTGGAGTCCAGTCCATCTCGCTGGTAGAGGATACATTTCCTGATGTTGCAGCCGACGCTGCATGAATTTCTAATGTCAGCATTAACATGCTAACTAATACCATTGTTATTCTCTTCATATTAATTGTTTTATGGAACCTGAAAAGCTGAAATACAACATCAGAGATTTCGCGGTGGCAACTTGTGAGAAAAAGAAAGGCTACTCACCTCAGTCCCGTTAGATACCTTAATGGATACCTTCTCACACAACAAAAAGCACAAGATACTGGTATCCTTATTCTTATCGTTTGCAAAGATACAAAAAAAAATCGAATTATGCAAGTAATCAGCTGATTATCAGCGCATTTTTACGTAATTAAACACTTAGTAACACTTAGGTTTGATATAAATCAAGCAAAAACAGAAAAGCCCCGACTACTTTCGTAATCGAGGCTTCTGAAATTGAAAGGAGGCGGCTACCTACTCTCCCGCATTGCATTGCAGTACCATCGGCGCAAGTGAGCTTAACTTCTCTGTTCGGAATGGGAAGAGGTGGGACCTCACCGCAATAACCACCTGATAATGGGTTATGACGTATTTGCACACAAGCAAAACAAGATAATGAACTGAAAATACAGTTGAAACTATGAACTTTCTAAAGAAAGTGTTCGGGCAATTAGTAATGCTCGGCTTTGACATCGCTGTCTTTACACCTGCATCCTATCAACGTCATCGTCTCTGACGACCCTCAATGGAGTT
>ENA-OQDW01000191-OQDW01000191.1-human-gut-metagenome-genome-assembly--contig:-NODE-191-length-25398-cov-2.973804_pt1 | contig 25398 bp, 26 predicted proteins | sample MGYA00242784_ERZ504613 | MGnify/ENA primary metagenome ERZ504613 (study PRJEB26092, sample SAMD00036330) | human gut metagenome | host: Homo sapiens | study: EMG produced TPA metagenomics assembly of...
TCAGTTCAAAGCGTTAACTGGAATAAGGATGCATCCAGTATGATTTGCTGCAAATAGATGGAAAATTATCTGCCGGAGAACTTGCAGATATGGCGAGAGAGGTTATTAATAACAGAAGATAAAGAAAAAAAGATGGTGGATTCAGTCCGGTTCACCATCTTTTTGTAACTGTTGTGGAAATACCTGTATCGCAGCTGATGCATAATATGTTATAATTTACAGATAGTGTAGCTGTCCAGAACTTTTATAGTTAAAATAAAAGTACAGCCTTTCGATTCATTCAATTAGCTGTACTCTCATTTCCTAGATTGACATGATCCAGCAAAGGGATTGCGTAATTGATATCGTTACGCTGCCCTTCACGGATCATAAAATAAACCGGATAACCGTATGCATCTACAACTGCATGGATTTTTGTGCTGGCTCCACCACGGCTGTGTCCGATTTCGTTTGGAGGCCCCCTTTTTTTGCTCCAGCACTATGCTGATGAGCTTTGACGATAGAAGCGTCCATTGACAGTTCTGTTAATTCGGCTTCTAAGCTCAAAACACGAAAAATATTATCAAGGGTGCCGTCTTCAATCCATTTACGGAAATGGGAATAAACAGTTTGCCAGGAACCATAACGTTCTGGAAGGTCTCACCATAGAGCTCCGCTACGAGCAATCCAAACAATTCCTTTCAGAATTGTCCGGCTGCACTTTTGGGGGCGTCCCTGTTTTCCGGAATTTTCAGGCGGCAGTAATGGAGCTATACGGTTCCATTCTTCATCGGTTAATTCGTATCGTCTCAACATAATTTTTCAATTCTATCATAAAAGGATTTTGGGGTTAAGATGGGGTAATGAGAAATTTTCTATCCGGATGTCCTGTTTATTCTTTATGATCATTCCAATACATGCGACAGTGCAGTGCCCTTCCCGGAAATAAAAAAACGGCTCATATCTTCATTCTCCAGTTCAAAATTGGTGTCCAGGGCTATCCTTTCGCCTGATAGTTTTCATACAGTTCAGAAAAGAAGCTGTTCTTTCAGTTTCCATTTTCTGTTCCTGGAAGTAAAGGCTGCCTCCACAGAATTCAGAAGCAGCAGCTTTTTCTGCTCCTGGGTAAGATCTAACAGAGATTCCATATATCGGAATTCCCGGGAAAGGGTTGTTCTTTCAATCGCCGGATCATCGGTATTTAGGGTTACCTTAAGTCCCATTTCGAGAAATGCTTTCAGCGGATAAGCAGACATTTCTTCCACAGCTTTTGTCTGGCGATTGCTTGTAGGGCACATTTCCAGAAAAATCCCCTTATCCTTTACAAGCTGTATCACTTCCTTATTTCCCGCGATCCTCACACCATGACCGATCCTGACTGCCCCCATATGGACAGCTGTTTTTACATCCTCTGCATTTCCGGCCTCGCTGCATGGATGGTAAATGGAACCTGATATTCTCTTGCTTTTGCAAAAAGCGCCTCGTAATTTTCTGTTGGAAAGAGTGCCTCGGCTCCTGCAAGATCGATAGCAACCACGCCACCAGTCTTCAACAAGATATTTTTTTGCCAGCTCCAGAGTTTCCAGATTTTCTTTCTGGTTAAGATCACCGCGCATACAGCATAAGATCAGATTACCGGGGATGGGAGCTCTTTTCAGACCACGTAATGCAGCATGGATCGCTGTTTCCTGAGTCATTTCCTTCTGTGTATGGAGCTGTGGGGCAAAACGAAGTTCTGCGTAGATCACACCGTCTTCTTTCATTTCAGAAAGGATAAGATAAACAGCCTCTTCCAATGCCTCTTCTATCTGAAGAAGGGAAAGAGGCAGGTCAAAGCATTTCAGAAAATCATTGAGATTTTCGCAGGTATCCGGCACAGAAAGGAGAGAAAGAAGCTCTTCATCTGTGGCAGCCGGAAGCGTGATCTGCTGCAATGCGGCAAGTTTTCTGGCTATCTCTGTGGTAATGCAGCCGTCCAGATGTGCGTGGAGATCGATGTAGTGATCAATTCTATTTTCTGTTTTCATAGGCGCTAAGTACCTCCCTGGTTGGATTTATTCTTATCCCTGAAATGGTTTTGCGTTTCTTATGGTATCTGTCGGAAGGAAATATTAAGGTGAATTCCGGGTTATATTTCCTGTGTGGCTTTTTTTAACCAGGATTGCTCTTCTTCATTCAGATACGGAGAAATCTTTTCGTATACAAGGGCATGATACTGATTGAGCAATTTGCGCTCTCCTGCTTCCATCTGTCCCGGATCTATACCTTCCAGATCAAATGGTACCAGGGTCAGTGGCTCAAATTTCATAAACTGGCCGTAAGATGTTTTTTCAGCTTTTTTGCAAACTACAAGATTTTCGTGACGGATGCCGAATTCATTTTCCGCATAATATCCCGGTTCATCGGAGGTGATCATCCCCTCTTCCAGAACAGGAGCCGGAAGCTCGGCAGGGCTTTTCCAGCGGAAGCTCTGCGGTCCTTCGTGTACATTGAGAAGATAACCTACGCCATGGCCGGTTCCGTGGTTGTAATCCTCTCCCATAGCCCAGAGAGGTCCTCTAGCCAGGGCATCCAGATTCAGGCCGGTACAGCCGTAACGGAATTTTGCTGCTGCCAGGTTCAGGTGTCCACGGAGTACTGCTGTGAAATATTTTTTTCTTTTTCAGTAACCGGGCCAAGTACAACGGTGCGGGTGATATCAGTAGTGCCCTCCAGATAATGTCCGCCTGTATCCATCAGAACCAGCCCTTTAGGCTCCAGTGGAATATTGGTTTCTTCTGTTGCACTGTAATGGACAATGGCTCCATGTGCACCGTAGGCAATGATGGGATCAAAGCTGTTTCCCTGAAAATTCTCCTGTCCGGAACGGAATTCATAGAGCTTATCAGCAGCGGAAAGCTCGGTGATCTTTTGTTTTCCCACATTTTTCTTCAGCCAGTGGATAAACTTCACCATTGCAACGCCATCTTTAATATGGGCAGTCTTTTCATTCTGGACTTCGGTTTCATTTTTGATGGCTTTTGGGAGAAGGGTCAGATTTTCACCGTCCAGGATCGTTACCGGCTTTGGAATACTGCTGACCAGCCGGCTGTTTACATTGCTTCTGGAAAGAAATACCTTTTTCTCTTCGGGAATCGTCTGTACATAAGTGTAAATATCATCATATGGATAAATGGCAATACCGTCTTTGGAAAATGCTTCCTTAACAGAATCCGAAAAGGCTTTTTCATTGACAAAAAGACGGAGCTCACTGTCATCCAGCACAAGATAGGAAAGAACTACCGGGCAGCAGTGGATATCATTTCCGCGGATATTTAAAAGCCATGCAATGTCATCAAGGGAAGTGAGGATAAAGAGGTCTGCGCCCTTCTCTTTCAGTTTGCTGCGGATCTCACGGATCTTGTCTGCTCTGGATCTTCCGGCCCATTTTTCGGATAATTCCATTACCGGTTCACAGGAAAGTGCCGGACGATCATCCCAGATATTTCCGATGAGATCCTCATTTACAGAAAAATGTACCTGTTTTTTCTGAAGGATTCTTTCTAGCGTCTCTGCTTCTTCTGCGCTTACGGTACGGCCATCGAAGCCGAGACACATTCCCTCTTTCAGATTTTCTTCCAGGAATTTATGGATCGTTGGTACGTCCGGTTCTCCCATCTTAAACAGAGTAACCGGAGTTCCCTCTAACTGCTGTGCAGCCTGGATAAAATATCTTCCGTCTGTCCAGAGTCCGGCCATGTCCTGCATGATCACGGCAGTTCCGGCAGAACCGGTAAATCCGGTGATGTATTTTCTGCATTTAAAATAATCCCCAACATACTCAGAACCATGAAAATCATCGGTCGGAACCAGATAAGCATCGATTCCCTTTTCCTTCATTTGTTTTCGAAGAGCTGTGATCCGTTCTGTAACTGTCATAATCTTATGCCTCCTCTGTATAACTGTTCTTTATCGCAAAGCCATGATCCATAGGGCCGTTTCCCTTTCCCAGATCCAGCATGGCAGCAAGGGCTCCGGAAATATAGTCCTTGGCACGGTTTACAGATTCCACCATGGAAAATCCCTTTGCAAGGTTGGAAGTGATGGCCGAGGAAAGAGTACATCCTGTTCCGTGGGTGTTGGGATTGTCGATCCTTTTTCCCTCAAACCACTGATATGTTCCATTCACATAGAGAAGATCATTGGCATCATTGAGCTTATGTCCGCCCTTGCAGAGAACTGCACAGTGATACTGCTCGGAAACTTGTTTTGCAGCTTCGATCATATCATCGGCGCTTTTGATCTTCCGTCCGGTAAGCACCTCGGTTTCCGGGATATTGGGGGTGAGAAGATCTGCAAGAGGAAACAGTTCTTCCTTCAGAACATCCACCGCCTCCTCACTGATCAGTCTTGCACCGCTTGTGGCAACCATAACCGGGTCCACCACGATATTTTTTGCCCGATACTGTCGGAGCTTTCCTGCGATCATATGGATCAGATCACTTTCGGAAACCATTCCGATCTTTACTGCATCCGGAAAGATATCCGTAAAAATACAGTCCAGCTCCTGACCCAGGAACTCTGCGGTTGCATTCTGGATGGCTGTGACACCGGTGGTGTTCTGGGCAGTCAGCGCGGTGATGGCACTCATGCGTATACTCCGTTTGCCATCATAGTTTTAATATCGGCCTGGATCCCGGCTCCTCCGCTGGAATCGCTGCCTGCGATGGTTAATGCTGTTTTCATCTTTGGTTTCCTCCGTTTTCTGTGAATATATGGTTCTGTAACTCTGTCAGATCCCGACAGTAGATATAGGCATCCTTTTTCAGCTGTTCCTGATCCGGTTCTCCCAATGCGTCATAAATACCGGCAGTCAGAAATCCTGCATTTCCGGCAGTCTGCAACGCGTAGAGTGAATCCTCCACAACCAGCGTCCGGGATGGCTCCGTTCCCAGTGCTTCTGCAGCTGTAAGATAGACCCTCGGAGAATGTTTACTTTCTCCGATCTCACTGGTGGTATAGATTTTATCAAAAAAGGAAAGAAGTCCGTTTCTTTCCAGCGCCCGGCAGATATGTTCCCTGGGGCTTGAGGTTGCCACCGCAGCCGGGATTTTCTGTTCTGCAAGGCATTGAAGAAGTTCTCTGGCACCTGATTTTGCCGGGACCTCTTCAAAATAGTATTTACGGATCCGGGATTTCAGATCCATCACGATCTTTTCTTCGGAATACGCAAGAGTAAACCTGTTTTTCAGCCAGTCCGCTCCCTGCTCCATACTCATGGGAAAAAGGATTTCGTCCATTTCCGCAACCGGCTGATATCCCAGATCTGTAATATATCGTTTTCCAAGCTCCTTCCAAACAGAGAGCGAATCCAGAAGGACGCCGTCTGCATCAAATATCACGGCTTTTATAGGAAAAATCATGTTTATACTCCTGAAATTTTTTTTGTGATACTCTGTCATTGGAACATTACGAAATAATTTCCCATGACATAAAAAACTGATATAAAAAACGCGGATATATCACAAAAGATATATCCGCATTTATTATAAGCCGCAGATATCCAAAATGCAACCGGGAGTTAAGGAGGCTCATCTGAAACAGCAGCTCTATTTTCAAAACATTTTTTATTCTTTACCGTTAAAACAATATGTGCATACATTACAAGGATCGATCCCAATGGATTCCAGAAGATCATCCAGTCTGTGATAGCGAAGGGTGGTAAAATTCTGCATCTCGCAGATATCCTGTACCATCTGCTCGTATTTCTCTGTATGTGGATCTGCATATTCATCCAGAACTTCCTGCGGACAGTTGGGGCCTTCTCTCTTCTCGATCACCTGACGGGTGATCAGCTCCATCTCAGATTTGGAACGGGAGAAGTTTAAATATTTGCAGCCGTACATGATTGGCGGGCAGGCAGGACGGACATGAACCTCTTTGGCTCCGCTGCGGTACAGAAATTCGGTTGTCTCGCGAAGCTGGGTGCCACGTACGATGGAATCGTCTATGAGAAGAAGTTTTTTATCCTTGATCAGCGCACGTACCGGGATCAGTTTCATTTTGGCAATAAGGTTACGCTGGTTCTGATTGGTCGGCATAAAAGATCTGGGCCAGGTTGGTGTATATTTAATGAATGGTCTTGCGTAAGGAATGCCGGATTCATTGGCGTATCCGATGGCATGGGCAATGCCGGAATCCGGAACACCGGCTACAATGTCCGGGTGCACGGAATCGCCGTCTCTCTTTGCAAGCATGCTTCCACAGCGGTAGCGCATCTCCTCTACATTTACACCTTCATAAGAGGCTGTCGGATATCCGTAGTAAACCCAGAGGAAGGAACAGATCTTCATTTTCTTTCCGGCTCAACCAGAGTTTTGACTTCGTCTGCTGTTACGAATACGATCTCTCCGGGGCCAAGTTCTTTATAATCTTCGTATCCAAGGTTGATATAGGCATGACTTTCAAAGGAAATACAGTATGACCCTTCTTTGCGGCCAATTTCCACAGGAGTTCTGCCCATCTTGTCACGGGCTGCATAAATTCCGTCTTTTGTCATAAGAAGCAGAGTCATGGAGCCGTCGATCAGTCCCTGTACGTACTGGATACCTTCCACAAAATTGTCCTTTTCACAGATCAGTGCAGCGATCAGTTCGGTCACATTGACTGTTCCGTTGGTCATCTCCTGAAAATGTACCTTGGTCGTATCATACAGCTGCTGCAGAAGTTCATCATAATTATTGATCTTTCCCACAAAAGTGAGGGCAAAGCTGCCGATCCTGGAACTGAACAGAAGGGGCTGAGGCTCATAATCAGAAATACATCCGATTCCCATATTTCCCTTCATGGAACCCACATCTCCGTCAAATTTTGTACGGAAAGGCGTGTTCTCAATGTTGTGGATAGCACGGTCAAATCCATGTTCTCCGTAAACAGCCATACCTCCGCGGCGTGTTCCCAGATGAGAATGGTAATCCACTCCGTAAAAAAGCTCCAGTACACAGTCATCTTTCGATGCTACTCCAAAAAATCCGCTCATAATGCGCTCCTCTCTACTACTATGATGTTAACGATTTCTGTTATCGTTCCTATATCCATAATCGCTATCAGTATAGCATAAGAGAATTGAAAATAAAAACCAATTTGGCGGATAATCCTGCTTTTTCAGAATAAACTATAAAGATATTAGCCGGATTTATAGAAGTGGAAAATTTTTTCTGTATGAGACAAAAGAAACAGCTCCGCTTTTACAGAACTGTTTCTTTTGGCCATTTGGCAAATATGTGGTTTAAAAATCCGGTTTATTCCTGGGTAATTCCCTTAAACTCGTAACCGGCTTCCTTGATCACTTCTTCAACCTTTGCCTCGTCAACCTTCTCAGGTACAGAGAATACAGTTGTTCCGTTCTCGTGGGAAGAAACTACGTCTTCTGCTCCGAAAGCTGCTTGGATGGCTTTGTTTACGTGTGCCTCACAGTGTCCGCACATCATTCCTTCTACATTGACCGTTACCTTTACCATTGTTTTGTTCTCCTTTTCTTCTTTTATATTTTCATCATGACTGATGTGTAATGTTACCGGATTTTTGATCGTTTTGTCTTTGGCTGCATTGTGGATCTGAAACAGATTCAGACGCAGTGCATTTGTTACAACACAGAAGCTGGAAAGACTCATGGCCGCAGCTCCGAACATCGGATTCAAGGTCCATCCGAAAAGCGGGATCCAGACACCTGCTGCAAGGGGAATGCCGATTATATTGTAGAAAAATGCCCAGAAAAGATTCTCATGGATATTCCGAAGTGTGGCGCGGCTTAAACGTACTGCCGCTGGAACATCGCTTAACTGGCTCTTCATCAGAACGATATCTGCCGCATCAATAGCAATATCTGTTCCTGCACCGATGGCAATTCCGATATCGGCTCTTGTAAGTGCCGGCGCGTCGTTGATACCGTCACCGACCATGGCAACCTTTCCCTGCTCCTTCAGAGCGCGGATCACACTTTCTTTTCCATCCGGAAGAACTCCTGCGATCACATCGTCAACTCCTGCCTGAGCTCCGATGGCTTTTGCGGTACGCTCATTGTCACCGGTAAGCATAACTACACGGATTCCCATGTTCTGAAGCTCTTTTACTGCACGGGGACTGTCTTCCTTGATCACATCCGCAACTGCGATGATTCCCAGAAGTTTACCGTTTCGTGTGAAAAGAAGGGGCGTTTTTCCCTGCTCTGCAAGCTGCTCGGCTCTCCTGTTAAGGTCTGCGGAAACCTTTGTCTGGCTGCTGATAAATTTCATGCTTCCGCCTGTCAGTTTGTCACTTCCAAGTATAGCGGAAAGTCCGTTTCCCGGAAGTGCCTGGAATCCGGTTACTTCACCTGTGGCAAGGTTCTCTTCCTCGGCTTTTTTTAGAACTGCCTTTGCCAGTGGATGTTCACTTTTTTTCTCCAGTGCACAGGCCAGAGAGAGAAGCTCTGTTTCTGTGATTCCCTCAGCCGGGAGAATATCTGTTACCTCCGGCTGACCGCTTGTAATGGTTCCGGTTTTATCCAAAGCGACGATCTGGACTTTTCCTGCTTCCTCAAGAGAAACGGCTGTTTTGAAAAGGATTCCGTTTTTGGCACCCATACCGTTGCCGACCATAATGGCAACCGGTGTTGCAAGGCCAAGTGCGCAGGGGCAGCTGATGACCAGAACGGAAATCCCCCTTGCCAGAGCATAACCGAAGGTCTGTCCTGCAAGAAGCCAGATGATCGTTGTGATCACTGCGATTGTGATCACTGCCGGTACAAACACACCGGAAACACGGTCTGCGATCTTTGCGATCGGTGCCTTGGTGGCTGCCGCATCACTGACCATTTTGATGATCTGGGAAAGGGTGGTATCCTCTCCCACTCTGGTCGCTTCGCATTTGATAAATCCGGACTGATTCACGTTGCCGCAGAAACCATATCTCCGGTTTCTTTATCAACCGGGATACTCTCGCCGGTCAGTGCGGATTCATTGACTGCTGTGGTTCCTTCCAGGATCACTCCGTCCACCGGAATATTCTCTCCCGGGCGGACGACAAAGGTTTCTCCTTTCTGAACATGCTCAATAGGAACGGTAAGTTCCTGTCCCTTTCGTACCACGACAGCAGTTTTGGGTGCAAGCTTCATAAGGCTTTTAAGCGCATCCGTTGTCTTTCCTTTAGAACGGGCCTCCAGCATTTTTCCTACGGTGATCAGTGTCAGGATCATGGCTGCAGATTCAAAATAAAAATCCATCATGTAATTCATAACTGCAGCAGAATCTCCGTCTGCCTGTGCTCTTGTCATGGCAAACAGTGCATAGACGCTCCACAGGAAGGATGCCATGGAGCCAAGAGCTACCAGAGTATCCATATTTGGGGAACGGCGCCACAGACTCTTAAATCCATTGATGAAAAATTTCTGGTTGATCACCATGATGATACCAGCCAGGAGCAGCTGTACCAGTCCCATGGCTACGTGATTGCCGTCAAACCATTTCGGCAGTGGCCATCCCCACATCATGTGCCCCATGGAGAAATACATCAGCACCAGCAAAAATCCCACGGATGTGATAAGACGTTTCTTTAGGATCGGAGTTTCATGATCTTCCAGCGCTTCTTCTGCCGCAGACATGGAAATCTTCGCTCCGGCAGCTCCGCCCTTTAAGGATGCACCATATCCGGCGGCTTCCACTGCGGCAATGATCTCACCGGATGAAGCGGTTCCTTCAACTCCCATGGAGTTGGTCAGAAGACTGACGGAACAGCTATTCACCCCCGGAACTTTTGATACGGCTTTTTCTACACGGGCAGAGCAGGCGGCGCAGCTCATACCAGTTACATTATATTGTTCCATTTTCTTTCAGTACCTCCTAAAATCCAGTTTGTCCCTTTATTTCATCAGCTTCTGGAGGGTTGCTACTAGCTCATCAATGGTCTCATCCTTACCTTCCCGGATATCCCGGCAACGCAGGTGCGGATGTGGCTGGCAAGCAGCTCTTTGTTGAACGCATTTACTGCAGCATTGACTGCAGCGGACTGAATCAGGATATCATTACAGTAGGCATCATTCTCCATCATTCCTATAATGCCTCTGATCTGGCCTTCAATACGTTTCAGACGGTTGATCAGCTTTTTTTTCTCCTCCTCTGAACGTGCAGTGTGTTTTTCACAACAGCAGGGACAGGCTTTCTTTTCAGACATAGGCTGTCTCTCCTTTCTCATAAATACCCTTATGGGGTATCCTCTATATATGGAATAATATATACCCTCATGGGGTATTTGTCAATAGAAACAGTATTTTTATAATAAAAAAGCCCACTCATCCGATAATGGCAATGAGCGGGCAATATAAACTTATAATTAGCCGAATCAGGTAAGTCCCCAACGGGGTTACGAAAAACAATAAGCAGTGGGTGAGGACTTGTCTATAATTCTACTCTTCCACGATATGTCCGAAATAATAGAATCCCTTGCAGGTATCCAGCTTACTTTTACATATTTGCCGATGAGATCTTTTTCTCCCGGGAAATGAACCAGAAGATTATGCTGGGTACGGCCAGTAAGAGTACCCTTCTCCCGGTTTTCATCTTCTACCAGGATTTCCTGAATGGTTCCCTGGAAACGGGAGGAATTTTCCCGGCCCTTTTCCTGTACCAGGGTAAGAAGACGGCTGAAACGGTCTTTTACCACATCCTCCGGCACCTGATTTTCCATGCCGGCTGCAGGGGTTCCGCTTCGTTTGGAATAAATAAATGTGAAGGCAGTATCGTAATTTGCTTTTCTTACAACATCCAGTGTTTCCTGGAAATCTTCTTCTGTTTCTCCCGGAAATCCGACCATGATATCTGTTGTCAGCGAAATATCCGGGATCGCCTTACGGATCTTATCTACCAGCTCCAGATATTTCTCCTTGTCGTAACGGCGGTTCATTTCCTTTAAGACTCTGCTGCTTCCGGACTGCAGCGGAAGATGCAGATGGTGACAGATCTTCTGGCTCTCTGCCATGGTCTGGATCAGCTCATCGGACAGGTCCTTCGGATGGGAAGTCATAAAACGGATACGCTTCAGCCCTTCGATCTTTTCCACTTCTTTCAAAAGTTCTGCAAAGGTTACCGGTGTTTCCAGAGTTTTTCCGTAGGAGTTCACATTCTGGCCAAGAAGCATGATCTCAGTAACGCCATCTGCGACCAGTTCCTCGATCTCGCGGATGATGGCCTGTGGCTCGCGGCTCTTTTCGCGGCCGCGGACATAAGGAACGATGCAGTAGCTGCAGAAGTTATTGCAGCCAAACATTACGCTGACTCCTGTTTTGAAGGAGTATTTGCGGGAAGTTGGCATGCCCTCTACGATCTCATTGGATTCCTTCCAGATATCAATGATCTGGTCGTCGGTCTGCAGCGTCCGGTAAAAAAGCTCCGGGAATTTGTGGATATTATGGGTTCCGAATACAAGATTTACATATTTATAATCCTTGCGGATCTTTTCTACTACGTGATGCTCCTGCATCATACATCCGAACAGTACGATCTTCATATCCGGGTGCTCCCGTTTGATGCTCTTTAAATGTCCAAGATGTCCATAGATCTTCTGATTGGCATTTTCCCGGACTGTGCAGGTGTTAAATACAACTGCATCAGCATCCTCGGTATCTACCATTTCATATCCCATTTTTTCCATGATGGCCGCAATAGACTCTGTCTGGATGGAGTTCATCTGGCATCCTTCGTTCTGGATGTGGAAGGTGGGATGTTTCGTACTGCTTTTGGCAAGAAGCTCTTTACATTTTTCAATGTACTGAAGCTGGATCTCTGTTTCTTTGTTCTGGCTCAAATCAATTCCTCCAATAACTAAAAATTTCATATGTATCTATAAATTATTTTTCTTTAGACAATATCAGACGGGAGCATTGAACTCACGTCTGATATATCATACAGAATTTACAGTTGTCTGTCAAAGAGTTTTTATAATAGCGGTGCAAAAACTCTCAGTACGTTCTGAATGGCACGTACCACAATATTTCTCTTCTGGCAGAATGCCAGATCAATAGGATCACAGTACTCCAGGGTTTCTGTAAAATCATCCCGGATGTCCAGGATCACATCATTCTTATACATCCAGACACCATCTTCAAAATGCAGATAAAGGCTTCGGTAATCCAGATTTATGGTTCCTACGACGCCTACTTTGTCATCACAGACAAAAGATTTTGCATGTAAAAATCCCGGCTGGTATTCGTAGATCTTTACACCTGCTTCCAGAAGCTGTTTATAATAAGACTGTGTCAGCAGGAAGACCATTTTTTTGTCCGGGATACCTGGTGTCATGATCCGGACATCCACACCGCTTTTTGCAGCGAGGCACAGGGCGGTCATCATCTCATTATCTATGATCAGATATGGTGTGCAGATATAAACATAGTTTTTGGCGCGATTGATAATATTAAGATAAACGTTCTCTCCTACGATCTCATCGTCCAGGGGGGAATCGCAGAATGGCTGGACATAACCGTTTCCCGGAAATTCGTTGGGGTGCCACCTGTGCGGAACATAATTTCCGAAATCAAGAGAAGTATCTGTTCTGGTAACGATTCCCCACATATACAGGAACATAGCTGTCATATTCCAGACGCCTTCTCCTTTCAGCATAACGGCTGTATCCTTCCAGTGGCCAAACCGTTTTCGCTGATTGATATATTCGTCAGCCAGGTTGATGCCGCCGGTAAAACCGGTCCAGCCATCGATCACACAGATCTTACGGTGGTCACGGTTATTCTGGATTATATTAAGAATCGGACGGAACCGGTTGAATACTTCGCATTTGATTCCTCGCCGGCGCATCTCCTGATCATACTTGTATGGCAATGTGGTAAGGCAGCCGAAGCCATCATAGATCAGTCGGACATCCACTCCTTCTTTAGCCTTTTTTTCAAGGATATTAAGGATCGTCTGCCACATTACCCCGTCATTTATGATGAAATATTCGATAAAAATAAAATGCTTTGCCTGCTCCAGTTCATGCACCAGAACCGGAAACATATCATCTCCTACCTGAAAATACTCTGCTGTGGTATTCTCGTGAACCGGATATCTTGAATACTGCCAGATGTAATCCGACTGGATCCTCATGGAACGGTCGTCTTCGTTTAAACGTTTTCTTGTGAGCTCTGAGCCTTCCAGGTATTCAGCAGTTTCATCAATAAGATTCTGATAATGCTGCTCCATTACAGCGCCGATCCGTGACTTACCGAAAAGAAGGTACAGGGAAACACCAAATACCGGAAAAATAAGGATCAGCATCGTCCAGGCGAGCTTATAAGATGGATTGATCTTTTTATTTACGATCCACAGAACAACCAGAAAACCTATGGCCTGCATTCCGATCGTCACCCATCTGGAGTATTCCATAAGCCGGAAAAGGGCGATCAGCAGCCATGCCAGCTGCACAACAAGAGCCAGAGCTACATAAAAAATTCGATTAAATAATAATTTAAGGAGCGATCGCAATGGTTTGATAATCAGTTTAATAAACAAATTCATATTTCTTTCCTTCGTCAAACGTTCCTGTTTCTATTTAATTAAAAATCCCTGACCATACAGCCAGGGATTTTTGCGCACAATTAATTATATTTACGTTTTCTTGCGGCTTCAGATTTTTTCTTACGACGAACGCTTGGCTTCTCGTAATGCTCTCTCTTACGGATTTCCTGCTGGATTCCCGCCTTAGCACAGCTTCTCTTGAATCTGCGAAGAGCGCTATCTAAAGTCTCGTTCTCTTTTACGATAACGTTTGACATAGACTCACACCTAACCTCCTCCAGTTGTAGATTGTGCTAAAATACAACTGTCTGGGTATTTTTCTTGCACGAGTGTTATTATATAGCATAACATGTGGTTTCGTCAACATCTTTTTCGATTTTTATGAAAAAAATGTCAAAACTGTAAATCACGCACAACTTTGTTATTTTGTGAGCTGTTTTTCAAGGATTCCTGCTGCTGCGTCCATAGCCTCCTGAGCCTTTTCCGGATTCTTTCCGCCGGCCTGTGCCATGTTCGGACGTCCGCCGCCGCCACCGCCAACGATCGCTGCCACTGCTTTGATCAGGTTTCCTGCATGAGCGCCTGCTTTCTGAGCTGCATCCGTTGCCATTGCAAGAAGATTAACCTTGCCGTCGTTTACTGCTGCAAGAAGGACAACACCTTCGCCAAGCTGCTCTTTCAGTTTATCACCCAGGTCTCTGAGACCGTTCATGTCAACGCCCTCAACTTTGGCTGCAAGGAGTTTTACGCCGTTTACTTCAACGACTTTATCCATGACATCGCCAAGTGCACTCTGGGCAGCTTTGCTCTTGAGGGATTCATTTTCGCTCTGAAGAGCCTTTACCTCAGCCTGCAGGTGACTGATCTTTTCTACAACCTCGGCTGTATTGGCCTTTAATGCTTTTGCAGCCTCATGGAGAAGCTCTTCCTGCTTTCTGTAGTATTCGATAACTGCTTTGCCGGTAAGTGCCTCAATACGGCGTACACCAGCTGCGATACCAGATTCGGACACGATCTTAAAGAGCATGATGGAGCTTGTATTCTTTACATGAGTACCACCACAGAGCTCTTTGGAAAAGTCTCCCATGGATACTACACGTACCTTCTGGTCATATTTCTCACCAAAGAGAGCCATTGCTCCGGATTTCTTGGCTTCTTCCACATCCATGACATCTGTATGAACATCAAGACCTGCCTGGATCTCTTTGTTTACAAGCTCTTCTGTTGCCTGGAGTTCTTCTGCTGTCATAGCCTGAAAATGAGCAAAGTCAAAACGAAGTCTGTCCGGAGTTACCAGAGAACCCTTCTGCTCTACGTGGGAACCAAGAACGGTCTTCAGTGCTTTCTGAAGAAGATGTGTTGCACTGTGGTTTTTCTCGGTATCTTTTCTTGCTTCTTCGTTTACCTTCAGGGATACTGTCTCACTTGAGGAAATCATACCGGATTCCATATGTCCTACGTGACCGAATTTGCCACCGCGGAGTTTGATGGTGTCCTCACAACAAATTTACCGTTTGCAGTCTCGATCACACCGGTATCACCTTCCTGTCCACCCATTGTTGCATAGAAAGGAGTCTGCTCTACAAATACGGTACCCTTCTGTCCCTCTGTGAGAGAATCTACGATCTCTGTTTCTGTGGTAAGGACAGTAACCTTGGAATCAAAGGTAAGATGGTCGTAGCCGACGAATTCTGTTGTTACGTTTACATCAATATCATCGTATACGGTTGCGTCTGCACCCATATAGTTGGTTACTTCACGGGCAGTACGTGCCTTGACTCTCTGTTCCTCCATTGCTTTCTGGAAGCCTTCCTCGTCAATGCCGTAGCCTTTTTCCTCAAGGATCTCTTTTGTAAGGTCAAGAGGGAATCCGTACGTATCATAAAGCTTGAATGCGTTGTCACCGGAAAGAGTCTTTTCACCTGCTTTTTTCATATCCTCTTCCATGTCGGAAGGATGCGAAGTCCCTGATCGATAGTTTTGTTGAACTGATTCTCCTCATTTGTCAGTACACGGAAGATGAACTCTTTCTTCTCCTCAAGCTCCGGATATCCGGCTTTGGAGCTCTCGATCACCTGTGCACTTAATTTTGCAAGGAAAGTTCCCTCGATGCCAAGAAGACGTCCGTGACGTGCTGCACGGCGGATCAGACGGCGGAGAACATATCCACGTCCCTCATTGGTTGGCATGATTCCATCGGAGATCATAAATGTTGCGGAACGGATATGGTCCGTGATCAGACGGATGGAAACGTCATCGGCATAGTTTTTATCATATTCTTTATGTGCGATCTCGCATACAAGATTACGAAGTGCACAAATTGTATCTACATCAAAAATAGAATCAACATCCTGAACAACTACAGCAAGACGCTCAAGTCCCATACCGGTATCGATGTTTTTCTGTTTCAGGGTTGTGTAGTTTCCGTTTCCATCGTTCTCGAACTGTGTGAAAACGTTGTTCCATACTTCCATGTAACGGTCGCAGTCGCAGCCTACCGTACATCCAGGTTTGCCACAGCCGTATTTTTCGCCACGGTCATAGTAGATCTCAGAGCATGGACCGCATGGACCTGCGCCATGCTCCCAGAAGTTATCCTCTTTTCCGAAACGGAAAATACGTTCAGACGGAATCCCTACTTCTTTGTTCCAGATATTGAAGGCTTCATCATCATCCAGGTAAATGGATGGGTAGAGACGGTCTGCATCAAGCCCTACAACCTCAGTAAGAAACTCCCAGGACCAGTGGATGGCTTCTTTCTTGAAGTAATCACCAAAAGAGAAGTTACCAAGCATTTCAAAGAAAGTACCGTGACGTGCGGTTTTACCTACATTTTCGATATCTCCGGTACGGATACATTTCTGGCAGGTTGTCACTCTTGTTCTTGGCGGCTTCTCAGCACCTGTAAAATATGGTTTCAGCGGAGCCATACCTGCATTGATCAGCAGAAGACTCTTATCTCCCTGAGGAACCAGGGAAAAGCTTTTCATTACAAGATGGCCCTTGCTCTCCATAAAGTCAAGGAACATCTTACGAAGTTCGTTCACTCCGTACTTTTTCATGTTGTTATCCTCCTTGTGTCAACCCTACCTGTCAGCATTTCCGGAATGCCGTAGCTTTATCCCGGAAATGTCACAGATATGGGAAATTATTTTACACAGATCTTTTTGAATTTTTTCTTGCCTCGTTTCAGAACGATCCCGTCCCCTGCAAAAGCATCCTTCTCAACCGTATGGTAAATATCGGTGAGCTTCTCACCATCGATGGATACACCACCCTGCTGGATTGCACGGCGACCCTCGGAACGGCTTGGTACCAGCTCTGCTTTTACAAGAAGTGTGATCAGGTCGATTTTTCCTTCCTCGTCAAAATCTTCCTCTGAAAGCTCTGTTGTAGGCATATGAGAAGTATCTGCACCTGAGAACAGTGCGCGGGCACCCTCCTGTGCTTTCTTGGCTTCCTCCTCACCGTGTACAAGCTCTGTCAGCTGGTATGCAAGGATCTCCTTGGCTTTGTTCAGCTCGCTGCCTTCCCATTTGGCCATCTCGTCGATCTCCTCAAGAGGAAGGAAAGTAAGAAGACGCATACATTTGATAACGTCAGCATCGTCTACATTTCTCCAGTACTGGTAGAAATCGAACGGGGATGTCTTATTCGGATCAAGCCATACAGCTCCGGACTGTGTTTTTCCCATTTTTTTGCCCTCAGAATTGAGAAGCAGTGTGATGGTCATGGCATAGGCATCCTTGCCAAGCTTACGGCGGATCAGCTCGGTACCGCCAAGCATGTTGCTCCACTGGTCATCGCCACCGAACTGCATGTTGCAGCCGTATTTCTGGTACAGCATGTAGAAGTCGTAGCTCTGCATGATCATGTAGTTAAATTCCAGGAAGCTTAAGCCTCGCTCCATACGCTGTTTGTAGCACTCTGCTGTCAGCATACGGTTTACGGAAAAGTGAGCACCTACCTCACGGAGAAGCTCTACATAGTTAAGGTTCATAAGCCAGTCAGCATTGTTTACCATAAGAGCTTTTCCATCAGAGAAATCGATGAAACGGCTCATCTGCTGCTTGAAGCAGTCAATATTGTGCTGGATGGTTTCTTTTGTCAGCATCTGACGCATATCGGTCCTTCCGGACGGGTCACCGATCATTCCTGTTCCGCCGCCGAGAAGGGCAATCGGACGGTTTCCTGCCATCTGCAGTCTCTTCATCAGGCAAAGAGCCATGAAGTGACCTACATGAAGGCTGTCTGCTGTAGGGTCAAAGCCAATATAGAATGTGGCTTTCCCGTTATTTACCATCTCTTTGATCTCGTCTTCGTCTGTAACCTGTGCGATCAGCCACGTGCTTTCAGTTCTTCCCAAACTGTCATTGTTCTTTCCTCCTGTATAGTCATATAAAAAATGCCCGGTTCCTGTCCGTTTAGGACGAGAACCGGGTCCCGCGTTACCACCTAAATTTACAGAAAACTCGCATTTCCTGCCTCATAAAGTGAATCTACATCCCGTTATATTCATATATATCAAGATATAAAACCACTTCAGCACAATAACGGGTGCCATTCCGTCGCAGCCTATCTATAATACGCTATTATTATAAAGTTTATAATTTACAGTATCAAGTCCCGATTCGGTGCGCAGCTCCGGGATGTATTCACAAAAGTTCTACCCTGCGCCTCTCACCTGCCGGCTGCTCTCTGTGGGGTTTTCCTCAAGCTACTTTTTCCCTTCCAAGCCTTTTACTATACTTATATGAAGTATACAAACTGCTTTTTTGTTTGTCAAGAAATTTTAATATTGCTTTGACAACTTAAAGTGGCAGAATGTTACTGTTTACTCTGTTCTCAGTAACACGCTTCGCGATGCACAGAATTTATGCTGATCGCATAAATTCGCGCGATATGTTTCGGTTTTTCTGTGAGTGATAAGTGGAACTTTTATTTCTGTAAGCCATTTATTCCTTCATCTACGTAAAGGTCATTGCCGTCTGCCGCTGATGTGGCAAGCTGATCACACCGTTCATTTAACGGATTATCTGCATGTCCCTTAACCCAGTGGAAGCTTACCTGATGCTGCTCCTTGGCCTTTAAAAGGCGTTTCCAGAGATCTACGTTCTTCACATCTTCGTTTTTTCCACGTTTCCAGTTTTTCTTCAGCCAGGCATCGATCCAGTGCTGATTAAAAGCATCTACCAGATATTTGGAATCGGAATACAGATCCACCTGGCAGGGGCGGTTCAGTGCTTCCAGTGCTACGATGGCTGCCATCAGCTCCATCCGGTTGTTTTGTGGTTTTTTTGTAGCCTCTGGACAGTTCACGTTCATGTAGCTGGCCTTTGGTATCGATGTACTGAAGAACTGCTCCGTAGCCTCCCGGTCCATCCGGATTTCCCCGGGCTGCACCATCCGTATAGATTTTCACCTGCATATTTGCTTCTCCTTAAATTATCAATTTAATGTCCATACGCCTGTTTGTTCAAAGTTTACTGCCGGAGACTATGTTGCTTATACCCAGTCTACAAAAAATGTATGGCCTTTATAAGTTTCATATTTCACTTTATTGAAATTCAGATTCTGGTTCCAGAAATAGCTGGTCATCATGAAATACATATAATTAAAATCTTTCTGTTTAAATCCGCTGAGTGTCCTGGCTTTGCCGGAAGTGACATGTTTATTGAAAATAGTCATTGCTTCTCTTGCAGCCTGATAAGCAAGAGTACGGTTTTCAAACTGACCATTGAGACGTTTGAGAAGGGCCCCGTTCCGCACTACAGAATACTGTGGGGTTGTGCTGCTTCCGATATTCTCATAGATCACACCTCGTATCGTAGATGGAAATTCCTTGTCTGATTTGATCGTACGGTTCAATACACAGAGTGCTACTGCTTCCATTCCGATCTTGCCCTGATCGCCTGCTTCTGATTCGCAAAGTGCGGCCAGAAGTGCTTCATCTGAGGTCTTTCCGTTTGCAATTCCGGAATGACTCTTATATTCCTTGACCATGGTGTAATATCTGCTGTTTCTGGTATCATAAATTTTAACATTTCCGTTTCCGACATTTACATTAGGTTTGGTAGTCTTCGCAGTGGCCACTCCGTTTGCTGCGATGGAGTATGTAATTCCATTCACTGTCACGGAGGTACTTACTGCCATGACACCGTTGGATTTAAAATAATAGTTCTTCTGATCGATCGTCTTCAGACCAGTATACATATAACCGGTACTGGTGGCAAAATAGTAGCTGATATTTTTGGATTTGTTTTTTACCCATTTGGTTGCCATATAACCGGAAGTTTTGTAAAAATAACGTTTCTGCCCTTTGCTGTTGGTGAGCCAGCCGGTTGCCATAATGCCTCCGCTTTTTGTGAAATAACGTTTCCTTCCCTTGCTGTAGTTTACCCAGCCTGTGGTAAGCTTACCTGTTTTGGGGTTGAAATAGCGCTTATGGCCTTTGGAATCTGTCATCCAGCCGGTTGCCATAACCCCCTTGCCTTTTGTAAAATAGTAGGTATATTTGCCATTGACCTTCATCCAGCCCTTTACCTGTACTCCGGTCTTTGTGTTAAAGTAGTACTTGTATCTGCCCAGGGTCAGCCAGCCTTTCTGCTTGCTCCCATCACTTTTTATGTAGTATGTTTTTCCATTGATAGTTTTAAAGCCTGCAGTGGCAGCCTGTACCTCTTTTGCAGAAGCAGAAAAGACTGTGCTTCCCACGATCAGCAGCATGGCAAGCATCAGACCCTTCAGCCATTTTTTTGTTCTGAAACTCTTCATAATTTTCCCCATTTCCTGTTTTAGATATAAAAGCTAGTTTGTCTCAAAATTACAAAAATGTTACATTTCGTTTATTATATCGTAATGAATAAACACTGTCAACTTTTTTGTAACTGTGGACGGACTCCTGCCATATGATGAAGTGTAAATAAAATTTGCTGGAGGACTTATCGATGAGTGACTTAGCGGCTACCAATTGTGGATGTGATTGCGGATGTGGTTGTGATTCCGGATGCAGCACAGGATGTGGATGTAACAATAACTGTGGCTGTAATAATGGCTGCGGAACTTCCCTGTTTGGAAACGGTGGAAACAGCTGCTCCTGTATCCTTTGGATCATCTGTCTGATGTGTTGCTGTGGAAACAACAGTGGCTGTGGCTGTAATAACAACGGCTGCAACGACAGCTGTTGGATCATCATCCTTCTTCTGCTTTTGTGCGGAAATGGATGCGGCTGCAACAATTGCTGCTGATCTTTTGAAAAGGCAGAGGTCATTTCCTCTGCCTTTTCTGCTGCCGTTTTTCTGCTTCCTCCTGTTTCTGTTTTTTCTCTTTCAGACATTTCAGATCTATCTCATAAAAAGAATTTCCATCAATGACAAGTTCCTGTTTTTTTTCAGATTCCATAATCACATTCCTTTGAAAAATTTCTTCTATATATAATATGACCAGAGAAGGTTTCTGTCATATTTCTTTCTGCAAATTCATAGATTTCAGGAAAAAGGATTTTTTTATGGAACAGGAGCCTATCGCACGTACTGCTCTGGATGAAATGGTGGAAAGTGACCAGGATCAGATGCTGAAAGCCATGATCCGTACCTTCCTTCTTCCGGGCAGCGGTTTTTATCTGTGTATACGAAAGTCCGGGAACTTCGGAATACCATGTCGCTTTTCAAATGACAGCCGTAGAACAGCCGATCTGCAGGCTACCGGTTTTTCCGGCACCGATCCTCTGGAAATGCTGCAGGATATCCGTAAGTGCTGTGGCGGAGAAAATCGCCGTCAGATCGATCATATCACCAGTCTTATGGCTACGATCCAGATGCTTCAGATCATGAATGAAGATTCGTCAGGAGGTGAGAATCCATGAGTGATGACTGGAAAAATAATCCCCGGCTTTCCGGAATGGACCCTCAGAAGCTTTCCATGCTTCAGGGTCTGGCAGATCAGGGATTGGGGAAAAATCCGTCCGAACTTCTGCCTTTTATCATGGGCGCAGCTTCTAAAGGAAAAAATGCGGGCTTAAATTTCAGCTCTGATGAGATCTCTACTATCATAGAAGTTCTGAAAATGGGGAAAAGTCCGGTAGAGGCAGCTAAACTTGACAGAATTGTGAATCTGATGAAAATGATACGTCATTAACAGCTCTGTGATCCCGGAACAGCGGTTTTCTGTTCCGGGATTTTCTACTTTGTAATTCTTTTTATATTTGTCGGAATATAATCTGCAAAAATCTGACATATCCATAGATTCTATCGCATAATTCATAGAACATATTCCCTATTTTTGTGATATTTTTTTATCATTTTCCCTTTCTTCTTATATCAGTATATGGTATACTTGTCCGTGAAATGAATGATATGCAAAATAGGATTTTATGCGTCAAGTGTTTGGCGAATGGGGAGTTGTCGCCAGAACGAAAAGTACGTCTTACGGTATGAAATCCGCACCCGTTGCAGCAATATAAGAGAATATCTCATATTGTGTAGGGCTTTTTCGACATACGTTCTATTACAATTGGAGATATCTTTTTTATGCGCAAAAATAAAAGAGACAGTCTCCGAAAAACGTGATTTTTTTAACAAATGGAGGTTGTTATTTATGGTAGACAAAGCAAAAGTTGAAGAGGCGATCAAGCTTCTTCTCGAGGGAATCGGCGAGGATGTAAACAGAGAGGGACTGCAGGGAACTCCGGAACGTATCGCCCGCATGTGCGAGGAAATTTATGGCGGACTTGATAATGAAGCGGATGAACATCTTCAGAAACAGTTTCATGTAGAGAACAATGAAATGGTTCTGGAAAAGGATATTACCTTTTATTCCATGTGTGAACATCATCTTATGCCCTTTTACGGTAAAGCTCATATCGCATATATCCCAAATGGCAAGGTTACCGGCTTAAGCAAGCTGGCCCGTACCGTTGATGTGTATGCAAGAAGACCGCAGATCCAGGAACGTCTGACTGTGCAGATCGCAGATGCGCTGGAACGTGTTCTCGCTCCAAAGGGAATCATGGTTATGCTGGAAGCGGAGCATACCTGCATGACCATGCGTGGAATCAAAAAGCCGGGAAGCAAAACGGTTACGACTGTTACCAGAGGTGAATTTAAAGAAAATATGGAGCTTCAGAAACAGTTCCTTGCTATGGTCAAGGACTGATGGACAGAGTGAATCAGATCTGGAATCATCCGCTCTATCAGAATGAGCTTAATAAGCTTCAGCTTCTGGAGACTGACCGTGAATTCTGCAGACATACACCGGAGCATTTTTTGGATGTGGCACGCCTTGCTATATCCGGGCACTTGAGGAAAATGCTCCTGTTTCAAAGGAACTGATCTACTGTACTGCCCTTCTTCACGATATCGGACGGGCCAGACAGTATGAAGATGGCACTCCTCATGATGAGGCCGGTGCTGCTATCGCAGGACAGATCTTAAACGAGCTTGGATTTTCTATGGAAGAAATGGAAGCGATCATTGCGGCAATACGTGGTCACAGAGCTCAGACGGATCCGACAGTTCTTGGAAAATTGCTCTATACTGCGGACAAAAGCTCCAGAAACTGTTTTTCCTGTAAAGCAGAGCCGGAATGTTACTGGTCTCCTGCTAAAAAAAATATGACGATCCAATATTAGGAGGTTTTTCCATGAAAATCGGAAATCGTGAGTTTGATGTAAAAAACAAAACATATATTATGGGTATCCTAAATGTCACACCGGATTCTTTCTCAGATGGCGGAAAATGGAACGATATGGATCATGCCCTGAAACATACAGAAGCTATGATCGCCGAAGGTGCTGATATTCTTGATATCGGTGGGGAATCCACACGTCCGGGGCATACACCGGTTGGCGCACAGGAGGAGATCGAGCGTATTCTTCCTGTTATCGAAGCAGTAAAAGGGCGTTTTGATATCCCCATCTCTGTAGATACCTATAAGGGATGTGTTGCGGAAGAAGCCCTGAAACACGGAGCAGATCTTATCAATGACATCTGGGGACTGAAATATGATCCTGAAATGGCTCCTGTCATTGCCAGATATCAGGCTCCCTGCTGTCTGATGCATAACAAAGATAATACTGAATACAATAATTTTATTGTGGATATGCTGGCAGAAACCCAGGAATGTGTCAATATTGCCAAACGTGCCGGTATTGCCGATGATAAGATCATCCTTGATCCTGGTGTCGGATTTGGTAAAACCTATGAGATGAACCTGATGACTATGGATAATCTGGAGCTTTTCCGGAAGCTGGGATATCCGGTGCTTCTTGGTACCTCCAGAAATCCATGATCGGACTTGCCTTGATCTTCCTGTAGATCAGCGTGTAGAGGGAACTCTTGCCACATCGGTGATCGGTGTTATGAAGGGGTGTGCATTTGTCCGTGTTCATGACATCAAAGAAAATAAACGCGTCATCCAGATGACAGAAGCTATTCTGGGACGTTAGGAGGAACTGATGGATAAAATCGAAATCAGAGATCTTGAGATTTTTGCAAACCATGGTGTGTTTCCGGAAGAAACAGCTCTCGGACAGAAATTTGTTGTTTCTGCTGTTATGTATACAGAAACACGTCCGGCAGGGCTGACAGATGATCTTTCTGCTTCCATCAATTATGGAGAAGTCAGTCATATGATCACCGATTTTCTTCAGAAAAATACTTATAAACTTCTGGAGGCTGCTGTGGAGAATCTGGCAGAGACGCTGCTGCTTTCTCTCCCTCTTCTTAAAAAGATCACCCTCCGTATTGAAAAGCCCTGGGCTCCGGTAGGTCTTCCGCTGAAAACCGTTGCTGTGGAAATTACCCGAGGCTGGCATACGGCTTATATTGCTTTTGGTTCCAATATGGGGGATAAGAAGAAATACCTGGACAATGCGATCCAGGGTCTTCGGGATATGAAAGAGATTGTTGTTGAAAAGGTTTCCGAGTATCTTGTAACGGAGCCTTACGGGGATGTGGAGCAGGATGAGTTTCTCAACGGAGCCTTAAGAGTCCGGACGCTGCTTTCTCCGGAGGAGCTTCTTGACAGGCTGCATGTGCTGGAACAGGCTGCGGACCGGAAAAGGATCATTCACTGGGGACCAAGGACACTGGATCTGGATATTCTGTTTTACGATAATGAGATTATTGATACAGTGGAACTACATGTGCCTCATATTGATATGGAAAACAGGGATTTTGTTTTGAAGCCTATGGTGGAGATCGCACCGTATCTTCGGCATCCGGTGTTGAATTTAACAATGGAGCAGTTGTTAAAAAAGCTTGAGGGAAAAACTTTGGCGGTGTGACTTTATTTATTAAATAATAAAAAGATAACAAGCCCGATACAGATATCTTTACTATAATCTGTATCAGGCTTGTTTTGTATCAGTGTGGATTATTGACTATTATCGAAAAATATTTTATTTCTGGTTTACCAGATCAAATTCGTCGGTGATCTCTTTGGATGGTGCTTGGTAATGAGGCTGACGATGATGTTTGCTGCAATGGCCACCAGGAATGCGGGAAGAAGTTCATAGATTCCCCAGGCGCCGCCGAGCGTGCTGATTCCGTATTTCCAGATAAATACCATGGAACCGCCGCAGATCATTCCTGCCAGGGCTCCCTGCCAGTTGGAACGTCTCCAGAATAATGCCAGAAGTACCACCGGGCCGAATACGGCTCCGAAGCCTGCCCAGGCAAAGGATACGATAGTAAACACAGAACTGTTCGGGTCGCGGGCAATAAACATGGCTACTACTGCGATGAGAAGAAGCGTGATCTTATCGGCTACCATGCTTTCTTTTTTTGTTTCTTTATCCTTCAGGATACTTCCGAGAAGGTCGGAAGAAACTGCTGAGGATGCTGCCAGGAGCTGAGAATCTGCAGTTGACATGGTGGATGCCAGGATTCCTGCAAGG
>ENA-OQDW01000194-OQDW01000194.1-human-gut-metagenome-genome-assembly--contig:-NODE-194-length-25297-cov-3.041160_pt1 | contig 25297 bp, 25 predicted proteins | sample MGYA00242784_ERZ504613 | MGnify/ENA primary metagenome ERZ504613 (study PRJEB26092, sample SAMD00036330) | human gut metagenome | host: Homo sapiens | study: EMG produced TPA metagenomics assembly of...
CGTATATTCATGGATATAGAAAAATGACTTCTGATGAATTTAAGGCATTTTGCCGATCAGGTAATAAAAATTATTTTACCAGAATTCGAAAAATGCCTCTTCAGGATCTTCTTTTCACGATGATAAACAGAAAGGGGTTGACGTTGGCATTGGAACTGAGAAATTATATGAAACTTGCTCATCCTGGTGTGTCTATTTCAAAACCAGGATATCTGAAACAGCGTATGAAACTTAATCCAGATGCTTTTTTAGAATTATATAAATATCATAACCGTAACTTTTATGCAGATTCCACCTTTTCAACTTACAAAGATCATTTAATATTAGCCGCTGACGGCTCAGATATTAATATTCCTACCACTGCTGAAACACTGAAACTATATGGTTCTGCAAGCCGGAAAAACACAAAGCCCCAAGCTCAAATAGGATTAGGCTGTATTTATGATGTAATGAATCGTATGATACTGGAAAGTGACTGTAATAAGGTGAAATTTAATGAAATGCGCCTGGCCGAAAAACAGATGGAGCGAATACCGGAAACAATAGGCAGCATTCCCTATGTTATTATCATGGACAGAGGCTATCCTTCTACGCCAGCGTTTATACATATGATGGATAAGGATATTAAATTTATCGTACGTTTAAAAAGCAGTGATTACAAAAAAGAGCAAAACAGTTTAATAGAAAAGGATCAGCTAGTTAAAATAAAACTTGATAAGTCAAGAATCAGACATTACGAGGGAACGCCAGATGGAGAACGTATGAAAGAATTAGGTGAAATTTCATTGCGTATGGTAAAAATCCTATTAGAAAACGGAAGTTTAGAAGTTTTGGCTACAAATCTTTCACAAACTGAATTTCATACAGAAGAAATAAAAGAATTATATCATATGAGGTGGGGGATAGAGACTGCGTATGAAACGCTAAAGAGTCGGTTACAGTTAGAGAATTTTACAGGAACAAAACCTATTCTGTTATTACAAGATATATACAGCACTATATATCTGAGCAATTTAGTTGAAGATATCATATTAGATGCAGAGCGTGAACTGGATCAGAAAGAAGCGAACAGAAAACATAAAATGATGATCAATCAGACTGTTAGTATTGGAATCTTAAAAAATGATCTGATTTATATACTTCTTGAAACGGATGGTCAAAAGAAAAATATGTTATTTCAGCAAATATATGAAGATATCAGTAAAAATCTTGTTCCCATTCGTCCTGATCGGCATTATACCAGAACGAAAGGGCAATTAGCAGGAAAATATTCGAATACCCATAAAAGAGCGTACTGAGCTAAAAAATACGAGTACAAAGAGAAGGGGATAAGTATGCCCATATACAAACAAAAAGCAGGAATCATAGTTTTATAAATGCTTACGATTTCTGCTCTTTGCTAAAGTTAATGACATTGGTCTGACATTGACTTCTGCTTTTCCTGTTCCTTGACTTCTTGCCGAAGATATTCGACAAGGTTTGTAAGGTTAGTCTGTTCCAATTCATAGTCACGGGACAGTATATCAGCATGGCGGCTCCCTCCGTGGGCCGCCGATCCTGCGCTGGGCAAAGAGAAGCGGCGGCCTTGATTTCTCAAAGCCGCCGCTGGTTTTATGGGCGTGTCAAAAGGGCTGTTGTACGACGGCTTTTTTTCTTTGCCGTCGCCCGGCAGTTGAAACAATACTGTTTATTTGATTTCCAATGAAATGGTTAGTGTATCATTTTCAATTTTAGCGAACACATTGCCGCCGAGCTTGTCAGTTAATAGTTTTACCACAGCAAGCCCCACTCCTGTACGCTATTATGCCTTGATTTGTCCCCGGTATAAAATCTTTCAAATAGTCGGTTTGGGTCTATTTCCACCTTACTATCAATGGGATTTTCAATGATAAAAATAGCACTCTTTTCTTTGCCTTGCTTCAAGTCAATTTTAATCGAGCCAGAGGAATATCGAATAGCATTTATAATAAGATTTTGAAAAATACGTTCTACCATACCATAGTCCGAATGGAGATAAACGGAATGATTTGGCAGACCAATTACAGGAGATATGCCTTTTGCTTCCAATGCTGGGGCGTTCTCTGTGATAAGATTTATCAGCAAATTTGTTAAGTTGAAATCTTCACGCACAGGAGTTACTTCTTTTGCGTCTATTACAGAAACATCGTAAAAGGTTTGTATCAGCGCTTTCATTCTTTCTGCTTTATTATAAATGGTTTCTATACGCTGTGTTTGACCTGCTGATAAATTCTCCTTTTTTAATAATTGTAAATGGCCAAGTATTACCGTCAGAGGGGTACGCAAGTCATGTGAAATATTAGCAATGGACTCTTTCAAATACATTTCGTGCCGTAATGTGCTTGCAATGGACTGTCTTTGCTTTTCATTATACTGGTTTAATACTGCGGCCAGTTGTTCTATATCTTTATCAACAAGAGAGATGTCCAGCATCTTTTCCGATTTTCCAGTTGTAAGATCGGTCATTTGTTTCGATAGATTACGGATTTGTCTTTTGATTTGCACATATTTGAAAAGCACTACTATCAAGACTGCGATAACTAAAATTAACAACAGCTTTATTCCAGACACCTCCCTCCTTGTTATTTGAGTTCACATTTGCGAAAGCTAATCCATGAAAAGGTTATCAAAGCAACTATCCAAACAACGCCAACTAAAATGGCCCATGGCAAAAAATAGGTCACAGAAAAAACCGCTTCCCGTATCTGATAGGTTGCCAAAAATGCAACAGGAAGATCAAACATCATTCCATACCCAAGATAAAGGCTAAGAACAAAAGTGACTAAAGCGGTAACAGCTATTGCTCTTGCAGAGCTTCTTAACCAAAAAACAATCCAGATTGCAATAAGAAAAGTCGCACTGTTCAAAAGCAGAGAATATAAAATCGCCTTACTGACCTGATAACAAAGGTTGCCTGCTTCGGTAATACCAAAGCGGACACTTTCTCTTATACAACCAGCCACAGGATAAACAAGAGCCATGATATTAAATGCAATTAAGTATGAGATTACTTTAGCAAAGAAAATGGTTTTTCTCGAATGTCCTGCATTGACCTCAAGATCAATCGTCCGACTGGAAAATTCCTGTCCTAAAATCAGAGCTAAAATACTGGATATAATAATCAGGAGAAAGGTTGAATCGTAAACCATTCCATTAAAAATATCTGCGAGGGATGTAGCAGCCCCACCCATAGGCCCCATAGCTTCCGGGACATAAGTATCTGCGGTAAAAAAACCAATCAAAAATATCCCTATTAAACCGCACCAATAAAAGATATTATGTGATAATTGATATTTTTCCATTTTCAGTAAGTTGTTCATTCCCACACCTCCTTGTTATTTCAAATCCGAGCGTCGGAACCACAGATAAGTACCTAAGCATAATGCCAGTACCCATAAAAAATCTGAAAACATGAATTGCCCGCCGGATATGTTGGATTGTTGCAATGCCATAAGCCGAAGCTGGCCCATAGGCAATATTTGTGAGATAAGCTGCACTTGATCTCCATTCATCAAAAAGACCATTAAGAAAAAGAGTACCATCGGCACAGCCATACTCTTTCCTATATCACGGAAAATGAAGGCAAAGAAAAAAGGTAATAGGCACATTGCAAATTGCGAAGCAATCACCATTACAACTATGCCGATGCTTGCCAATGCTCCTTTAGTGACAAACGTACCAATATGCTATGTAACAACAGTGGAAAAGACAGGATAACCATGCAGGCGATTTGATGAACTACCAGCTTCGCAAATAGTATCTTTCCGCGTCGATGTCCGGCATTGATATATGATTGTAATGTTCTTCTGCCAAAATCATTTCCAACAAACAGGGCAGAAAAGATGATTGTGAGGAAATATAGGATTGGCATATTGTATATCGAAGCAAAGAAAAGGTTGGATGTTTCCCCAACGCTATCCAGTAACAACACACTACTTAAAAGGAGATTAAACAATCCTATCCCCCAAAAATACCAGCTATGGAACAGCTTATAAAATTCAGCTTTTAGGAGATTTGACATTTCCTGTCCCTCCTATTTTGCTTAAAAAGTAATCTTCTAATGTATCACCGGCCACAGAAAGACCTGTAACGAGAATATGTGCATCTGACAAAGCAGCAGCCACTTTTTCCATATCATCGAGATAATCATATAGGCGAATTATGCATCTGGCATCAGCTTAAAACTATCTGTGTGTAGCGTTTCTTCCAAAACGATCAGAGCTTTTTGTGGATCAGTTGCCTTTATTGCGATATGCCGTTTGCAACGATCATTTAGTTCTCGATCTGATATTTCTTCGATAATTTTGCCTTTGTCTATTAAAATAAACTCTGATGCTGTCTGATACAGTTCCTCTAAGATATGGCTGGATACCAATATCGTCATTCCGTATTCCTTATTCAAGGACTTTAGCAAATTACGAATTTCCACAATTCCAGCAGGATCAAGCCCATTGATCGGTTCATCCAAAATAAGAAATTCTGGTGTATTTAATAGTGCGATTGCAATACCCAATCGCTGTCGCATCCCCAGCGAAAAATTACGGACAGCTTTTTTCCCGGTATCTTTCAGACCTACCATGTCTAAGTTTTTGGATAACTGCTTTGTCAGGGATACCACGTTGGATACGCTGTATCTCCATATTTTGATAAGCGGTCATTGTCGGAAAAAGCGCAGGTGTTTCGATCATGCAACCGATCCGCTTTCTCTGTTCCTGCAATTCCTTTTCGACGGTTTTCCCCCACAACGATAAGGTACCGCTTGTCGGAAACGCTAATCCTGTAACCAATCTCAAAAAGGTGGTCTTTCCTGCTCCATTTTGGCCTATGAAGCCATAAATTTTCCCTTTTTCAATTTTCAAATCAATATGATCTAAGGCAACTGTGTGCCGGTATTCTTTTGTTAAGTCATGTGCTTCCAAAATAACAGAACTCATGTTGTCATCCTCCTTTACATTTTAGTGTAAGGGGAAATCATAAAGAATTTCTTAATTTCTATTTGGAAACCATAAAAAAAGCATAAAGCCAAGAGCTTACCCCTCGGCTTTATGCAAACGGTATCCAATGCCCCACACAGTATCTATAAACTCTTTATCCGGGCAAATGGCTTTCATCTTGTTTCGCAAGTTGCTAATATGGACATTCAAGGTGTTGTCCTCGCTGATATACTCTGTATTCCAAACACTTTGAAACAAATTCGCCTTTGAGAAGATCTTGTCCGGGTATTTCATAAGCAATTCCAGTATAGCAAATTCTTTCGCAGTTAAAGGTAACTCCGCCCCTTGTAGCATAGCTCTGTTGCCGTCTAAATCTAAAACCAAATCATTGCACTTCAAAGATGACGGCGTGCTGTTTTGAAATTGAATCCGGCGTAAGTTGCTTTCAATTCTGGCGAGAACTTCTTCCATATCGAAAGGTTTTGTAATGTAATCATCCGCACCAAGCCGCAACAAATCAATCTTGTTCTGTGTTGTTTCCTTTGCTGAAATTACTATGACAGGAACCGTTGAGAATTTACGAATATCCGCAAGTATAGTATCACCACTCCGATAAGGCAGCATTATATCAAGCAGAATAAGATCAATCTGATGTTCTTGTATGCAGTCTAACACATGAAGCCCATCATACTGACAAAGCACCTCATATCCATTTCCCTGTAAAAAATCAGCCAGCAATTTGCTGATCTCTAAATCATCCTCAACAATCAAAATTTTCATGTTGTTCTATGTTCACCTGCCTTATGTCAGCATTGTACTACACTTTTTATCTCTAATAGATTTAATTATATTTCCTTTCAGGAGAGAATACAAGGCATAAAATATGAATTATTAGATGTTAGAAGAACACATTTCTATTGCTGGGTACACTGGAAATATGAAACCAAAAGCCAGCAAAAGCCCCTCCTGTCTACGCATTTAGGGGGCAAAAAGCCCACGGAAATCAAGGCTTTTCGGCGGTGGTCGATGGGGTGGCAGAATGATTTATCAAATACCCGTCGGAACGGGCTTTGAAATGCGTAGAAAAATCTTTCCGGCGCTGGTTTTCCCGCCGGTTCTGTGGTATGCTGGAATAAGACAAAAAACGACAGGAGTTGACACGATGGCCGAACAGGAAATGTTACTGGACACAGCTACCATCAGGGCCGCCGTCGCCGGTGAGCTATGGGCTAAACAAAAAGTGATCGAACACTACACTCCCATGATCGACGAGTTGGCCGTTGACGAAGATATGAAGCAGCACCTTATTCTGAAACTGTTGGAAGAACTGCCTAACTTCCCAATGGGGCAGGCATAAGAAAAAAGAGCGCCGGACGCAGAGGCTTTGACACCTCCGCGCCCGGCGTTTTGGATAATTGCCGATTATGTCATAGCAAACTCGATGTGAGAGCTGTCCAGCTTCATAAACTTGGATTTCACCAGCTCTGCCGGGTAATCGTCCCCGGCAATACGGATGGTCTTGCGGACGCTGCACACGGTTTCCACCAGCAAGTCCACGATCTCGTCCAGCGTTTCCCGGTCAATGCCCTTGGCGTGCTGGCAAAGGTGTTCGTACTCGATGTTGTCCATGATGATCTCACGATAAATCTCTATGGCGCTCTGTGATTTCGCTCCCGTTCCTTTCCGTTCCGGCGGCTGTGCCGCTTCGTCCTCCGAGGGGAAGGGTCGGGAAAGGATAGGAATGGAATCGGTAATTGATACATCCGTAGTTGTTTTTTCTTTACTTGATATATCTTTATTTAATTGCATTGGATTTTCCAATGTCGGGTTTCCCGGTGTCGGATTATCCGATGTTGGATTTTCCAACACCGAGTTTTCCAATCCCGGTGCCGCCTCGTCCGGCTGCTCTGGCCGGGGCTGGGGCTGTTCAAAGGCCCGGTCGTTGCCGGAAGTGAAGTACATAGGCCGTCGCCTCCTTTCTGCGTTTGGGCAAAAAGAAAAGCCGCAGACTTTTTCAAAATCTGCGGCTTAGCCGGGGAACAGAAAAGGGCGCTGTCATGCTTGACAACACCCTGTTTCTGTCTGATTATTCAGTTGTTTTGACCTGCCCCGTTTTCCGCTGCCCTAAAAAACATTGATTTTACTGGTTTTTTTCATGTTTTCTTATGGCAACGCTCTTTTTTGCAGGGTTTTTTCATTTTCAGATTATCCCAGCTTCGCCGGGAGAGACGAGGAAACCGTGGTCTGATGCTTTTGACGGAATTGCCGCGGGGTGATCTGGTACCGCTTTTTAAAGGTGCGGATCAGATGACTGCAGTCCGCAAAGCCGGTCTCGGCTGCAATATAGTTCAGGTCATAGTCGGTAAAAAGAAGCAGGTTTTCAACCTTGTTCAGGCGGATAAACTCGATATACTGCTTACAGCTCTGCCCGTAATGCTTCAGAAAAAGTTTGGCAAAATAGGAGTAGCTCATGTTGTATTTATGTGCCAGTGCCTCGATATTGATGTTTTCCTGGGAATGGCGGTCGAGATAGACGAGGATATCCTGCATACTCTGTTCCTCACTCTCGGAAATCGATTCGGGATTGAAACAGATTCCCTGGCAGTGCCAGATACGCAGAAGCCGGAGAAACAGTGTGGAAAAGAGAGAATAGATATAGGCATCATAACCGTATTTCTTTTCAAGAGCCTCCCTCTCAAGGGTTACAAAAAAATCATGGAGATTCAGCTCTGAGAGATCTTCCTGCGTAAACAAAAGCGAAGGATAGGTCATCGTGGCGATTTTATGGAAAGCAAAGCTCAGGTTCGGAAGGTAGCTTCCGGTGAGCTGGATGCGGTTCAGGTTGAATTTGATACAGAAATAGCGGAATGGCCGATCCTGGTCTGCGGCAAGTGCGTGGACCGTCTGTGGAGGAAACAGGATGAAAGAGCCCGGTTTTATGTGGTAGACGGAATCGTTGCAGCTCACGAGAAGAGAACCTTCCTGCAGATAAAGAACCTCCGTAAAATAGTGCCAGTGGGATTTGACCGGCATGGAAAAACTGTCGGAGCAGCAGGAAAAGGCTTCAATCGGCGAGTGCAGGATGTCACTGTATTCAAAAAGATTCTTCAACGGAAAAGTCCCCCTTCAGGTAAAAAATATTCAGTATTTTTCTGGGAATATCAGTTTCGGAAAAATAGAAACATTCTATTTTTGTACAGTCGCATTATATCATATCCAAATGAAAATTGATACAATGGCGAAAGCATTTGAAAGAAAATTAATGCTGAATTTGGTAACTCAATTTCCTAAGATAAGGGGGGATATGAAAACATGAAAAGCAACACGAAACAATTCCCGAAAAACAAAATTGCGTGGCTGTGGGAAAACATGGAGGGAAAACGGGCGCTGTACTTTGTCGGTATTCTCGGAACCGTTTTGTACAATATTCTGCAGCTTACGATTCCCTATTTTTCGGGAAAAATTGTGGATCTGTTTTTAACGGGGGAGAACGCGGCGACAAATCTTCAGGTACACCGTGACCTGCTTTACCGCTTGCTGTTTGCGATGGTCGGCTTTACGTTCCTGCGTGTTATCGTTGTTTATGGCAGCTGTATGATCTATGAGACGGTGTCGCAGAGTGTTCTGTACCGGGTGCGGAATTATCTGTACGACAAGCTTCAGCGTCAGGATATGACGTTTTACAGTACCTATCGGACAGGAGATCTGATGACACGGCAGACAGGAGACCTGGATGCGGTGCGTCACATGGTTGCATGGGTTGTACGAATGGTGGTTGAGTCATTTTCTCTGTTTGCTGCAGCGGCCGTTTTCTTCCTGTATACGAACTGGAAGCTGGCACTGTGCGTTCTTGTGATTTCACCGTTTGTATTCTGGATTATCTATCTGTTCCGGAACCGCGTTGCCCCGATGCATGCGGCGCTGCGTGAAAAACTGGCACAGATGAATACATGCGCACAGGAGAATATTTCCGGAAACCGCGTTGTCAAAGCGTTTGCAAGAGAAGATTACGAAATCGAGAAATTCGACCGTGCCAATACCGACTATGCGGAGACGAATAAGGCAACCGGAATGGTATGGCTGAAATTTTTCCCGATTGTCGAGAGTATTGCGAACCTGATGCCGGTTGTCCTGCTCGCAGTCGGCGGTGTTTTTATGATCAGAGGACAGCTTACTATGGGAGACTATGTGGCATTTTCAGGCCTCATCTGGGCAATCGCCAATCCGATGCGTCAGATGGGAAATATCATGAACGAATTTCAGCGGTTCTCAGCAGCGTCGAAAAAGGTCATGGAGCTGTATTACTCCGAACCGAAAATCAGGGACGAAGAAAATGCCGTTTCCCATCCGGAGCGGTTTGAAGGCAAAATCGAGTTTGATAACGTTTCCTTCCAATACGAGGATGGTGATTTGCCGGTTCTGCACAATATTTCCTTCACGGCCCATCCGAACGAGACGGTTGCGATCATGGGCGAGACCGGCTGCGGCAAGACATCGCTGATCAATCTGATCCCGCGGTTTTATGAGCCGACAGAAGGACAGATCCGGATTGACGGAATTCCTGTAGAACAGCTGAAGCTGTATGATCTCCGAAAACAGATCGGACTTGCCACGCAGGATGTTCTGCTGTATTCTGACACGATCGAGGGAAACATTGCCTACGGCGATGATTCGATCAAGATGAACGAGGTTGTCAAGTTTGCAAGGTATTCCGCTGCGGCAGATTTCATTTCAAAGATGCCGGAGGGCTACGATACCCTGGTCGGAGAGCGCGGTGTTGGTCTTTCCGGAGGCCAGAAGCAGAGAATTTCTCTGGCAAGAGCACTGGCGATCCGTCCATCGGTTCTGATTCTTGACGATACAACATCGGCGGTTGATATGGAAACAGAGAAACAGATTCAGCAGTCCTTACGGGAGCTTGATTTTCCATGTACCAAGATTGTGATTGCACAGCGAATTTCGACAACGAAAACAGCGGACAAGATTATTGTTCTGCAAAATGGCTATATTGAAGAAATGGGAACACATGAGGAACTGATGGAGAAGAAGGGTTACTATTATGAACTGGTGAAGCTGCAGACCGGTGTGGATGAACTGTAGGAGGGGAAGCAATGGCAAAAAATACATACAAGCAGGATGAAGTGCTCGAAGAGCCGTTTGACATCAAGCATCTGCTCAGAGCTTCATCCTATATCAAAAAATATGCAAAACGGATGGTTTTTGCGATCCTTTTGAGTGGCATCGGCGGTGCGTCCGGCTATGTGGCGCCGATGATTATCCAGCGGGCGCTGGACCTTGCAATTCCGGAGAAAAACGAGAGGCTTTTATTTTCTCTTGTGGGAATGCTGGTCGGCATCTATCTGGTGAGCGTGATCTTCACAACAATCCGAAGCCGCATTATGGTGGATGTCAGTCAGAGTATCATCTATGATATCCGAAAAGATTTGTTTGCACATCTGCAGGAGCTGCCGTTCCAGTATTACGATGACCGCCCGCACGGCAAGATCCTGATTCGGGTTGTCAATTACGTCAACTCGGTGTCGGATATGCTGTCAAATGGTCTGATCAACATCGTTCTGGAGAGCTTCAACCTTCTGTTTATCGTGATTTTCATGTTTCTGGTTGATGTGCAGATGGCATTTGTCGTGCTCTGCGGCGTGCCGGTGCTGTGCGTTTTCATGGTCTGGATCAAGAATAAACAGAGACGTGCATGGCAGGCAGTTTCGAACAAGAACTCAAACCTGAATGCCTATCTGCAGGAGAATATTGTCGGAGCCCGCATTACGCAGATCTTTGCACGAGAGGATGAGAATGCGGAGATTTTCAAAGATCTTTCCAAGGATTGCCGCAGAACATGGAATACAGCAGTTCGCTATTCCAACCTGGTATGGCCGGGTATCGATTCAATTTCCGTCTGCGTGCGTGCTGCCATTTTTCTGTCCGGTCTGATCCTTTTCGGGCAGGGAAATAAGTCGGTTGGTACGATTGTAGCGATTTCGAGCTATGCATCGTATTTCTGGCAGCCGATCATGAACCTTGGAAACATCTTCAATAACTTTATCAACAACATTGCGTATCTGGAACGTATCTTTGAGACGATGGATGAGCCGGTGACGGTAAAGGATGCAAAAGATGCCGTTGAAATGCCAAAAATCCGCGGTGAGGTGACCTTCGATCACGTAAATTTCTCGTACGATGCGTCAAAACAGATCTTAAACGATGTTTCGTTTACGGTAAAACCGGGTGAGAGTGTGGCGCTTGTCGGACCGACCGGAGCCGGAAAGAGTACGATTGTCAATCTGATTTCACGGTTTTACAATGTCAATGGCGGTCGCGTCCTGATCGATGGACAGGATATCTCGCAGGTGACCATTCATTCCCTGCGTGAGCAGATGGGTATTATGATGCAGGACAGCTTTATTTTCTCGGGAGATATTGAGGATAATATCCGTTACGGAAAGCTTGACGCAACGCATGAGGAGATTGTGAAGGCGAGCAGAACTGTCTGTGCGGACGAGTTTATCAGCAAAATGCCGGATCGCTATCAGACGGAGGTAAGGGAGCGTGGTTCCATGCTGAGCCAGGGACAAAAGCAGCTCATTTCGTTTGCGCGTACCCTGCTTTCCGATCCGGCCATTCTGATTCTCGATGAGGCGACCTCAAGCATTGACGTACAGACCGAAAAAGCACTGCAGACGGGACTCAATGCCATGCTGAAGGGCAGAACCTCATTTATCATTGCGCATCGTCTGTCTACGATCCGCAACTGCGATAAGATTATGTATATCGATAACGGCGGTATTATGGAGAGCGGAACACATGATGAGCTGATGGCAAAGAAAGGCCATTATTATAAACTGTATACAGCACAGCTTGATGAAGTACAGAAAGCGGGCTGATCAAAAAAGATCATAAAAAAGATTATAAAAAAGGCTTCTGCCAGCGGATAAAAATCCGTGGCAGAAGCCTTTTGCCGTTTCTTGTTCGTGTCGCTTTTTGCGCGTGTCGCCGAAGCGACCCGCCGCAGGCGGAAAATTCGGCAAAGCAGGAGTTCTTCTTATTTTCCGGAGAAGTATTTCTCTTTGATGATCTCAACCGGCATATCCTCGCCAGTCCACAGTTTGAAGGAAGCAGCTCCCTGGTATAACAGCATGTACATACCGTTTCCGGTCTTGCATCCAGCCTCTTTTGCCTCACGCAGCAGGCGGGTTTCCTGCGGATTGTAGATCACATCGAAAACGAAGAGGTCTTTGTGGAACATCGTTGTGTCGGTGATGATGGTGTTCTCGGTTTTTGGAGCCATTCCGACGGAAGTTCCATTGACAAGAATGGCGCTGTCTGCGATGGATGCGCGAAGGACTTCCGGATCGGAGAAGTCGTGCAGGGTAACCTTGCAGGAAGTACGCTCATTGAGTTTTGCAACGATTTCCTCGGCTCTTCCGAAGAAATTGTCTCTGACGTTGAATACATTGATCTCAGCCACGCCGTCGAGGGCTGCCTGTACCAGGATTGCAGTAGCAGCGCCGCCGGCACCGAGCAGAGTCATCTTTTTGCCGATGATGTCTACGCCGTTTTCTGCAACTGCTCTCATGAAGCCGACACCGTCGGTGGTGTAAGCGGTGAGAACGCCGTTGTCGTTGACGATGGTATTACATGCGCCGGAGATCTCCGAAGCAGGAGAAACCTTGTCTGCCAATTTGCACATGATATTTTTGCCAGGCATGGTGATGTTCCAGCCTCTTGCACCCATGGTGCGGAGTCCTTCGACTGCCTGCGGCATTTTGTCTTCCGGTACATCAAAGGCAAGGTAGCTATAATCAAGGCCGAGCTGGTCGCATGCTTCGTTGTGCATTTCCGGAGAAACACTGTGTGCAACCGGGCTTCCGAGTAAACATAATAATCCGGTGTGTCCTGTGATGTGTTTTGACATAGTTTGAAATCCTCTCTCTCCTCGTATTTCCGCATGATGATAAATCGTGCTGTAGCACTTTAAACTGCTACTATATGAAGTGAATTATACTCCAGATGCCGAAAGAAAGCAAGAAAAAAAGAGGAAATGACGCAAAGTTCATTTCCTCTTTTCGTGTTGGTTTTTGATTAAGGTTTAAGATGGAAAAGATTCGCCCGGAAATCAGATTCCAAGTTTCTCTTTCATGTAGTCAACCGGAGTATCTTTTCCGGTGTACAGCTTGATTGCGATGAGTGCCTGGAACAGCATCATGCCCATGCCGTTGAATACTTTCTCACATCCTGCTTCTTTTGCCTGTTTCATCATAACGGTTTCGCGCGGAGCATAAACGGTATCCGTTACGATGAGATCTTTTTTAAAGAAGGAAGGATCAGGAATGTTGGAAAGGTCTTCGAGTGGATGCATTCCTACGCCGGTAGCATCGCAGAACAGGTCAGCTGCGTGCATTTTTTCTTTCAGGAGGTCTTTGTCTGCCAGATCGTTCATGGTAGCCTTGCAGTTGGTGTTCTTATTGATCAGATCAACAATTTCCTCTCCACGGCTGTAGAATTTGTCTTTGATGTTGAAGATTTCAATTTCTGCAACTCCATCCAGAGCACCGCGCACTGCAATTGCAGTAGCAGCACCGCCGGTTCCGATCAGGACCATCTTCATTCCCTTGAAATTGATGCCCTCTTCGGTCAGTGCCTGCCAGTATCCCATACCATCGGTGTTGTAGCCTTTCAGTTTTCCGGTTACCTGACCGTTTTTGTCGCGGAGGTTGACTACGGTATTGATAGCGCCGCATAACTTAGCTGCTTCATCTACTTCGTCCAGATATTTGTGGACAACAGTTTTGTTTGGCATGGAAATATTGGAACCGAGCATTTTCAGCGCGCGGATACTCTGCACAGCATCTTTTAAAGAATCGTTATCAACTTCGAAAGCAAGCTGAATGACGTCATCTCCGTTTTTGTCGTATGCAAGGTTGTGGGTTGTCGGAGACTGGGTGTGACGGATCGGGTAAGCCATTAATCCAACTAATTCGGTATGTCCTGTAATATTTGGCATGATATTTTCCTCTTTTCTGTTTTTTTATATTGTGTAAGAAAGTGATTCAGTGATTACTCAAGCGGCTCCAGATGCAGGTAGCCCTGGGACTCCAGTACATTCAGGATCGCGCGCCTTCCATGGTACCTTCCATGATGCGGCGTGCGCGGACGGAATCGCCGATGGTATAAATATAAGTATGGGTATCAGCGAATGCTTCCTGAAGCTCCGGCAGAATCGGGTTATTGGAGCGCATTCCAAGACAGTTGAATCCGTAATCGAAGGTGAGATCCTGGATGGTTCCGTCCGGAAGCTTTACAGTGAATGCGTTTTCTTTTACTTCCTGAAGAGCAGTGTTGACATATTCTTTTACACCGTATTTGTCGTGTGTCTCACGCATGGAGCATTTGGTGATCGGGTCTGCAAGCATACCGATCTGCGGCAGCATATCGATGATGGTACACTCGGCGCCTCTCGGTGCAAAGTATTCAATAACGTCAAGTCCTACGGAACCGCCGCGACTACAACGACTTTCTTGCCTGACAGGCTTCTTCCGGATATTTTCCGGCGTTTACATTGTTGATCATACCAAAGATGGTATTTACGTTTCCGGCATCGATGTTCTCTTTCAGGCCTTTGATCGGTGGAACAAGCGGAACGGAACCGGTGGAGTTTACAATGATGTCCGGTTTGAACTGTTTGATCTTATCCACCGTAGCTTCGGTGTTGAGGAAAATATACAGGTTTTTCAGTCTGGCGGCTCTTGCCTCAAGGTATTTCGGGAAGTCTTTCATACGGCTCTTGCTTGGAAGATCAGAGATGAAAGTGGAAAGACCGCCGATGTGGTCGTTTTTCTCGAGTACGAAAACGTTGCATCCGACTTCTGCAGCGGTGCAGGCTGCTTCCATACCGGCAGTACCGGCGCCGACAACAACAACGTTACAGTTTTTGTTCACTTTCAGTGCTTTGTAAACATCGCCTTCCGGAACAGCCGGGTTTACGGTACAGCGGATCGGGCGGTTGACACCGATACGATTTCCGGCACATCCGACGTTACAGGAGATGCATTTTCGAAGGATATCTTCCTCGCCGTTTTCCACCTTCTTTACCCAGTTCGGCTCAGCGATCAGGCCGCGTCCCATGCCGACGATATCAACATCGCCGCTTTCCAGAACTTTTTCAACGACCTTCGGGTCACGGTAGTTACCGGCATTGATAACCGGTTTTTTGAATTTATTTTTTACGGCTCTTGCCATGTAGGAACGCCATCCGTCCGGCAGGAAGTTGGAGTCGATCTGATACTGCAGGGATGGGTTGAGGCCGCAGGATACGTCATACATATCTACGAACTCATCCAGGTACTCGAGGTACTCGAGGGTATCTTCCAGAGTATTTCCTCCCGGAACACGCTCCTCAGCAGAGATACGGACGATGATCGGGAACCACGGTCCGACGTTTTTACGTACTTCTTCGAGAACCATACGCGGGAAGCGCAGGCGGTTTTCTACAGAACCACCGAATTCATCGGTTCTTTTATTGTAATACGGGGAGATAAACTGGCTCATCAGGTAGGAGTGGCCGCAGTGGATTTCAATGGCATCAAAGCCGATGGCCTGCACACGTTTTGCAGCTTCGCCGTATTTTTTCACGGTTGTCATGATTTCTTCTTTTTGTCATCGGGCGAGGGGTTTCTCCGCCGGCTTTTGTCGGGATGTTGGAAGAAGAAACGGTTTCCATACCGGTTCTTGCGGAAGATGCGGAAGCTCCGGCGTGGTTGATCTGGATCGCTACGGTAGCACCGTTTTTATGAAGGTTTTCGACTAACTGATAGTAGCGCGGCATAAAGCTGTCGTGGTCGATACGGATCTGGCTGGTTCCGTTGGAACCGACCGGGTACTCGATGTTGGCGTTCTCCAGAATAATAAGACCAACGCCGCCTTTTGCGCGGAGAGAGTAGTAGTTCATATGACGGTTACTCATTTCACCGCTTGTCTCACCGTAGTTGGTTCCCATCGGGGTCATTGCAATACGGTTTTTAATCGTTGTTCGTTTGATTGTAATTGGCTCAAAAATTTTGGGGTAAGCACTCTTCATGAAAATTTCTCCTTATTCATTACATGAGCGGTAATCCTCTGTTTGTGACAATTTCATCATAACGCTTTCGACTAAAAATTAACAATATCTTTCAGATAAACTTTTGATACGTTTTCGCTATCGTTTCCGGACTCTTCGATAATGTCAGCGTGCTGTTTCATGTATTCGGTAAACCGTTCGACAGCCGGAAGCCGGTAGCGGTTCTTCATCCAGAACATAAAGGTCTGATGATAAATCTCGAGACCGTTCAGCGTATGGATACGGATGCCGTCTGCCTGTTCCAGAATATCGGTTCGCGGCATAAGTGCGATGCCGAAGTTTTCGCGTACCAGTGCCACAATCGAATATTCATCCGGGCATTCCATGATAATATTCGGATGAAGCTGATATTTTCGGTAGAGATGACCGGTATAAGCTCCCATCCAGGAGGCGCGGTCGTAGCCGATCACCGGATAACGGGTAAGCTTTACAAGCGGAACCTCCGGTTCATCGGCAATCGGATGCTGTTCCGGGGATACGATGACAAGCGGCTGCTGGATCAACGGAAAAAACTCCATGTCATCGCGCTTTAAAAAGCCGCCAAACCCAAGATCGAGTTCACCGGATTTCACCTTCTGTGCAATGGCAGGGGTATGGTTCTGCCAGAAACTAAAGGCAACGTTTTTATTTTCTTCTTTGTCCAGAAAGGTGCGGACATTGTGCGGAATATAATGTCCGGCAAGTGGAAAAATATAACCGATATTGATTTTGCCGCCACCGGAGGCGAGCTCTTTCATTTTACCTGTCGCAATGTCACAGTCGCCCGCGATCCGGTCTGCATGCTCCAGAAAAAGGCGGCCGGCATTGGTAAGGACAACACCGCGCCCTTTCTTTTCAAACAGCGTGATTCCAAGCTCGCTTTCAAGGGCGGCCATCGAACGGCTCAGGGATGGCTGGGAAATATAAAGTTCCTCTGCTGCCTGGTGATAATTTTCCAGCCGGGCAACCTTTCGGAAATAGAGAATCTGATTCAGTGTCATGTGGATTTTCCTCCTGAAAAAATGGTTCCGTAAGAAAGTCTTTGCTTCCTCTTATTATGATAACTCAAGTATACCACATCAATGCATTCAATGCATTGGTTTTTTCCTTTAAAAGCATTAGACCGTACACGTTTTCACTGTTAAAATAAAGGCAAATGTTATTTTTTTAACATTCACGAAACTGGTAATCTGTTGTTTGTGACAAAACAAAAGGATGAACCGAACAGAGGAAAAAGACAATTTGACCTCAACATAATCTATTTAAAAAGGAGAGAAACCATGAACAAGAAATACCTGCCAAGTGCATTAATTCTGTACTTGAACTACTTTATCCACGGTGTTGGATGCTCCATCCTGGGCCAGGCAGTCATCAAAGAGGCTCTGGCAGCAGCTTGGGGAGTGGAAGCAATGGCAATTACCGCAATTTCCGCAGCACTCGGTCTTGGCCGTCTGATCGCACTGCCATTTGCAGGTCCTCTGTCCGACAAGCTCGGACGTCGCATTTCCACCGCAATCGGAAGTGCTTCTTATGCAATTTATCTGATCGGCCTTGCCCTTGCATTTAATGCAGGAACACACGGTGGTTATACCATCGCTTACGTATGCGCCATTATCGGCGGTATCGCAAACTCCTTCCTGGATACCGGTATTTACCCGGCAGTATCCGAGATTATTTACAAAGCTCCTGGCGTTGCTACCATGGGAATCAAATTCTTCATCGCAATTGCTCAGATGCTGCTTCCATTTGTTCTTGGTGTAGCTGTTACTTCTACAGCAGCAGGCCTTACCTCCTACAATCCGTTATTCTACGGATGCGGAATCGCTTATATCGTACTTTTTGTACTGGTATTCCTGTTCCCGCTGCCAGACGCTGACCAGAAAGCATCCGGCAAAAAAGAGGGCCTGATCGACAGTCTGAAACATACACATTTCTCCTTCGAATCCATCGCCATGATCCTGATCGGATTCACCTGCACCGGTACATTCCAGCTGTGGCTGAACTGTGCACAGAACTTTGCAAAAGAGAATGTAGCTGGGCTGATCCGTCCATCATGCAGACCTATTATTCTGCAGGAACCATGCTGGCACTGATCGTAACAGCGTTCCTGACCAGAAAAATCAAAGATGTTCGTTTCATCGTTGTTTACCCGGCCATTTGCCTTGTAACTATGATTGCTGTCCTGATGGGACAGAGCAAACCGCTGATGATTGCCGGTGCTTTCATTATCGGATGGGCAGGCGCAGGCGGACTGCTTCAGATCGCAACTTCCGTTTGCAATATGCTGTTCCCGAAAATCAAAGGAACCGTAACCGCATTGGTTATGATTGCATCTTCTCTTTGCAACTACACCATCCTGACCGCAGCATCTAAAATGCAGCCGTCCGGCGTTATGACCATGAACATCGTTCTGACCGCAGTTGGTGTTGCGCTTGGACTGTTTGTAAACATTCGCTATAAAAAAATGGTTGAACTTGCACAGCAGGACAACTAAAATGAGGTTAAGGATTGCGGGAGTACGAAGTACCAGGGAATCCGGGCGTGAAAAAGAAAAGCCTGCAAAAGAAAAGTTAGGGTTAATATTGAAGAAAGAAGGAAAAACACATGAATACAGTAAAAGTTCGTGATATTGAAATCGGTGCCGGTGCACCGAAGATCATCGTTCCGATCGTAGGCGTTACCAAAAACGATATCATCGAAGAAGCAAAAACTTTCCATTCGATTCCGGTTGACGTTGTAGAATGGCGTGTAGACTGGTTCGAGGGTGTATTCGACTTTGCACAGGTAGAGGACGTGTTAAAAGACCTCCGCGAAGCACTCGGCAATATTCCGCTTCTGATGACATTCCGTACCTCCAAAGAGGGCGGTGAAAAAGCGATTGAGCCGACAGCCTATGCGGAGCTGAACATCAAAGCAGCACAGACCGGATATGTGGATCTGGTGGATGTTGAGATCTTTACCGGAGATGACATTGTAAAGAAGATCATCGACGGTGCACACGCAGCAGGCGTAAAGGTTGTTGCTTCCAACCATGATTTCTTCAAAACTCCTGCAAAAGCAGACATCATCTACAGACTGCGCAAAATGCAGGATATGAACGCAGATATTCCGAAGATCGCTGTTATGCCGCAGAATAAGAAAGACGTTCTGACCCTGCTTGCGGCAACAGAGGAAATGACCACCAATTATGCGGACAGACCGATCATCACCATGTCGATGGCAGGCACCGGCGTGATCAGCCGTCTTTGCGGTGAGGTGTTTGGCTCTTCCATGACCTTCGGCGCGGCAAAGAAAGCATCCGCACCGGGTCAGATGGGTGTGAATGATCTGAGCACCGTTCTGGATCTGCTTCACAAAGCCATGTAACCGTTTTTTCTTTAGGGGACACCGGTATTTTTAGCTTTGCTGTTGATGCCGATGTCCCTTTTGTATTATTGTTCTGTTATAAATTTAACGGAGGTATGCCTTTTATGAAGAGAGTATTTCACTGGCTGGATGAAAACCTCGAAGAATTTCTTCTTGTGATCGGTCTGATCGCCATGACGCTGATCATGGGAGTTCAGGTTTTCTGCCGTTACGTTCTTGGCATGTCGCTGTCGTGGTCGGAAGAGCTGACCAGATATATTTTTATCTGGTGCGGTTTTTTAAGCGTCAGCTACTGCAGCAAGAAATGCCTTTCCATCAAAATTGAGCAGTTTGTTGCGATTTTCCCGCGGAGAGGAAAAGCCATCTTCAAAATTGTGAATCATACATTTGAACTGATTTTTTTCATCTATATGATTCCGTTTGCTTTTTCCTATATGATGTCGTCAGTTAAAAGCGGCCAGCTTTCCCCGGCCTGCAAAATTCCGATGTACTTTATCCAGGCAGCACCGCTCGTCTCCTTTGTGCTGGTTGCATTCCGCGTTCTGCAGCGGTGGATGATCGAGTTCCGTGTGGCACGCGGTGAGAGTGTTTTCGACCCGGCGCATCCGGAGCGAAATACGCCGGAGTCCTTCATCGAGCAAATGCCGGAGCAGATAACTCCACAGAAAATGCCCTGAACGCGGGTATCGACAACCGCATCCATACGATTAAAAATTCGAATGAGGAGGAACGCTAATGCCAGTCGTAGTATTATTTCTGATTTTTGTTGCATTGCTGGTCATCGCTGTTCCGGTATCGATTACCCTTGGAATCACATCTGTGCTTCCGTCGGTGTTTGACCCGTCTTTTACGGTAGGAGCCAAATATCTGATCCGTGCCATGTTCGGAGGACTCGATTCCTTCCCTCTGCTGGCAGTTCCGATGTTCGTCCTCTCCGGTATCATCATGGCTAAGGGAGGCATCTCAAAAAAACTGTTTGATGTCTTTGCCTATTTTCTCGGAAAATTCACCGCAGGTATGCCGTGCGCCGTTATCGTCACCTGCCTTTTTTACGGTGCGATTTCCGGTTCCGCTCCGGCGACCGTTGCCGCTGTCGGAAGCATGACAATCCCGATTCTGACTACCCTTGGTTATGATCTGACATTCTCCACAGCGATTGTGGCAGTTGCCGGCGGCCTTGGCGTTATCATTCCCCCGAGTATTCCGTTCATCATGTACGGTATGGCTTCCGGCGCTTCGGTCAGTGACCTGTTCCTTGCCGGAATTGTACCGGGTCTGATGATCGGTCTGCTGCTGATGGTTTATGCCGTTTATCACTGCAAACGGTATGGGGAGGACAAAGAGAAGATCCATGCAGAAGTCAAAGTGCTGCATGACAAAGGCCTGCTTCGCGTTTTAAAAGAGAGCTTTTTTGCACTGCTCAGCCCGGTGATCATCCTTGGCTGTATCTACAGCGGTGTCGCTTCCCCGACTGAGGCGGCTGTTATCTCCGTATTCTATGCATTGATCATCAGCCTTTTTGTGTACAGGAGTATCCGCATCCGCGGCATCTGGTCCATTCTGGTTGAGGCGATTCGTACCTTCACCCCGATCCTGTTTATTCTGGCGGCATCGACGGCATTTTCCCGTGTGCTGACGCTGATGCAGGTACCGCAGACGGTCAGCGAGTTTATCCTGAACAACTTCCACAGCCCGGTTGCGATCCTTCTGATCATCAATGTATTCCTGCTGATTGTCGGAATGGTTATGGATACGACCCCGGCGATTCTGATTCTGACGCCGATCCTTCTGCCGATTGTACAGGCGATCGGCATGAATCCGATTCAGTTGGTGTCATCATGTTGTCAACCTTGCGATTGGTTTCGTAACACCGCCGATCGGCGTCAACCTGTTCGTGGCAAGCTCCCTGACCGAGGTTCCGGTCATGCAGATCGCAAAGAAGGCTATGCCGATGATCGGTTTCTTCCTTGTGGCACTGCTGCTGATTACGTTTATTCCGGCGATTTCGATTGGAATTTTATAGGGAGGAGCGAAGGACAATGAAAAAGATGACAAAAAAGAAAAAGCTTTTCCGAAAAGTGACGGCACTTGCCGCTGTCATTGCGCTTGGCGCATCGCTTGCCGGCTGCGGCTCTTCCGATGGAGAGACGACACAGCGCTATTCCTGGCCGCTGGCAACGGCGAGCCCGGAGGACACGGTAACGCAGATCTTCGCTGAGAAGTTTGCGGAAGAGATTTCAGAGCTGAGCGATGGAAGGATGAAAATTCAGGTTTACGCAAACTCAACGCTTGGCGGCGACCGCGATCTGCTGGAAACGTGTGCTGACGGCGATATTCCGTTTGTCGTACAGAATACGGCACCGCAGGTTTCTTTTATGGGGGATCTTGCCGTGTTTGATTTGCCGTGTGTGTTTGATTCTCTCGATGAATGCCGTGAGAAGATTGATAATCCGGAGTTTTACGAGTTGATCAGCAATGTTTACACAGAGGGCGGCTATCACCTGCTCGGTATGGCGGATCAGGGATTTCGTGTCATGAGTACGAATAAGCCGGTTTACAGCTTTTCGGATTTCAAGGGCCAGAAGATCCGTACCATGGAGAACAGCTACCATCTGGCATTCTGGAAAGCCATCGGTGCCAACCCGACGCCGATGAGCTTCAGTGAGGTTTACATCGGCCTGCAGCAGCACACGATTGATGCGCAGGAGAACCCGTATGAGGTCATCGTTTCGAATAATCTGTATGAGCAGCAGGATTACGTAGTGGAAACGAACCATCTGCCGCATCTGATTTCCCTGATTGTCAACGACGATTTCTTCAAAGCTCTGCCGGAGGACGAGCAGGAGATCATGACCAAGGCGGCAAAGATTGCGACCGAGTACGCAAGAGAGCAGTCCGATGCCCGTATCGCCGATAAAATTGCGACGATCGAGGAGAGCGGAACGAAGATTCTGACACTCGATGACCAGACAAGAGCTGACATCCGCGAGGCATCCCAGGGCGTGTATGAGTCAATCAAAGAGAATATTGACCCGGCAATTTACAATGCTTATATGGATGGCATTGAGTAAGAAAAAGAAAGATGAAATTCCCGACAGCAAGGCACAAAAAACGACGCTTTGCCGCCGGGAATTTTTGCGTCCGCCAAGTTGGGGATTCGCAAAGATTGCCTTGCACAGTCGAAACGGCAAGACTATAATGAGGCTCAGAAGATTTAAAAAATTAGGACCAGAGGAGGTACAGAAATGATTTTTGAACACATGGACCGGATTGTATTTGCAGGAGATTCCGTAACGGATATGGAGAGCGCACAGCCGGTGGGGGAAGGTTTATTTGAAAATGTTGGAAAGAGTTATGTCAGAATCGTCGAGAATATGCTTGCGGCATTTTACCCGGAGGTGTATCTGCGTGTGACAAACTCCGGTATTGGCGGAAACACAAGCCGCGATCTGCTGCAGAGATTTGACCGCGATGTGGTATCTCTGAAACCGGACTGGGTTTCCATCTGCATCGGTATCAACGATGTCTGGAGACAGTTCGACAGCCCGGCTATCCCGGACGAGCAGGTATCCCCGGAGGAGTACCGTTTTAACGTCGAAAAGATGATTCTTTCCGTAAAAGACAACGTAAAAGGTATTTTCCTTATGACCCCATACTACATGGAGCCAAATGGAGAGGACTGGATGAGAAAACGCATGGACACCTACGGGGCCATCTGCAGTGAGCTGGCTGAAAAATACGGCTGCCGCTTCATCGACCTGCAGGCCGTATTCAATGATTATTTCCAGTACCGCCATTCTTCCTACATCGCCTGGGACAGAATCCATCCGAACCAGATCGGTGCGACGGTAATCGCTCGGGCATTTCTGGAAAAATGTGGATTTGATTATCATCACAGACCGGGAGAGGAATAAAAAGGCTGATAAATCTGTTTTGCTCCTGTTCTGTCTGAAAACAGCCGATACAGTCGAAAAAAAGAGAAAAAGAACGGTAAAATTCTGCTTAAATGACCAAATTTAATTGCTGTTTTGGGCTGGCTATGGTATATTATGACTATAGTGTACTTATGCTTGCATTAGGATGGACATTACATAGCAGGACATAAAATAAAAGAGAACAGGAGAGATAAACACATGTATCTGGAAGAGTATAAGAGATGGCTGGCAGCTGATCTGGAAGACGCAGATCTGAACCCGGAGCTGGCACGGATTGAAGGAAACGATGAGGAGATCAAGGACCGTTTTGCTGTATCTCTGAAATTCGGAACCGCAGGACTTCGTGGTGTACTTGGCGCAGGAACAAACCGTATGAATATCTATGTAGTACGTCAGGCAACACAGGGCCTTGCAAACTGGGTAAAAACACAGGGCGGAAACCAGACCGTAGCCATCAGCTATGACAGCCGTATCAAGAGCGATGTATTCGCAAAAACAGCAGCAGGCGTTCTGGCTGCAAACGGAATCAAAGTCAGAATTTACGATGCACTGATGCCGGTACCGGCACTTTCCTTTGCAACCCGTTACTATAACTGCAATGCAGGTATCATGGTAACTGCATCCCACAACCCGGCAAAATACAACGGCTACAAAGCCTACGGTCCGGACGGATGCCAGATGACCGACGATGCTGCTGCAATTGTATATGCAGAAATTCAGAAGACCGATATCCTGACCGGCGTAAAATATATGCCGTTCGCAGAGGGCGTGGAAGAAGGACTGATCCGTTTTGTCGGAGAAGACTGTAAGAATGCCCTGTATGAAGCAATCGAATCCCGTCAGGTTCGTCCGGGTCTGTGTAAAACCGCCGGACTGAAACTGGTTTACAGCCCGCTGAACGGATCTGGTCTTGTACCGGTTACGCGCGTATTAAAAGACATCGGCATCACCGATATTACCATCGTTCCGGAGCAGGAGTACCCGAACGGATACTTCACAACCTGCAGCTATCCGAACCCGGAAATCTTTGCAGCACTGGAAAAGGGACTGGATCTTGCAAAAGAGACCGGCGCAGACCTGATGCTGGCTACCGACCCGGATGCAGACCGTGTTGGTATCGCGATGAAATGCCCGGATGGAAGCTATGAGCTGGTAACCGGAAACGAAGTCGGCGTTCTGCTTCTCGACTACATCTGCGCAGGCCGCATCGAGAAAGGCACCATGCCGGAGAAACCGGTTGCTGTAAAATCCATCGTATCCACACCACTGGCAGATGCTGTTGCCGAGCACTACGGCGTGGAGCTCCGCAGCGTTCTGACCGGATTCAAATGGATCGGCGATCAGATTGCAAACCTTGAGGCAGACGGCGAAGTAGACCGCTTCATCTTCGGATTCGAGGAGAGCTACGGATACCTGGCCGGTCCGTATGTAAGAGATAAAGACGCAGTCATCGGCTCCATGCTGATCTGCGAGATGGCAGCTTATTACAGAAGCATCGGAAGCTCCCTGAAACAGAGACTGGAAGAGATCTATGCCGAGTATGGCCGTTACCTGAACAAAGTAGACAGCTTCGAGTTCCCGGGACTTAGCGGAATGGACAAGATGGCCGGTATTATGGATGGCCTTCGAAAAGAGCCGCTGACCGAGATCGCAGGTTCCGCTGTTGTCAAAGTAACCGATTACGAGAAACCGGAAGAAACCGGACTCCCATCCGCAAACGTTCTGATCTACAAACTGGCAAACGGTGAAACCGTCATCGTCCGCCCGTCCGGAACAGAGCCGAAGATCAAAGTATACTACACAACACTTGGCAAGGATCTGGCAGAGGCAGAAGCAGAGAAAGAAAAACTCGCAGAGGCTTTGAAAACCGATTCTGGCATAAAGAAAATAAAAGAATGGAAGGGCGTGGCTTTGGTCACGCCCCTTTTTTTGGA
>ENA-OQDW01000195-OQDW01000195.1-human-gut-metagenome-genome-assembly--contig:-NODE-195-length-25279-cov-3.413049_pt1 | contig 25279 bp, 31 predicted proteins | sample MGYA00242784_ERZ504613 | MGnify/ENA primary metagenome ERZ504613 (study PRJEB26092, sample SAMD00036330) | human gut metagenome | host: Homo sapiens | study: EMG produced TPA metagenomics assembly of...
TTCTGGTGCCGAGGATACTTTGTGGATACGGTAGGAAAGAATGCGAAGATGATCCAGGAGTATATCAAGAACCAGTTGGAGGAAGATTTGGCAAACGACCAGATCTCACTCAAGGAGTATATGGACCGTTTACGGGTAGCAAGAGAAAGTAGGCAAAAGAAAACAGCCGCTTTCAGCGGCTGCCTGTAGTAGTGATGCGATGACAAACCCTCAGTACCCCTTCCAGGGGTCAGCAAGTACTGACCCTCTGGGGTCTGAGCAAACCACTAGTTTACTAGTGGTTTTGATTGATAAAATTCTAGTTACTCCAGCTCTTTCAGAGCCGGCTCCTCTTCCTTCGGCACACGGACCTGCGCATCCTTCACAATTCGAACCTCCTTGCGATGGATGGAAACCGGGGCGGCGTCCGGCCGCTTATGAAGGCGGATCTTGAGCATCCCGGTCAACAGATTGGCATCGATCACAACACCGCGGCCCTCTTTGGTATCCACAATCGCGCCATTTTTGGGCGTAACACGCAGAAGGTGCTCATATGCATTTTGCTCATATTTCAGGCAGCACATCAGCCGGCCGCAGGTGCCGCTGATCTTGACCGGGTTGAGGGAAATTCCCTGCTCCTTCGCCATTTTGATGGAGACGGATTGAAAATCGCCTAAAAAGGTGCTGCAACAAAACGGACGGCCACAGATGCCTAAGCCCCCTAGCAGCTTTGATTCATCGCGCACGCCAATCTGCCTGAGCTCGATGCGCGTGCGGAAAACGCTGGCGAGATCCTTGACCAGTTCGCGGAAATCAACGCGCCCATCCGCTGTAAAGTAAAACATGATTTTGCTTCGGTCGAAGGTGTATTCCACTTCAACGAGCTTCATCTCCAGCTTATGCGCTGCGATTTTTTGCAGGCAAATTTGAAATGCATCTTTTTCTTTAGCGCGGTTTTCCGCCACAATTTTTAAATCTTCGGGCGTGGCGGTGCGAATGATCATTTTCAGGGGCTTTACGATCTGATCCTCCGGCACCTCGCGGTTTTCCATTGCCACCTCGCCGCATTCAATGCCACGCGCCGTTTCCACAATTACAGATTCCCCCTTGGAAAAGGGCTTGTCATCCGGGTCGAAGTAATATACCTTTCCAGCGCCTTTAAAACGGACGCCTACAATTTCGGCCATATATTTATAATTCCTCCGTTACAAAAATCTATCGTTATTTCCCAGCGGCGCGCCTGAGCGTACTGCACAGCCGCGTGATGAGCAAATTTTGATTGGCATTACGCAGCAAGCTGTGGTTTAAGCTGCTGATTGTGTCGATCACGCTAAAAGCCTTTCCTGCGTGAGCGCCCCTGCGAGGTAAGCTGCCGTTTCATCCGTCGCTCCATTCCGCAGCTGATGCGCGCCGCCTCTCGGAAGATCAGCATCATGCGCGCAAGGCACAAGGCAGTCAGCTCTTTATCCTTTTCAAGCTTTCCGGTCAGGGAGAGTAGTGGGAATTCAGCAGCAGCGGCAACCGCCCGCGCCATCTGGTCAGAAAGGTCGTTTGCCTTCTGCTCCTTTTTGCCTGCGGCGGCCGTGAGCTCCTGCGCGGGCGAATCCAGTGTAAACGTAGTCACCCGCGATAGGATGGTGGGCAGCATTTTTGTTTTGGAATCACAGGCCAGAAGAAAAACTGCATAGGCGGGCGGTTCCTCCAACACCTTTAGCAAGGCGTTCTGCGCCTGCGGGGACATCGACTGTGCGTTAAGCAGCAGATAGGCCTTATAGGAGGCCTCGTTGGGCAGGATAAACACATCCTCCCGCACCTCCCGCACTGTTTCGATGTGAAAAGAGCGGGCTGCTTCGCCGCCTTCCGCCTCGAAAATATCCGGGTGCGCCTGGGCAGCAGCCTTTTGGCAGGCGGCGCATTTGCCGCATGGATGCTCGCCGGACGAAGTGCATACCAACGCCTGCGCGATCAGGCGGGCCAGGGCTTTGCGCTTCTGCGCTGAGCCGCCCTCGATGAGGACAGCATGCGGGAACCGGCCCGCCTCCAAAAGCTGTGCAATCTGCTTGCAAGCCTGCGGGCTTGCGCGAAAAGAACCAAACTTCATAGCGCTCCCTTGCTTTACAGCTTATAAAACTGCGCCACATCCAGCACAAAAACCGTTGCACCGCCGACCGTGATTTCGACGGGGGCGGACATGAGCGGCTCATTGATGTAGGTGGAGGCAGGTTGGACGAGCTGCGTGCGCTTGCGGCTAAAGCGGCCGATGAGATCGATCAGCTCGGAAACGCGCTCATCCTCCACGCCGATCAGGAGCGTGACGTTCCCCGCCCGCAGGAAGCCGCCGGATGTGGAAAGCTTGGTGGCGCTGAATTCCGCGCGGGTAATCTCAGAGAGCACGGCGTGACTGTCATCATTATTGACAATTGCAACGACCAATTTCATAATAAAGCCATCCTTTCACGAAATCGCTGGGATGTGAATGATTAGGTTGAACTGTGGCCCAATAGCCACTTACATTATAATGCACCGCGCACTATTTTACAACTTCAATCTCTAAAATACCAGATTGCGCCAGCAGATCTGCGCATTCCGGGGTGATGCGTTCACCTGGCATGATGGCCGGAATTGCGGGCGGGCATGGGCATGCGGTTTGAGCGGCAATTCGGCCTTGCGCCATGCATAGCGGGAGCCGCACCTTCGGAGAAAGGAGCGCTTCGCGGGGCGATGCAGCAATAGGCGGCGGGGCGGGCAGCAAAGAGGAGGGGGAAAAGGGCTCGCCCACGGGCATCGTTGTCAGCGCCGCCCGCAGTTGGGCAAAATCTTTCTCGGTATTGAAGGGAGAGAGCAGCAGGATCAGGAAGGCCTCATCCGCATATTCCACCTCGATCCCCGCACTGCGCAGGTGCAGGGCGGCCTGCTTCCCGCTGATGCCCGCGTGCGCGGTATTCCAGACGAGATGGAGCGGGTCGCACAGCCCTTCCGGTGGAAGGAAGCCGAGTGTTTGGCATAAGCGTTGAGTTCGTTTGCCTGGGCTGCTGTTTTGGCATAGGCTGCTTTCCCCTCTTCCTCCAGCCACGCGCGGCACAGGTCGAGCGAAAGCAGGATGGGGAAGGAAGGGCTTGTGGAACCGAACAGTGCCATTGCAGCCCGCACCTGGGGCAGATAGCGGCCGCTCCCAATCTGAAAATAAGCGCCGCCCGTAAGCACGGGCAGTGTTTTGTGCGCAGAGTCAGCGCACATCGCAGCCCCTTGGGAAAGCGGATGGAGTTTGCGGTCGAGGAAGAAGAGATGCGCGCCGTGCGCGTTATCTACAATCACGGGCACATTGTATTGTTGTGCCGCGGCGCAAATGGCGTTTAAGTCGCTCATCACGCCGTAATAATCCGGCGTAGTGAGGTAAACAGCCTTTGCGTCCGGGTGTTTTTGCAACGCTTTTGCCACATCGTCCGCCTGGATTCTCCCGGCAAGGCCAGGCCCGGCGTCTTGCCGGGGCCAAACCCATATGGGCGTAATGCCTAGCAGTGCCATCGCATGAACCGCGCTGCGGTGAACAGTGCGGCCCATGACGACCGTTCCCCCCAGTGGAGCGGCAAGGCGTAGCATAGCCTGGATACAAAGCGTGCATCCGCCTGCGGAAAAAAACGTGCCTGCCGTGCCAAAGGCTTTTGCCGCCGCCTGTTCTGCCAACAGGGTGGGGCCTTCCGCGTCAAAAAGGCTACCAGTGGAGGGGAGCTCTGTCACATCGAATATGGCAGCTTTCCCAACGGGGCAAGGCAGCCCGCCCGGCCCTTGTGCCCAGGCATATGGAGGCTGACCTGTTCTGTTTGCCGGTGCCGCATCAATGCCTCATAAAGCGGGGCGCAAGCGCTCATCTGGGATCCCCACTTTCTGCTAAGGATTCGGATTGAGACCTTCCATTCAGGGGAGCGGAGAGTAGTTTCAGATTTCGCTCAATCACCTTCCTGCCGCGCCACGCATAGGCCATGCCCTCGAGCGGGCCATTTTCGACAGCTGAGGCATGAAAGGTATGGGCGAACTCCGTCAGGGGCCGAATGGCCGCTTGTGCGTTCATCGGGCAAGTGGTCTGGCAGATATCACAGCCCCATGCACAGCCTGAGCGGCGGATCAGAGCGGCTTCCTGTTCGCTGAGAGAGCCTTTTCGTTGCGTCAGAGCGGACATGCATTTGGATCGATCCAGCCCCTTGCCGGTCAATGCGCCGGTGGGGCAGGCGGAGATACACCTCCCACAGCCAATGCAGGGGCGGATTTGATGCGGCGGGGCGTCGATTGGCAGCGTTGTAACGATCTCCCCAATAAATACCCATGAACCGTAGCGTTCATGGATTAAAAGGCCGTTTTGACCGATGCGGCCAAGCCCGGCCAATGCGGCGGCGCGCACCTCCGGAATTGGGGAATTATCAGTAAACGGCACGAATGCTTCTTCGGGAAATGCCTGCTCTAGAGCCGATACAGCTCGTTTGAGGTATTGCGGCACGATTTCGTGATAATCCCCCACCGCGGCATAGCGGGATAAGTTCCCGCCCTGATAGGCCGCTTCCTCCATTGCGTAGGGGAAAAGAGCCACGAATATGGATTTTGCATCCGCGGGCAACCGCTCCTTTGCCCGGCATTCAAGAATCTGGGGGCGCAGCGGCTCAAACGGGCAGCATCCAAAAATCGGAATGCCGGCGCAGGATAAAATCGTTTTTATTTTTGGAAGCTGTTCCATCGTGTGGCTCCCCTTTTCATTGATTTGTATGCCTGTTATATGGTTTGGGATAAAGCGATCATCAAGGGCATCGTCAGAATGGAGAGGAAAGTGATTACGGCAACCACTTTGGAAGAAAGCCCGGTATCACGACCGTATTTGGCGGCGAACATGACGGTGTTATTTGCTGTGGGCGCGCTCGCGGAAATGATGCAGGAGGTCAGCAGCGCGCCGGTGACGCCGCACAGGCGGAAAATCAGCAGCATGAGGGCAGGCAGCACAAGCAGCTTGAGCGCGGCCGCCAAATAAATTTTTTTCTCCCGGAACATCGTTTTTAAATCCGTGTTGGCAAGATAGGTGCCGAACATGATCATCGCCATTGGCGTGTTTAGCCCGGCGATAAAGGAGATTGGATCCGCGAGGACAACGGGCAGCTTTACCTCCAGCAGGTAAAGCGGAAGGCCGATAGCAACGGAGATCGTGCCCGGGTTGAATAAAAGCTTTTTCCAATTGAAATGCCTCCCGCCGGACATCACGGCTACACCGTGCGTAAAGCAGACAACGTTGAAGGGGATCAGGCAGGCAGAGCAATAAAACACACCGGGCGCGCCGAGCAGCGCCTGCGCCATGGGCAGCGCCATATAGCCGACGTTCCCATAAAGCTCGCGTAGCGGTAAATGGCGTTTTCCTCACGGTTCCCCCCGCGAAAAAAGGGAAGGGAGATCAAGATCGCAGCGCATGCATGGCAAACCCGCAAACGGTGGAGACCAGCAGCGCGGTGGCGTTTTCCGCCGTCAGCTCCATGGAGAGGAAGGATTGTGTGATGATGGCAGGTGTAACGATATAAAAAGGAGGTCGTTCGTCATCCGAGCGGCCTTTTCTTTATAAAGCCCGGTTTTATCTGCAAAAAAACCGACGGCGATCATGATATACAAAATAAGCACCTGCTGCGCGGCAGTCGCCATATTTTCTAAAAACAAAACAATTCCCCGCTTTGCAAGAAGAATTCAAAATAAAAGAAAGGCGGGCTTTTGCCCGCCCCAGAGGTTATGTTTGTTAGGCGACATCTCCAACGTCAATTTTTCGCATTGCAAAGGCTCCCTGGATCAGGACAAACAAAATCAGCAGCGATGCCATCAGATCGCACAGCTCAAAGGGAGACTGCGCGGCAAGCTGAGAAGAACGGCCGATGACAACCATCACCAGGCGCGGTACGGAGCAAGCGAAGCCAAACAAGGCGGCCGGTAATCCATAGCCATACAGGCTCCACATTGCGCCGCGGTCATCTACATGTGCGCAGATCCGTGCAAAATTCAGGAAGAATAGAAGCATTGCTGCGAGCATGAATAGTTCTAACAGGAGATCGGAAATATTTTTAAAATTAATCGTGCGGGAGAAACGGAAGATCATGCGCGCCATAATCCAACACAGCGGCGCAACAGCAAGCAATTTGAATTGGGAATAGTCCAGCTTGCCTGTAATATAGTGATAGCCGAAAAAGAGAAAAAACACACAGCTAAGCACTGCAAACAGCACTTCAAAAATCAAGGCAAAGCCGCCGGTTTTGATGAGGTAAAGGAATAGGCTCGTGTTTTGCTGTATCACAAGCGCGTTGCGCTCCGAGAGAATATTCAGGAAGTTTTCGGTTTGAGAAATGGCATCCACCACCAGCGAAACAGCGAAGAGAAGCGATACGGTGCCAAGGCCGATATTTTTCCGTTTCCACAGCCGCACAGGTACATCTCCGCTCAAATAGGAGATTACCACCAGCACAACCGTGCATACGGCGAGCAGAATATACAGCGTGGGGATCGTGGCGCTATGACCGGTATAAAAGCCGGTTTCCGGCTCGATTAGACGCATCAGCTGATAGGTGCGCAGCGGCAAAACGGCCACCAGCCCCGCGGCGAAAATACATAGAACGGCCATCATTGGGATAGATTCGAAACGCCCTTTGAGCTTGAGCTTCATAAATCAATCACTCCTGCTTTTTGATGCGGAACAAGCCATTGTCATATGGTTCCGCGCAAATGGGATATGTGTTATAAGGTTTGCGTTCAGGTTTGTTTGCCCGATCCATAACTGGGCCAGCCGGTTGCCCGGCTCAGGCCGTTAGATCCGCTCTTCTGTGGGAACATAAACCGAAGAGTGCGGCTGTGCTCCGTGCGCTGTGTGATTGGGGTGTAGACACCGGGAGAGAAACGCTTTTGTAGGCCGGGCGAATGATCCGCGCCGCTGATGAGCTCTTCCATCCGGTGTGCAGCCCAGCCGGCCATGCGGGCAACGGCAAATAGGGGTGTGAAGAGATCCACAGGGATGCCGAGCATCCGGTATACCAAGCCGGAATACAGGTCCACATTGGCGCACACACGCTTTTTGTTCCCTTTCTCACGGGCAAAAATTTCAGGCGTTAATCGCTCAACCAGCTCGATGGAACGGAACTTTTCCTCAAACTCTGTGCCGGATGCAAATTTACGAGCCTGTTCCTTAAGCAGCACGGCGCGCGGATCAGAGAGCGTATAGACAGCGTGCCCCATGCCGTAAATCAGGCCGCTGTGGTCTCCAGCCTGCTTATGAATGATTCGCTTGAGAAAATCGGCCACCTGACCTCATCCGTCAGGTCGGATATCTCTTGCTCCATGCAGTCCAACATTTGGGTTACCTTGATGTTGGCGCCACCATGGCGGGGGCCTTTGAGGGAGCCGATGCCTGCGGCGATGGCGGAATAAGTATCTGTTCCGCTGGAGGTGAGCACCCGAGTGGAAAAGGTGGAATTGTTGCCGCCGCCGTGTTCTGCATGCAGCATCAGGCACAGATCCAGCAGCTTTGCCTCTTCATCGGTAAACTTCCGGTCAGAACGGATGGAGTTGAGGATAAATTGAGCGGTGGTATGTTCCTTTCGGATCGGATGGATGTACATGCTCTTATGATAATAATGCCGGCGTTTGACCTGATAGGCATAGCTCATAATGGTTGGAAGCTGGGCAACGAGCTGGATGGATTGCCGCAAAACATTTTCAATGGAGATATCATCCGGCTGCTCGTCATAGGAATAGAGGGCCAGCACGCAGCGCGCCAGCTTATTCATGATATCCGGCGAGGGCGCTTCATAATCATATCCTCAATAAAATCTTCCGGGAGCTCGCGGCACTGGGCCAAGGTCTGCGTAAAGGCTGTGAGTTGCGCCTGCGTGGGCAGCGTGCCGAACAGGAGCAGCCAGGCAACCTCTTCATAGCCGAAGCGGTCCTCCGCTTCGCAGCCATGCACCAGATCAAGCAGATCTATCCCGCGGTAAATCAGGCGGCCGGGCACCGGTACGCGCTCTCCGTCGCTGACATAATAGCCCTGCACGTTGCAGATACGGGTGAGCCCTGCCATAACGCCTGTGCCATCTTGGTTGCGCAGTCCGCGCTTGACGGAATAACGCTCGAAGTCGGCAGGGTTGATGGAGTTATTTTTGCCAAGCTCCTTGCATAAATTGGAAAGAGAATCGTTGGAAAGGGGGGAGATATAGTTTGCCATTGGCATCACCGCTCTAAAAAATATAATCGTTCATAATATTGTATAACGCTGACAGGGTAAAGTCAAGGTTTTCAATGAGAGCCTGCATAGGTGGGCTGGCGTGGAGCAACCTCCACACGCCGCCCCTGCGATTGGGAAAGGATGAATAAAATGCGCAGATATGGAGTTTTGTGTATGGTACTGCTGCTGATTATGGTGGTTACGCCACTGCTGGCGATGGGGGAGAACGCCGCTCAAATTCCGGACAGCCTCTCTCCTGGAGATTCCGCCGGAGAAGGGCAGAAGGGGCAGGCGGGGGAATCGGGGACGATGAAGGTGCTACGCGCTTCCAGCAACCGAGTGGAGACAATGAGCGACTTGGAATATGTGATCGGAGCAGTCAGTGCGGAAATGCCGCCAACCTACCATACGGAAGCGCTCAAAGCGCAGGCGGCTGCCTGCTACACCTTTGCGCTGCGCAGCCGCAACGAGCAGCTGAAAAAGCCGGACGACGCGCTATCCGGCGCCTATCTCAACGACGATAGCTCACAGCACCAGGGCTTTATCAGCAAGGAGGAGAGCCGGGAAAAATGGGGCGACAAGTTCGACACCTATTATAAAAAAATCAGTGAGGCCTGCGAGGCAGTCGTCGGCAAGGCGATCGTATACGATGGAGAGCCAATTGTCGCTGCTTTCCATGCCATATGCAGCGGGCAGACGGAGAGCGCGCAGGTGGTTTGGGGGAAGGATCTGCCGTATCTCCAATCTGTGCAGAGCACAGGAGACCGGCTTTCACCGGACTATGCTTCCACACTTTCTCTCACAAAGGATCAATTTAGCACAATGGCCAAAAAGCTGGGCGAGGTTTCTCTGGAGGATGACGCATCCAAATGGTTTGCAAGCCCGGAAACTTCCAAGGCGGGGACGGTTACGGCCATCACCATCGGAGGGCAAAAGGTGACCGGGCAGCAGGTACGTGAGGCCTTTGGCCTGCGCAGTGCATGTTTTACCTTGGAATATAAAAATGACCGGTTCACCTTCCACGTCAGAGGCTATGGCCACTGCGTGGGGATGAGCCAGTATGGCGCGGATTATATGGCCCGACAGGGCAGCTCCTGGGAGGAGATCGTTCAGCATTATTACAAAGGGGTGGAGATCAAAGAACTGTGAACCTACTGATCAGACTTTGCCAACACCTGTTCCATCCGGGTCATCAGGCTTTTGCGTGCGCGGGAAAGCTTGACGCGCGCGAGCTTCTCCGAGCAATTGAGCAGGGCCGCCAGTTGGGCGGTGTTGCAGCCATGGGCATATTTTAAAGTAAGCGCGTAGCGGTAATCGGGAGGCAGGCAGCGGATCACTTGCAAAATCGTTTCCTCCTGCTCCCGGCGCAATAGCAGCACGTCCGGACGATTCTCCTCATCCTCTGGGTCGGAATCCAATTCCATCATCTCTTCTAAAGACGATTCCTCCTGGGTTTTGTTGCGCTTGCGCTTCATATCGTAGGAAATATTTTTAATGACCGTTATCAAAAATGCGATCGTTTTGTGCTCGTCTGACTCGTCAATTTTATCCAGGCAGCTGATGATACGGATAAATGTTTCCTGCACGGCATCCTCCGCAAGGTGCTCGTCAAACAGAATATTCTGCGCCGTATATTTCAGGCAGCGTTCATATTGGTGGAAGAGACGTTCAAATTTATCACGCTCCTCCTGTGTGTCAATGAGAGAAAGGTAAAGGGTAAGCACGCTGCCACCTCGCTTGTTGTCTGAGTAAAATCCGGGTGTTTAACAGGCCGCTTCGCATTCGTTTTGGCATGGATTATTTTAGCATGCTTCCCGGGAGAAGGCAAGTTTCGAGTGGAATAAATCCAATTCGACCAGTTTTGGGGGCAAAATAAGGGCGCGCTGCAAATGGTGGACATACCTGCTTTGCAGCGCGCCAGTTTTATGGCGCCATATTAAGTTCTTTTGCTGAGAATCCTGGCGGAGTTCAGTACGGCGAGGATCGTAACGCCTACATCGGCAAATACAGCCGCCCACATACCTGCAAGGCTCAGCGCGCCAAGCAAGAGCACAATACCTTTTACGAGGAGCGCAAACGTGATATTAAACCGAATGATCCGCATGCAGCGGCGGAAGAGGACGATTGCCTGTGGCAGCTTAGAGCTGATTATTCGTTAAAACAACGTCGCCCGCTTCGATAGCCGCATCTGTGCCGAGCCCCATTGCAACGCCGACATCCGCGGCGGCAAGCACGGGGGCGTCATTGATGCCATCGCCGACAAAGGCGGTCACGCCGTTTTCCCGTTTGATCTGTTCCAGGATCTCCAACTTTTCCTCCGGCAGAAGGCCGGCGTGGTATTCGGTAATCCCGCACGCTGCTGCCGCTTCTCTGGCCGCTTCCTCATGGTCGCCTGTGAGCATAACAATCCGGCTGACACCCAGCGCACGCAACTGCTTTACCGCAAGGGCGGAATCCTCCCGCAGTTTGCCGGAAACAGAAACGGCTCCCAAAAGCTGCCCTCCGCGAGCAACATACACCATCTCGTTTGGCAGAGCGGAGATATCCACTCCATGCTCCTGCATGAGCCGTTTTGCACCGCAGAGGATTTCTTCTCCATCCGCGATCACACGGGTGCCACCGCCCGGCGTTTCTGAAAAATTGCTGATCCGGGATTCCTCAATTTCTCCAAAAGCTCGGAGATCGATCGGGCTATCGGGTGTTTGGAGCGGCATTCAGCGAGCGCCGCCGCCTCTAAAACCGCTTGCTCGGAAACACCGTTTACCGCGGCGATATGGGTGACGGTAAATTGATCGGTGGTGAGAGTGCCGGTTTTATCAAATACAACGGCTCCTGGCTTTTCGAGAGTTTCGATATAACAGCCGCCTTTGACGAGAATGCCACGTTTAGAGGCGGCGCCAACCCCTGCAAAGAAACCCAGCGGAACGCTTAACACAAACGCGCACGGGCAGGAGGCTACGAGGAACACAAGCGCGTTATGCGCCCATTCCTTCCAATCGCCGCCGAGCAGAGGGGGGACGATGGCGAGCAGAGCTGCCAATATTACAACGGCAGGCGTGTAGATCTTTGCAAATTTCGTGACAAGCCGTTCCGCTGGCGCTTTGCGCTGGGCGGCATTTTCTACCATATCAATGATCCGGGAAGCGGCGGACTGTGCATAGGAGTTAACGACCCGCATCGTTAGGGTTCCTGGGCCGTTAATCATGCCGCTGAGCAATTCAGATTCCGGCCCGGCATTTTGCGGGGCGCTTTCGCCAGTAATGGCGGAGGCGTCCACCGTACTTCGCCGGAAAGCACCACGCCATCGAGCGGGATGCGCTCAAAGGGCAAAATTTGCAGTGTTGCGCCTACTTCCACCTCTTGCGCGGAAACTTGCTGCGTGGCGCCGTCCGGCAGCAAAAGATTGGCGGTATCCGGCCGGATTTCAGATAACGCGGCGATTGATTTGCGGGAGCGGCCGACTGCATAGTGCTCAAACAATTCTCCCACGCCAAAAAAGAGGGTAACGGCGGCAGCTTCCGCAAAATCGCCCATAAAAGAGGCGGCGACAACGGCAATGGTAACAAGCAAATGCTCATCTAAGCTGATATGGCGTAGGCTCTTGACGGCGGCTGCAAAGACCGGCCAGCGGCGAGCAAAATGCTCGATATGAAAAGAATGGGAGAAAGGATGGCTGGAGCGGCAGGAATTTCCCGGCAGAGATAGGCTGTCACGAAGCATATGGCTGAGGCGATCACAGTGCCGATCTGCCACTTTCCCTCAGCCTCGCTGTGCGTATGACTCCGGCCCTGTTCCGAATGGGATCCGGCTCGATCGCCGGAAAGCTCAACTGCTACACAACCCGGCTCCACACGGCTGATTTCCAGGTTGATCCGGTCTACTAATTCGCGGGGCTCTCCCTTTGCTTTCAAGGTCAGGGTAGCGGTTGGAAAGTTTACGCTCACTTCAGAAAAAGTGTCGATCGCAGAGAGCCGTTCTTCAATTTTGGATGCACAGCTTGCGCAATCCAGGTTATTCAGTTTATACTGCCTGCGGTTTGTCATAAGGAGATCGCTCCTCTCTTGTGTAAAATGTGCTGTAGCCCCGCGGCAAAGATAGAATGGACGTGCTCGTCATCCAGCGCGTAATACATTGTTTTGCCATCGCGCCTGGGGCGAACCAAGCCGGCGGTGCGCAGAATGCGTAGCTGATGGGAAATGGCGCTTTGCCCCATGCCCAGCAGCTCTGCCAGGTCGCATACGCACAGCTCATGATCGAGCAGGGCACTAAGAATACGGATGCGCGTGCTGTCCCCAAACACTTTAAAAAGCTCGGCTACATCGTAAAGGACTTCTTCGTCCGGCATTTGCACACGCGTGCAGGCGATAAGATCCTCATGTGTTTCCAGCTCGGCGCAGCAGTATTCCGGCATTTCCGACGGTGTGGATAAAGCGGATTGTTTGGGCTCCATTTGGCTAGCCTCCTTCTAATCAAACGAATCAAATAAAGTATTGTATTGCATAATATAAACATATGAACAACTATTCATACGTTAATATTAATATACTCTACTGGTGTGAAAAAGTCAAGCGGGAATGCGGATTTCTTGAAATGTTTTTTGCTGCATTTCTTTTTAAAAAGAAGAATATTCAAAATCGAATCCGGTTTCTGTGCTCCCGTTTTGCTTGTGGATTGCAGGGAGCTGTGTTATAATAGCTTCAAATATTTTGTTTGAAGCATTGGAAAAATGTCTGTCGGCGCAAAACGCCTCCTGCCGCGATGCGGCAGCGCCATTTTCAAAAAGAGTATTTGTACATATTGGTATAATAACCTCACGAATCTCGAGCTTCGGAGAACATGAAAACATTGGGAAAATGCCTTCCGCAGAGCGGCAATGCCAATTTGGCGGCATAGGAAGGCAATTCAATGTGATATACTCATCAATTGCCGGTTGAAACCGGCATCAGGGAATAGGGGACGGAATATGCCTATATTAAAGCAAGCGAAGCGCATCGTCGTGAAGGTCGGCACTTCTACGCTGACCTATGAGACGGGCAAAACAAACATCCGCCGAATGGCAAAGCTCGTCAGTGTGCTGTCCGACCTGCTCAACTCCGGGATGGAGGTTGTGCTGGTGACAAGCGGAGCAATCGGCGTGGGCGTTGGAAAGCTCGGCCTGCGCGAGCGACCGGACGATACGCCGGGCCGTCAGGCAGCGGCAACCGTGGGGCAATGCGAGCTGATGTTTATGTATGATAAGCTTTTCGGCGAGTATGGGCACACCGTGGGCCAGCTGCTTATCACGCGGGGCGATATTGAAAATGATTGCCGGAAAACCAATCTGGTGAATACCTTTGAAAAGCTCTTTGCCTATGGTGCGATTCCAATCGTCAATGAAAACGACAGCGTAGCTGTGGAGGAGATCGTCTTTGGCGATAACGACAGCCTTTCGGCGATCGTGGCGCGGCTTGTGCATGCGGATGCCTGATTATCCTCAGTGATATTGACGGCCTGTACGACAGCGATCCGCACAAGGATGCGGACGCACGCCTGATCCCAGTGGTGGATGAGATCGATGGCCGAATTCGGGCATTGGCCGGCGGCAGCGGAACACAGCGCGGCACCGGAGGCATGGTGACAAAATTGCATGCCGCAGAGCTTGCCACAGAGGCGGGGATTGATACGATTGTGATGAACGGCGACGCGCCGCAGGATTTATACAAGATATTGGAGGGCCGACAGATCGGCACATTTTTTAAAGCGAGGAGGAATCGGGAATGACCGCATTGGAACAATTAGGGCGGCGGGCAAAGCAGGCGGAGCAATTTTTGCGCACGGCTTCCACTGCTAGTAAAGATCATGGCCTAACACAAATTGCGGACGCTTTACTGGAACATACTGCCGCGATTTTGGAGGCAAATGCGAAGGATATTGCCAATGGCGAACAGGCGGGCATGAGCCCTGCTTTGCTTGACCGCCTCCGCCTGAATGAGGCCCGTATTGCAGGCATGGCGCAAGGCATGCGAGAGATTGTTGCTCTGCCGGACCCGGTTGGCAGAGTGCTCTCCGGTGGGAACAGGCCGAACGGCTTGCAGATTGTGAAAGTGGCGGTGCCTCTCGGCGTTGTGGCAGTGATTTTTGAAGCACGCCCAATGTAACGGCGGATGCGGCGGCGCTGTGCTTAAAATCCGGCAATGCGGTGATTCTGCGCGGCGGCAAGGAGGCGATCCATTCCAACCAGGCGATTGCTGCGTGATGCGCGCCGCATTGGAGCAGGCGGGGCTTCCGCAAGATTGCATCCAGCTCGTGGCGGATACGTCGCGCGATTCCGCCAATGAGCTGATGCGGCTCAATGCGTATGTGGATGTATTGATCCCCAGGGGCGGTGGCGGGCTGATCCGCGCAGTGGTGGAGCATGCAACCGTGCCGGTGATTGAAACAGGTGTGGGCAACTGCCACGTTTATGTCGATCAGGCGGCAGACTTGGAAATGGCGGCGGAGATCGTTTTCAATGCGAAAACCTCCCGCCCCTCGGTTTGCAACGCATGCGAAAGCCTGTTGGTGCACCGCGGGATTGCGGAGCAGGCGCTGCCGCTGATCAAGCGCAGGCTTGATGAAAAGCAGGTGGTTCTGCGCGGGGATAAAGCGGCCTGTGCAATCCTGCCTGGCATAGAAGCCGCACAGGAGGCGGACTGGAGCACGGAATACCTAGATTATATACTATCGGTGAAGGTTGTCGGCAGCATCGAAGAAGCGATTGCACACATCGGCCGCTATGGGACCGGGCACAGTGAATGCATTGTAACGCAAAATTACAGTGCTGCGGAGCAGTTTCTCAATGAGGTGGACGCGGCAGCGGTTTATGTGAATGCATCCACCCGGTATACGGATGGCGGAGAATTTGGTTTTGGCGCGGAAATCGGCATCTCTACCCAAAAGCTGCATGCGCGTGGTCCGCTTGGGCTCAGCGAGCTGACCAGCGTGAAATATAAGATTTACGGCGCAGGGCAGGTTCGCTAGCCGGAACTGCACTGCGATCACAACAGGAGGATTTGCCCATATGGATACAAAAGCAAGGCCGTCCCGTAAAAAGAGAAGGTCCTGGGCGTTCCCGCTCGGGTTGCTCGTTATCGTGTTGGTGGTCGCCGGAGTGGTGGCAATCGTCGGCGCGGGTGTAAGCGGTGTCAAAGGCGTCGTGGAACGGCGCGAGAATGCGATGAAAGAGGAGTATCAGAAGTTTATTGCTCCTGTCATTATGAATGACCCGTCACCCTTCGACGATCTGAGCCAGGCGGATATCGGCCAGCTGATGGAGGCTGCCGTCTGGTCCCTGCTGCGCAGTGATCCTGATCCGGATCGTTATCCGTATGAAGAGGGGGGCTATATGGTTATCCCGCAGGCGGATGTGGAAAAACAGTTTGAATACTTGTTTGGCACAGAGGTGAAGCCGCAGCATGCGACGATTACCGGCTATGGCTATGAATTCCCCTATGACGCGGCGACGAAAACCTATCATATCCCGGTTGCAGGCGTTGATCAGCTTTATACGGCTCAGATTTATGAGATTGAGAAAAAGGGTGCAACAACCTATCTGACCGTCGCTATATCGCCGGTGGGCAGTGGGTACAGGATGCAAATGGAGATATTGTGGCCCCTGAGCCGGATAAATATATGAAGATCACGCTGCGCGAAAAAGGCGAATCCTATTATATCAGCGCAATACAGGCAACCGATCCGCCAGAAACGGCAGCCACCAAGCGCAGCCGTCTGAAACGGAGGGAGAAACGGTCAGCGAGGCTCCTGCCAGCTCTGAAGGGCTTCCTCTACTGCGGCGGCAACCATTGCTACCGCACAGAGTACTGCCGGGTAAGGGGTGGTAAATTAAAAAGGGTGCACTGTAAAAATAAAATTTTGCAGTGTACCTTGAAAAATGCTTGCGGGCCTTGCGTTTTTTTGGCCTATATTTTTACCCTTTAGGCGGTAAAGCATGTTTTTAGCCTCCTGCGTTGTTTTTTATACATTCTGTAGCAGGCACACGGCTTGCAGGTGTTTTTGCGGGCGGGGAGAGAGCGTGCTTTGTGAAGCGCTGAGCGAAGCGGCATTATGCGCACGCATCCCCTTTTGGCCTGAATTAATAGGAGCTGACGATATGTTTAGGCTTTTACTTATTCTACTTTATGTGCTGACAATCTTGAGCGTTATATTTTTTGAAAGGAAGCAGCCGAATGAAGCGCTGATGTGGGTGCTGATTGTCAGTTGTGTTCCATATGCCGGGCTTATTTTTTATTTGGCGTTTGGCAGCACCTCTGCAATCAAGATGACCCGGTATTTCCGCAGCAAAAGGCTGCGAAAAAACATGCCCCTTTTGCAAAGCCAGGGTGAAGAGAACATCGGCACCATGAGTGGAATCGATGCCGATGTGGCACGGTTCAATTACCATTATAATGACGCACCGCTGTGCGCTTATGAGAAGGCTGCCTTTTATACAAGCGGGGAAAGCCATTATAAACAGCTGTTTACTGATATTGAGGCTGCGCGGCAAAGCGTTTATTTGGAATTCTATACGATTCAAAACGACAGGGTCGGGCAAGCACTGCTATCCCTTCTAACGCAAAAGCAGAAGCAGGGCGTGGAGGTGATCGTTTTATGTGATTTTATCGCCAATCTTTCCACACCGGAAGCCCTGTTCCGCCCTCTGAAGCAGGCGGGCGGCACGGTAAAAAGGCTGAAGCCTTATGTTAGCCATTTTAGAAGCCATCGAAAGATTGTGACGGTGGATGGTGAAATCGGCTATATTGGCGGCATGAATATTGGGGTCCAATATGCGAATGGCGCAAAAATCAAAACCCCATGGAGAGATACGCAGGTGCGTTTCACAGGGGACTGTGTGCATGCGCTTGAAAATGAGTTCCTCCTGGATTTGTCTACCGCTTTAAACGGTCGTTTATTTCGGCAAAGTTTTTCCTCCCTTCGCCTGCGGGAAGTGAAGCTTCCCGGGCAGGTGAAAAACCTTTGCCAGTTTGTGACCGGTGGAGTAGATAACGATAAGGAAAGCATCAAAATGTGCTATATGAGCATGATTCGATCGGCACAACGGCAAATACGGATCCAAACGCCGTATTTTATTCCGGATTGTTCCATCCTCGACGCATTAAAAACCGCAGCGGCCTCTGGCATCAAAGTTGATATTATGATCCCAGCGATCAAGGCTAACTTTTTTCTGGATCCGGTAACGAATTATTTTGCCGCCGAGATGATGGAATATGGGGCGCATGTTTATAAATATAACGGCTATATCCATGCAAAGACTATGATCGTAGATGATGAGCTTTGCTGCATTGGCTCTGTGAATATGGATATGCGCAGCTTGTTGGTGGATGATGAGATTTGCGGGGTTTTTTATGAAAACGGATTGGTGCAGGAATATAATGCAATTTATGAAGAGGATCTGCAGCATACAAAAGAATATGTTTTAGAGGAGTTTGAGAAGCGCAGCATCTGGACGAAGCTCTCAGAGCGGATTTTTATGCTGTTTACACCGCTGATGTAAATATTATGATTTTGTTTGATGAATCGGTTGCCTGTGTCGGGAGCAATTTTTTGAATCTATCAATTAAAGGGGATGCCGCATTTAATCTGCAGCGTCCCCTTTGGCTTGCTATGCTATAATTTATGTTATTCTTTCCTGAAACTTGTTGAGCTTTCAGACAAGCTTCATAGAGATGTCGAAGCTTTGACAGAGTGTGTCAGCGCGCCGATGGAAATGATATCCACGCCGGTTTCCGCAACGGGACGCAGCGTTTCGAGCGTAATACCGCCGGAGGCCTCGATCAGGGCTTTCCCCTTCGCCATTGCGACGGCTTTGCGCATAGCTTCAAGGCTCATATTGTCGAGCATAATGATCTCCGCGCCCGCGTGCAGGGCCTCGGCCACCTCATCAAGATTGCGGGTTTCCACTTCAATTTTTACCATATGGCCAAGCTTTCCACGCAAAAGAGTGATCGCGTTGGTGATGCCACCGGCGGCATCGATGTGGTTATCCTTGAGCATCGCGCCGTCGGAGAGGTTGTAACGGTGGTTTTTACCGCCGCCGCAGACGACTGCATATTTTTGCAGGGAGCGAAGGCCAGGCAGTGTTTTGCGGGTATCGGTAATTGAGGCGTGCGTGCCCTCCACCAGCCGGACTGCCTGCGCCGTGGCTGTGGCGATGCCGGACATATGCTGGATGAGGTTGAGCGCGGTGCGCTCGCCCTTGAGCAACATGGCGGTGCTGCCGCTGAGCTCTGCGATGATATCGCCCTTTTGGAGCGTATCGCCATCTGCATGGAAGCGCTGAGCACGGAAAGCTGGATCAAGCAGTTCGAACACGCGCAATGCAACCGACAGGCCGCAGAGCACGCCGTCCGCTTTGGCAAGAAATCGAGCTTTTCCCATCTGATCCGGTGGGATCAGATAGTCCGCCGAGGTGTCAATATAATTGATATCTTCACGGATCGCCTGGCGGATCAGGTCGTCCATATAAAATTGGGGAAGCATCATGGAGAAACCATCCTTTCTATACGCATCAGATCATCGGGCTATGGATATCCCTGCCTTAACCATCATCCACTTCGCGTAGGATGATGGAGGCCACCGTGGCGAGGCTCAGCGCCTCACAGTAATCGCGGGTGACGGCGAAATGGCCGCTTTTCAGGCGGCGGCGAATTTCTTCCACTCGCCTGAGCCCGGTATGGACAGCCGTCGGATTGGGAATGACGAAATAGGCGCGCTGCATGATATCACGGATTTCCGTGCGAAGTCCATGCGGCAGGGGAGCGCCGTCGAATTGCGGTGGGTCAATCTGTGCTGGCGGCTCCACCTCTAGATAGCCCTTTTCCATACAGCGCAAAATATCCTCCGCCGCATGGCGGCCGAACACGAGCGCTTCCAGCAGGGAATTGCTGGCCAATCGGTTGGCTCCATGCACGCCGGTGTTAGAGCATTCTCCCGCAGCATATAAGCGCGGCACAGCCGTGCGCCCCGTGAGATCTACCGCGATGCCGCCCATGAGGTAATGTTGGCAGGGGAATACAGGGATCAGATCCTGCGCAATATCTACTCCCTCCTCCAGGCAACGCTTGGAGATGGCAGGGAAACGGTTATATAAAAAGTCACGGTTTTTATAGGTGATGTCAAGAAAAAACTGGTTGCTGCCCGTGCGGCGGGATTCCAGGATGATCGCGCGGGAAACAACATCACGTGGGGCGAGCTCCAACCGGTCGTCATAGTGGGCCATAAAACGCCTTCTCTCGCAGTTGAGCAGATAAGCGCCTTCCCCACGAACAGCCTCGCTGATGAGAAACTGCTCGCGTTCCTTTTCCGAATGGAAGGCTGTGGGGTGGAACTGAACGTAGCTTAAATTTTTAATCTGGGCGCCAAGCTCATACGCAAGGCGAATGCCATCGCCCGTTGCAATGGAGGAATTGGTGGTGTAGCGGTAAACACGACCGATGCCGCCCGTTGCCAGGATGCAGTAGCTGCAAAAAACGCTGCCCGGCTCCTCGCCGCACAACAGATCCAGCCGGAATCCGCCGCGCACCTGGGCCATCTCACACACGGTGGTGTTTTCGGCAAGCTCAATATTCGAGCGCTGCCGCACCTGGGCCAGAAGTTGATCACAATTTCATAGCCGGTCTGATCCTTATGATGCACAATCCGGCGGCGGGAATGGCCGCCTCTAGTGTTTTTTGCGGCCGTCCGTCAGGCGCCTTGTCAAAATCTACGCCAAGCTCCATAATCCGGCGCACATCGTCCGGCCCCTCATGAACGAGTACATCCACGCTCGCAGGCGTGTTTTTATGGCCGCCTGCAATCAGCGTATCCTCATAGTGCAGGTCGAAGCTGTCGTTTTCAAAATCAAGCACAGCCGCTACACCGCCCTGGGCAAGGGAACTGTTGGAGAGCGTGTCCTCCCGCTTGGAAAGCATTAAAATTTGCTTGCTTTCATCAAACTGAAGCGCGGCGTAAAGCCCGGCTACGCCGCAGCCAGCGATGATGACGTCATATTTTTGTTGTTTGACCATTCTTTTGGCATCTCTTTTCCCGCGCGGCGGTCAGCCGCCGTATTTGAGCATGTTGTCGAGGCTGCGTTTCGCAGCCTTGCGTAAAGGCTCCTCCAGCACGATTTCTTCCCCGCCTGCTCCGGTGATTGCCATATAAACATCTTGCAGGGAGGTCATTTTCATATCGGGGCAGATGAGCTTGTCCCCCCGAAGCTGATAGAAATGCCGCCTGGGATATTTTTGAATCAAATCGTTGTATACGCCGCATTCCGTGCCGAAGAGGATATCCTCCTGCTCATTTTGCAGGGCATAATCGATGATAGCGCTCGTGGCGCCAATCATATCCGCATGCTGGAGGGCCTCCGGCGGCATTCGGGGTGCATGGCGAGCTTGGCGCTCGGGTGCTGGGCCTTGGCGCGCAGCACATCTTGCTGCGTGATGCTGTTATGTATTGGGCAGTAACCATCCCAAAGGAGAATTTCCTTCTCCGGGCACTGTTTGCGCACCCACGCGCCCAAGTTTCGATCCGGTATAAAAAGAATTTTGTGCCCGGGCAGCGCGCGGACGATTTTAACCGCGCTTGACGAGGTAACGCACACATCGCATTCCGCCTTGAGCGCGGCGGTCGTGTTGATATAAGCGACGACCGTAACCTCCGGGTTCTCCTCACGGAAGGCGCGCACGCGCGCAGGCGTGATCTGCTCCGCCATCGGGCAGGTTGCGCGTTTTTTCGGCAAAATCACTGTCTTTTCCGGGGATAAAATTTTAACAGTTTCCGCCATAAAGCGCACACCGCATAGGACCACGCGTTCATTCTGGTAGGCGGTGGCGGCTTTGGCAAGGGCATAGCTGTCTCCGCACACATCGGCAGCCGCAAGAATATCCGGCGCTTGATAGGTGTGCGCGAGGATTAATGTGCCGTTTTTTTCTTTCTCATGTGCCAGCAGGTGTATCAGTTCTTCCTGGTTCAAAGAAGTCCCCCCTCATTTTACAAGGAAGCCGCAAGCGCCGCAGGCGGTTTCCCATCCGATATCGTTTCGTTTTATTGTACCACCATTTTCTCCTGCGTACAATATTTTTCAAACGTTATTGCATAAAAAAACAAAGTGGGATATGATACAAATGACTGGCCTAACCAGCCGGAAAATCATGGGGAAGAGGTTACCATTGGATGAAAAGGTAGATTTATTCAAACGGGCGTTTTTTCTTTCGCGCCGGAAAGAGGCGCTGCAAATACCCGAGTGAACGGGAAAGGATGCGGTTATGATTATGGCTTATTTTGAAAATATAGAGCGCCCGGAGCGCGCGTTGCTTGTCAGCGTGGATACGGGGGCATTTGATGCACAAGCATCCATTGATGAGCTGGAGGAGCTCGCGCACACGGCGGGCGCAGAGGTGCTCGCTAAAATGGTGCAAAAGCGCGACACGCCGGACGCAGCTACCTTCATTGGCTCCGGCCGGATTGTGGAGATCAAAACCTTTTGCCGCGATCATGAAGCGGATCTGCTGGTTTTCGACAGCGAGCTGACGCCGTCCCAACAGCGTAATATTGAGAAGCTCACGGATGTGCGCGTGATTGATCGGACGATGCTGATCTTGGATATTTTCGCCGCACGCGCCCGATCAAGCGAAGGCAAGCTGCAAGTAGAGCTTGCACAGCTCAAATATGCCTGCCGCGCCTGGGCGGCAAGGGCACGGAGCTTTCCCGGCTTGGGCGGTGGCATCGGCACGCGCGGCCCAGGCGAAAGCAAGCTGGAAAGCGATCGCAGGCATATCCGGAGGCGGATCGACGCGCTGGAAAATCAGCTCGAAATTGTGGGGCGCAGGCGAGCCCGGCTGCGGGAGCGGCGCAATAAAAACGGAGTGGAAACGGTGGCGATCGTCGGCTATACCAACGCCGGGAAATCCACCCTGATGAATACGCTCACTCATGCGGGCGTGCTGGCGGAGGATAAGCTCTTTGCAACGCTCGACCCCACCGCCCGCGCCCTGACTCTGCCGGATGGGCGCACGGTTATGCTGATTGATACGGTCGGCCTGGTACGCAGGCTGCCTCACCAGTTGGTAGAGGCGTTTCAATCCACATTGGAGGAGGCCGCGAGCGCCGATGTGATTCTCAATGTGTGCGACGCTTCCAGCCCGGAGTGCGCCGAGCATCTGGAAGTGACGGCGAAGCTGCTCGACGAGCTGGGGTGTGCCGGGAAGCCGGTGGTCTCTGTGATGAATAAATGCGATTTGGCGGGTAACGTTTATCATTTGCCTCCATCGGGCACACGGTGATGGTCTCCGCCTTATATGGCAGAGGGATAGAGCAACTGCTCGATGCAATTGTGGCTGCTCTGCCCGTATCCCGCCGCAGTAGAACTCCTCTTGCCCTTTGATATGGGCGCTTTTGCTGCGCGGCTACGCCGGGAGGGGATTGTCCATATGGAAGAATACCGTGAAGATGGGCTTTATCTGGAGGCAACAGCGGAAATTGCTTTACTGGAACAGGTGAAGCAGTATATCCTTTCATAAAAGAGGCCCCTCGCGGATACAAACGGGATTTGTAGAATCGCCTGTGCCTATTGACAGGAGGAGTATGAAGATGAGTCCAAAGAATACCGCGGGAATCTGGTATCATGGCTCCAACAAAAAATTTTCCCTCCTGCGGGAGGGAAGCACGATCACGCCGAATAGAGCGCTAGCGGAGGCGTTTTCACACAAGCCGCCGATATTATCCTGTGAAGCGGATGGAACGCTGCTGCATAACGGAAAAAAATACGGCTATCTCTACTGTATCGACGAACCGATCGACGAGGAGCGCGATCTGTACCAGCATCCGCGCACAACACTGGAGCCAGGCTCGGAGTTCCTGACGGCGCGCCCGCTGCGTGTGCGCTGGGTTGCCGATGTCGGTAAGCCTGGCAAGGAGGATCGCAAGACGGCGAAACGCCGCCTGAAGGGATTGGCTGGAAAAAGAAAAACTTGATCGATTGCATCCCGCGGCGATTTTTGGACCGCCAGCCTCCAAGTCAACACGGTAAAGCCGGTCTTTATAAAAGAAAAAGGGCTGTTGTGAACGGGGAAAAGGCACCGTTCGCAACAGCCCCTATATTTGTTTTGTTAAAATCCAAAGGGATTGAAATAGGTGTTGGTGGTAGAGCTCTCCGTTGCTTCGTTGGAGGAGGAAGATCCTTTATCCTCTACAAGCTTTACTTTTACATCAAATTTGGAGGTTTTGTAGTTATTGTCAATTCGGCACAGTGTTAGGGTGAGTGTATCGCCGACCTTGCTCTCTTCAATCAGCTCCAAGAGCGTGTTGGAGTTATCAAGGTTTTTGCCGTTGACAGCGATAATCATATCGCCTGCTTTGGCGTCCGTGTTGACAAGATCGCTGTCGGAGCCGATGCTCTTAATGACCAGCGTGCCCGCCGGAAGGTCTGTAAGCTGAACGATCATGCGGTAGCTGGATTGCTGGCTGGCCGCATAATAGGTGACGCCGAGCTTCGGCCTGCCGGGCACATAGCCGTTTGCAATGAGCTTGTCGACGATCTCCTTTGCAGAATTGATCGGGATGGCGAAGCCAATGCCCTCATAGCCCTCCGCAATTTTAGAGGAATTGATGCCGATCACCTGGCCGTACATATTGACGAGCGCACCGCCGGAGTTGCCGGGGTTGATCGCCGCGTCATGCTGGATGCATTTCATCGGGTAGCCGATCTCACTGCTAATGGGGCGGTCGATCGCGGAGACAAAGCCGCCGGTGAGCGTGCCGAAAAATTCTGTGCCGAGCGGGTTGCCGATGGCGAAGACCTGCTGGCCCACGGCAAGCTTGGAGGAATCCCCGAAGGTGGCGGCTTGCAGGCCGGAGGCCTTGATGCGAAGCACGCCTACATCGGAGCGCTCATCGTAACCGACCACGTCTGCGTCATAAGAGGTGCCGTCTTCCAGCTGCACCGTGGCTTTGACATTGTTACCGCTGATCACATGCGCGCAGGTGATAATATAGGTGTATTTGCCGGTTTTGTCTTCCCCCATGATGATGCCTGTGCCTTCGCCGGATTCGCTCTGGTTCTGGCCCATCATATTATTCTGTGCAGTTTCTGATACGATTACGCCTACAATTGAAGGCTTTACCTTTTTGGCAACTTCCTCGGCGGTCAATTCACCTTTTTCATTGGTGGTGGATTGGCTGTCGGGCGTTTCTTCGATGGCAAGGGTTGGACCGTCTGGATTGACGGCTTTGTTGCCGGAGTCGCCGTCGTCGTCCCGCGTCAAGCCGATAGCGATGCCGATGCCGGCGGCTACAAGCGCGGACGCAGAGGATTACAATCAGCATCAATCAGCCCGGTTTTCTTCTTTCTTTTTTTGTGGGCCGGCTCGCCATCCGGCCCCCCACCGCTTGCCGGCGCTTGGTTATATTGGTAGGGCGATTGATAGGGCTGCTGCCCTTGCTGGTTTTGAGAAGGGCCGCCCTGCTGATAGTAACCGCCCGCCCCGAAGGAGCTCTGGTAAGGGGCTTGCTGCGTATAGGGTGGCATTTGATCCGCGTTGTTTTCTATGTGCGTATCGTTCGCGCTGTCCGTCTGCTCTGCATCCGGCCCGGTGCCGTTATTCTTGTTATCCCATTCATCCATTGTGAATGCCTCCTTGTTTAGTGCTGCTTCCAGAATAAAAGGTTCCTTTCGCTATTGTGTCACGGCTGTATGAACAGTTTTTAAACATTGTTGAAAATAATTTTGACCAATTAAGGCGCTCTAAAACAATTTTCCATATTGCAGCGGCAGCCAAAATATAAATTCCGTATACTTGCCTTCTTCGCTTTTTGCAGTGATTTGCCCGCCGTGCATTTCAATGATGCTTTTCACAATATAGAGACCAAGCCCCGCACCCTTGACGTCGAAGCTGCGGGATTTATCCACTTTATAAAACCGCTCGAAGATCCGGTTGATTTCCTCTGAGGAAACCCCCAGCCGGTATTGCGGATGCCGAACGATGACCTTCTCCGAATCAGAGAGGACTGGACGCCGTGATCTGCCGCCTTCCTTGTGTAAATTTACCGCGTTGTCGA
>ENA-OQDW01000196-OQDW01000196.1-human-gut-metagenome-genome-assembly--contig:-NODE-196-length-25251-cov-2.356074_pt1 | contig 25251 bp, 32 predicted proteins | sample MGYA00242784_ERZ504613 | MGnify/ENA primary metagenome ERZ504613 (study PRJEB26092, sample SAMD00036330) | human gut metagenome | host: Homo sapiens | study: EMG produced TPA metagenomics assembly of...
TCTTTATCCCCCGTGGATTTGCCCATGGTTTTGCCGTATTGAGTGAAATAGCGGTTTTTCAATATAAGTGCGATAACTTCTATGCACCGCAAGCTGATGGTGGCATTCAGCTGCGCGATGAAAGTCTGGGTATTGATTGGAAAATACCCGTTGCCGAGGCCATTTTAAGTGAGAAGGATTTGAAACATCCTTTGTTGAAAGACTATGACTCTCCGTTTGACTACACTATTAATCTATATGAATGATGAATATACTTGTTACAGGTGCCAATGGTCAACTTGGCAATGAGATGCGCAGGGTGTCGTTAGACAGCCGGAATCGTTATCTCTTTACAGATGTAAATGAACTGGATATCACAGATGCGACAGCTGTCTGTAATATGTTGAAAAAGGAGCAGATAGATGTGATTGTAAATTGTGCTGCTTATACGAATGTAGACAGGGCGGAAGATGATTTTGCTATGGCCGATTTGCTGAATAACAAAGCTGTGGAGAATTTGGCTGTTGCTGCCGCAGAAACAGGTGCCACGCTTATTCATGTATCTACAGACTATGTGTTCCGAGGGGATAAAAACATTCCTTGCCGTGAGTCTTGGGAAACTGATCCGTTGGGTGTCTATGGAAAAACCAAACTGGCGGGCGAACAGTCTTTGGTAAAAGCAGGATGTAAATATCTTATTTTCCGCACAGCTTGGCTTTACTCGCCTTTCGGTAAGAACTTCGTGAAAACCATGCGGCAATTGACTTCAACAAAAGATTCACTGAAAGTGGTTTTTGATCAAGTAGGCACTCCTACTTATGCCGGAGATTTGGCTGCTTTGATCTATAACATAATCGAAGAGAACTTGCTGGATCGTCAAGGTGTCTATCATTCAGCAATGAAGGGGTATGTTCTTGGTATGATTTTGCGAAGGAAATTTGTGAATTGAGCGGAAATAATTGTGACATACAGCCTTGTCACAGCGATGAGTTCCCCAGTAAGGTGGAACGTCCTCATTTTTCGGTGCTGGATAAAACAAAAGTGAAGGAAACTTTTGGTATCACTATCCCTTATTGGAAAGATTCTCTAAAGAAATGTATGCTAGAATTGGAAACTCAACAATAACTAATTAAAACAATATTTTAAATTATGGATTCATTTAAACGCAATATAATCATTACCGGTGGTGCCGGTTTTATCGGCAGCCATGTGGTAAGTCTTTTTGTAAACAAGTATCCGGAATACCGCATTATAAACTTGGATAAAACTGACTTATGCCGGTAATCTGGCCAATTTGAAGGATATAGAGGACAAACCGAACTATATTTTTGTAAAGGCGGATATTTGTGATTTTGGAACCGTTCAGGAATTATTGGTGCGATATCAAGTGGATGGTATTATCCATCTTGCCGCCGAGAGTCATGTGGACAGAAGTATCAAAGATCCGTTTACTTTTGCACAAACCAATGTGATGGGTACATTGGCTTTGCTTCAGGCAGCCAAGTTGTATTGGGAATCCCTGCCGGAAAAGTATGAGGGGAAACGTTTTTATCATATTTCTACCGATGAAGTATATGGGGCATTGGAATTTGACGGGACTTTCTTCACGGAGGAAACCAAATATCAGCCTCATAGTCCGTATTCTGCAAGTAAGGCAAGTAGTGATCACTTTGTTCGTGCTTTTCATGACACATATGGTATGCCTACCGTTGTAACAAACTGTTCTAACAATTATGGTCCTTATCAGTTTCCGGAAAAATTGATTCCGCTTTTTATCAACAATATACGTCATGGAAAACCATTGCCGGTATATGGTAGGGGAGAGAACGTACGCGACTGGTTGTATGTTGTGGATCATGCCCGTGCTATTGATCTTATTTTTCATCAGGGCAGAACAGCGGATACATATAATATCGGTGGTTTCAATGAATGGAAGAATATAGATTTGATAAAAGTAATAATCAAAACCGTGGATCGTTTGTTGGGAAATCCGGAAGGCACTTCAGAGTGTCTGATAACTTATGTGACCGACCGCAAAGGTCATGATCTCCGCTATGCGATTGACAGCAATAAACTGAAGCACGAATTAGGATGGGAGCCTAGTTTGCAATTTGAAGAAGGTATAGAGAGAACGGTCCGTTGGTATTTGGACAATCAGGAATGGATGGATCATATTACCAGTGGCGAATATGAAAAATATTATGAGTCGATGTATAAGAACAGATAATGAGAATCCCAGTTGGGGATAATACGGCATACATCTTTAAACTTACCCCCCATACCACTATGAAAGACAAATTAGCATCCTACAACCACTTGATCGAGACCTTTGTGATTGTCACCGAGACCTTTCTTTGCGGTCTGCTATTCCTGCTTTTCAGCAAGCTGTCCAATGAGATGCAGTGGGATAGCCTGCAGGTTGGTGGAACCACCGTTCTGCAAGTCATGCTTACACTGATGTTATGTTACGCCCTTTGCGCCATCCATTCAGGAGTAGTGCTTCACCGGAGGAAAGTGCATTCCCTTCAGATATGGAAACGTGTGTTCGAGAATATGTTCCTGTTTGTCCTCCTGGGCGGTCTGGTCCTTTCTGTAGGAAACTATGCGGATATAGCCTCCCTGTTCATGCTGGAGTACCTTTTTTCTCCTGTTTATGTGTCTTGTTTCGTTCCGTTTCACTCTTCGTCTTCTCATCAGGCTTTACCGTATGAGCAAGAAACATACGCGTTTTGTGGTACTGGTAGGAAGTACGGACAACAACTTGGAAATCTACCATGAGATGTCGGGCAGTGAAGATACAGGTTATTCGGTCGTGGGCTATTTTGACGGTCAGGCGAATCCTGCTTTTCCGGTAGAATGTCCGTATTTGGGCCAGCCGGCGCAGGTACAGGAATATCTGGAGAAACATGATTATGTACATTACCTGTTCTGCTGCCTGCCCTCAAAAGACAGAGAGGTCATTGTTTCTCTGATTGATTACTGCGAGAACCATCTGGTACATTTCTTCAGTGTGCCCAATGTGCGCAATTATCTCCACCACCGTATGTCGTTCAACATCATGGGGAACGTCCTTTACCTGGCCTTCGCCCCGATCCCTTAAGTTGGCCGGGGAACCGCCTGCTGAAAAGAACCTTTGACATAGTAGTCTCATCGGTGTTCCTTTGTACGCTTTTTCCGATTATTCTGATTGTGGTGGCGATAGTGACCGGATTGACCATGCCCGGCCCGCTGTTCTTCCGCCAGAAACGGAACGGGCTGAACGGCAGGGAGTTTTATTGTTACAAGTTCCGCAGTATGAAAGTAAATGCAGATGCCGACAGGATACAGGCCACAGAGCATGATCCCCGCAAGACGCGCTGGGGCAATATAATGCGTAAGACGAATATAGATGAGCTGCCCCAGTTTATCAATGTGCTGTTAGGAGATATGAGTATCGTGGGGCCTCGTCCTCACATGCTTCTCCATACGCAGGAATATTCAAGGTTGATCAATAAATATATGGTGCGGCATTTTGTGAAACCGGGTATAACGGGATGGAGCCAGGTTACGGGTTTCCGTGGGGAAACGAAGGAACTAAAAGACATGGAGGGCCGTATCCGTGGTGATATCTGGTATTTGGAGCACTGGAGCTTCGGTCTGGACCTTTACATCATGTACAGGACGGTGGCGAATGTCTTCCGTGGCGAGAAGAATGCCTATTAGTAAAACGGGCTGTTCTTAACGATCCTTCTCGATGAGGGTCCTTAGTAATTTAGCAGTTAAAAAACTTTGTTTTTGCAGCCTGTTATTTCCGTCTGCCGGCCGGAAATGGAACATAGCCGGCACTAATGTTAGATCAGAACCTTGTCCTTTGTGAAAAGTGCAGGGGGAGCTCCGGGAACGAGAGCGCTTGTTCCCGGAGTTTTAATAATAAAGAAGATTATCCGATTAGGATTTATTCAGCTTTAAAAATAAACGCAGATTATATAATAACCCGTAACAGGAGGATTTTTTATTTTCTGATATTACTATATTTACTCCTAAAGAATTTTTATCTATATGATAGTCTGTTTCGGTGTGTCGGTACCGACCGGATGATCTTAGTAAAGAACTTCCCTCTGCCAGTAGTATCACTCTCTACTTGAGAGCAGAAACGAACACTGGCAAAAGGAAACCTTGGGAAAAGAAATTACCTTTCCAAATATCCGAACACCCCTTCCGCGTCAAAACACGGACAAGCCTTCGGGATGCTTCCGCTCATATCCCTATGTCCCCTTATCCGGGCACCGGGAAAGAGCTTTGCCAGACGCATTAGCAACAAGATAAGCTGTTCTGTCTGCTCTGCGGTCCGGGTGTCTGCCGGATGTCCGTCTGCATCCAGACCGCCCTCGTAGCAGATGCCGATGCTGCAACGGTTCCAGGGACGGCAGTGTGCCCCCACTTCCAGCAGTTTGCGGTGCTGGGTGATGGTGCCGTCGCGACGGATATAGAAGTGGTAACCTACAGTCCGGAAACCACGGGTCTTATGGTCACGAAGTAATTGCTCGGCAGTATAGTCTTTGTCACAACGTGTGGCGCTACAGTGGAGGATGAGGTATCGCACTGATTCGCGTCCTTGCATCAGCGCTCCGTCCTCTACGGTGAGGAGTTGGCGTTCGTTCTTCATTTCTTCCTCACCGATTATCATTGGGAATGTTTCTTGTATCATAATAAATTGAGATTTGGAAAATGTTGTGTTTGTTCTTTAGATGAGGGATGCGCAACTGATAATGCCCAAAGCGGTGAGTGCTGCGATGGCTGCCTGGATAACTGCCCGGAGAATTTGTGTCCAGGTGATTTTCTTGGATTCGTGGTTGGATTTATTCATGGAAATATCTGTTTTTTGTCAGTTTAAAATGCGAATGGAACAAAAGGAGGTTACGGAACTGGCGGACGGACACGGGGGAGTGAAAGAAGAATCCGTGTCGCCCGTGTTCCATAATCACATCATGCTATCTCTGTGGAGCGGAACAAGCCGGTCAGCTATTCTCGTCTGCCGGTTCACCGGAAGCGGCTGGAATGCGGGAGGCGTCAGCATCGTCAGTGGCAATGCCGGCGGCAGAAGAATTGCCTGTCAGGTCTACCGTAGTCTTTCCGGCCTTCAATGCCTTCACTACTTCGGCGGCTGCCTTGCGTGTGGGAACCAGTTGGAATTCGGCATCTTGGCGCAGGTTGTTGAAACGGACGCCCGGAGCCCACAGTACGTTCACCTCGGTGATGTTGTCCACAGTGAACTCTGCCATCGAATGGGCGCCGAGGCTTCGGATACTGTTCGAAAATACGCCCAGATCGCCCATCTGTATCTGCTGTCCGTTCAACAACTGCTCGCGCAGGCAGTCCACGGCAAGAATAAGGATGGCCTGGATATCGGCGCGCGAATATACACATCCGTGGCTGGCAATGTGGTAACAGAACTTGTCCAGTGTCATTACTTGTGAGTACTGGGCGTTGGCATACGCCTTCTTGGCCGCGTCTTTGTCGGTGGGGTTACCACGCATGCAGGTGCTGTAGTTAATCATGATAAATAGGGTTTTAAGAGATGAAAAATAAAAAATGAATTTCGTCAGTGAAGAGGGAGAATACTTTACTTTTCTTGCGGATTGCACGTAGGTAACGTGTAAGGCTGAAGGTTAGTAACGTATGGGGTTACATGTTAGTAACATGCTAGGCCGAAGGTTAGTAACGTATCGGCTCCCTCATTGTTGACATTGCAAAGATAGGTACTGTGAAATGCGTGCTGACGCTTTATGACACCTTGTGGCACTTTATGGCTTTCATCCTGTTCCAGAGAGCTTGCAGGGCTATCCGGGGCTGCCCAGATGCCGGTTGATCAGTGTCACCTGGCGGCTCGTGAAGACTTTTTGCGAGGTATAGTAACCCGTTGCGGATAACTCTTCCATCAGAGGGGGACAGCCGTTTATCCACCTCATCAGATGCCGGGTGGCTATCCGGGGATTTGAACCGGGAAAATAGAGCAGAGCCAGGCTACCCTTTGTCATGGATGGGAAATAAAGGAAATCTTTCATATTTATACATTTTAAATTCAGGAATCTTGCAAACTTGCAGAACTTGCACTCTCTCTCACACCCACACACGTACGTGTGTGCATGCGCGCGTTGAATTCGTATTCGCCACGCCCCACTTTGACCAGCTGTCCGCGTTCGGTCATACGTTTCAGCAGCGAGTCCACCGAGCCTGCCGGAACTCCTACCTGTTCTCCTTTGTCGATGGCTTCGTTGCGGGTGAAGCGCAGGGGAAGGCAGTCGAACAGGGTTTCGGGAGTCATGTTCGCCGATGGTGCGGTGGGGGTTCCTGCGGGCAGGAGCGAGAGAATGTGGCATGCATGGCGGTACAGAGGTTCCACCAAGGCCAGCACGGCATAAAAGTCGTCGGTGCGGATGGAGAGGTTGAATTGCGGCACGATTCCGTCTGCTATGTTTTCTTGTGGAATATGGGCCGACGGGGTCAGTCCGGGACAGTTCAGCAGGGTACGCACGATGTTTTCCTGTGGTTCGCCGCTCCTTTCGCCTCCCGGCAGCAGGGATTCCAGAGAGCGCAGCAGGGCGATAATGCTTATGATGCGGAAGATATTGATGGCAATACGGGTTACAGCGCTTTTCATCTGGTTACCGTGAATGGCGGAGGCTCGTCCGAATACACGGGCAAAGTGGAAGTTGAATATCTCTTTTTGCTCGTGGGTGAGCTTCATGTTGATGTTGCTCACCGAGGCGGTGATGGCGTCCAGCACTTCTTTCCATTGTGCCCCCCATTCCAGGAAACGGGAGTCATAGTCTGTATCCGCTTCGTTGAACTGGTCTTCCCATTCTTCAATGGCAGGCATATAGTAGAACAGCTGGCGCGAGAACAATCCGTTTTCGGCCGATGGGATAAGGGGCTTGATTTGTGCAGGCGTGCCGCTGAGAAGCACGCAGAGGAACGTGACGTTACATTCGCGGTATTCGTGATTGGTGCGCCGGTTGTAGGCCAGCCGGTCATGGTCGAAACATTTCCGGAGGAGGTCGCTCCAGTGTCCGTGATCGCCTCCAATGGCGGTGCTCACGGTGTCGGCCTCGGTTTCGCATATCAGTCCTACGCCTCCGGAGTCCATCAGGTTTTCCTGTATGCCTGTACCGGTATTGTCGCCGGCTATGAGGAGCATTTTCAGCTGGGGCTGTTCGGGTTCGGGGGTATTTGCCTTTTCCTTCCCCAAAGTGTCCCATTTGGTCTTTTCCATGCGGTAGGTCTTTATTTTTTCCCGGTAGGTGTCCAGCAGCGCGTTGTGTATGGGTTCTGCCAAACGGCGTACCCAGGTCAGCGCACCTTTGCCGGAAGCGGGAGGCGCGGTGACGAATACTTGCAGACAGGGATACTTGTGCTTTCGTCCGTACACAAAACTTACCAGTTTGTTGAGGGTGCTTCCCAGCACGGTTGCCGCACCCAGCAGCAGGATATCCCGTTGGGCGGGAGAGTTACCGCAGTCTATGATCCTTGCAGGAAGGCGGGCCAGCGGTAGTCGGGGAAAGAGGGAAGTCGGGCAGGGAGGATGGTCTTGGACACGCCGTCGGACAGGGGGGAGGCTGGGTCCGTGAAAACGGCATCGGGCGGAGTCCCGTCGGAAGCATCCGGATGGGCATTATAGGATACGCGCGCACGTGTGTGGGTGTGGAGAGACTGCAAGTTCTGCAAGTTTGCAAGTTTCGGGTCCATTTTCACCCCGGCCACCTCTGCCAGATGGAAGACGGTTCCCAGGGAATTTCTGCCTGTTCCTTTGGTCAGAGCATGTCCGTACAGTTTGTCTGCTTCATCGTGGTGGTACTTTTCGGATATGCGGCAGATGCGGTGGAACCGGGTGCGTCCTTCCTCGCCGCAAGTGTTGGCTATGGCAAAGGCCAGCGGCATATATTCCTGATAGGTGGGGGCCACATTGACTCCCGCTTGTTCGATGGCTGTTACCAGCTGTTCCAAGATAGAAATAGAATCGTTCATTTTTTAATATTTATGGTTATTGATTTTCGCTTCTCCGTCGTGCGACAGAAAACAAGCTCTGGACAAGTCGGCATTGGCCCTGTCCACTTTCAGCTCGTATTTCCATTCCAGATACTCCCATGCGGTGTGCAGGGCATTGTCGAAGGATTCTTCTACGCTCAGGAAAGGGTTTATGCGGTAAGGGATAAACAGTTTTACTCCCTGATTTCCGGGGCTGACAAAGGAAAGTACGGGGTGCAGCACTTCATCGGCAAAGAGACGGTCGCGCCACATTGCCGCTTCTTCGGTGGAAGCCAGTTCGTCAATATCTATGATAAAGAGGCCCGAAGGAACTTGCATACATTGCTCTTTGCAGTAAGAGAAGATACCTGCCGGAGTGACATACGGTAAAAGGGTCTGTTTATTCTTTCGGAACACTTGCTTGTCTCCGAGTCCGGCTCTGACTTTACGCGTCAGTTCTTCCAGTTGCGGATTGGTGCTGATGTAGGTATGAAGCCCTGCCACACTGCATATACATGTGGGTATTTTATTGGTGACGGGTGCATTGAAAAATGACATGATGTATTCTTTCATAAAAGAAATTGATTTTGATTTATCTGCACAAATATACGGGTAGGGAATGACGTATGGAAATCGGTTCATAACCGTTTACTATCTGTTTACTATTGGTGCATGCTATTGATTATATATTGATGAAATATGGATTTTGATTAACGATCTGTTGATAATAATTAAAGAATAGAGAAAAGAAATAGTATATGAATGAAAAACCTGATATGATGATAAATATTTATGGCGGAAATAATCTGATTGCTCCTGTGGCATCTTCCGCCATTCAGAACTTTTATGGCGACCGGGGTGATGAGGCCGCCGACCAACCGGAAGATTCTGAGAAAACGGAGAATACAGAAAGTGTGGCGGATGAGAAGCCGGCACAGGAACCGGCGGAACTGTCGGATGATGAATTTTACGTATCGGTCTATATACCCGATATAAAGGTGATGAGGGCTTACAAGATACTTTTGGGAGAGTGTACCACGGCACGCGAACTGGCGGTGGTGGTAGGAAAGATGCTGGCCGATGAGAACTGTAGGAATGTAGACAAACACACGGTGGTGAAAGCGGCTTTCATCAAGTCGTTGCTACCTTTTGCCAAACGGCTTGTGTCGGGCGGTACGATAGCAATATACGGGCGCAGATTAATAATATGCTGGCTAGTAAATAATTTTTTCGATTATCCTCTTACTCCATTGGCACGTTAGCAAATCGGCAAATTATTTATGTTGCGGGATTATCAGATAGAGATGAAAACACGTCTGATGGAAGCGTGGAAAGCTCACCGGAGTGTGATGGTGCAGATGCCTACCGGTACGGGCAAGACACATCTGCTGGTATCTGTGGTCAGTGAGTTTGTGTCTTCTGCAGGCAGTGGGGTATGGCTTATTGCCCATCGTAGGGAACTGGTGGCGCAAATGGAGGAAACGCTGGCTAAATATGGTATCCGGAGGGAGGATACTCCGGTCAGGGTAATGTCTGTCCAATGGCTATCCCGGCACTGGAATGAGGCGGGTGATGCTCCGGGACTGATTGTGATAGACGAGGCTCATCATGCCTTAGCCGCTTCTTACACGGAGATGTGGAAGCGTTATCCTGCCGCAAAGAAACTGGGTGTGACTGCCACACCTTGCCGCTTGAACCGTAGGGGGTTCACGGAACTGTTCGAGGTGCTGGTTACTTCGTGGAGTATTGCCGAGTTTATTGAAAAAGGCGTGTTGTCTGTGTTCGATTATGTATCCATCCGTCCCGGCAGCGAGGAGCAGCGGCTCATTGACGGTCTGGAGAAACGGGGGGCCGATGGGGATTATCAGGTGAAAGAGATGGATGCGGTACTGAACAGGCGTCCCGGTATCGAGCGCCTGTACCGCAGTGTCAGGCAGTTTGCTTCCGGCAAGAAGGGGATGGTGTATGCCATCAGCATTGAACATGCCCGGCGGATAGCGGAGTATTACAGCAGGCGGGGAGTGAATGCGGTGGCTGTGGACAGCAAGACTCCTGCTATGGAACGCAAGCGGATGGTGGAGGAGTTCAGACATGGAAAATCGAGGTGCTGGTGAATGTGGATGTATTTAGCGAGGGGTTCGACTGTCCCGATGTGGAGTTTGTACAACTGGCCCGTCCTACTTTGTCACTGGCTAAATATTTGCAGCAGGTAGGGCGCGGATTGCGGAGATCGGAGGGCAAGGAGGCGTGTATGCTGATAGACAATGTGGGGCTGTACCGCATTTTCGGGCTTCCTACACAGCGATGGAACTGGGATGCTATGTTCCGGGGACGGATGGCGGGAAAGGGGAGTTTGCCCGGACGGATGAATTGTGATGCTTCCGTTACCGCTTTTCCGGTGGTGGAAAGGCCGGCTGAAGCCGGTGGGGACTTGGTGATGGTTATGGAGCACGGGCGTTTGCTTTCTTCCATCAGAGAGCAGGCTTTGCCGGATGAGAAGGAGCAGTCACCGTCATGCAGGCTGAGGGCATTTGTAGATAAGGAAACAGGTCTTTGGGGATTGGAAAAGGGAGATGAGATGCTGCCGGACGTTTCGTTTAAAGAGATTTTGAGTATCAAAGGACGTTTTGCCGTGGGGAGGCTTCGGAACGGGTGTGTCCGGGTACTGAATGATACGGGGGCTTTGGTGGCCGAACTGGGGCATTGCTGTGAGGTGAGATTGCTGAAAGATGATTTGTTGCAAGTCCGTCATGCCGGGAATTCGGTGTCTTATGTGGATTTACGAAACGGCCGGTGTTATGCTGTCCGCCCGCGTGTCCTCAGATACGGGAGCATAGAATTGTTACAGGTGAACCGTACTTATTACAGCAGGACAAGGCAGGTGTATGCCAATACATGCGGGTTGCCTTCTTCGTCCATCGTGTGGATGGGGTTTTATGTGAAGATGTACGATGGCAGAGTGCCTTTCCGATGCCGCCGCATGGAAGATGGAGGCTTTTGTTGTGAACCGCAGGTTTGTCTGTTGGAGGGGGATGAGGAGCGTGCTTATTACCTGAGCGGACGGTTGCCGGATCAAAGTATTGTGGTGATGGATGAGGAAGGACGGTATTATCATGTGGAGAAAGGGCATGGAAAGCGTTATGTGGCCTGTAACCGTCCGTCGGACCGGAGTGAGGATTTTGATGAGGCGGTGGCATTGCTCCGAAGACAGGCGGACGAGCGTGTGGAGAAACGCTTGCGGGAGGAGAAGTGCGAGTATGAACGGAAACGGCAGCGTATAATCAGCAGGAGTGTGGAGGCCGTACCTTTTCAAATAGGAGTGAAATGGGGGCTGAGGACAGCGGAGCGGATTTTGATTCCACCTGTCTATCGGAGGATATTGCATCCGGTGGGTGGTTATTGCGCCTATCAGGACAGCTCCTGCCAGTGGGGGGTACTGGCTGTAGACGGAAGGATCATTATCCGGGCCCGGTATATGGAAGTGGAGATAGACAGGGATGGAACGGCGCGTCTTACTTTGGTTCCGGGGAAGATGGAAACGGTGAAGCTGACGGACTAATAGGATAAAAAGCAGGGGATAACTTTTTGTCAAACCGATATTTGGCGATGGAATACGTATCATTATGAAAAGTTTTGTAACTTTGCAGCCGATTTTTAAAAAGGAGATATTGATATGGAATTACCTGATGACCCGATGATGCTTTTCAGCATGGTGAATATGAAACTTCGTGACTGCTATCATTCGCTGGACGAGCTTTGTGATGATATGAATGTAGACAAGGAGCTGTTGGTGAAAAAACTGAAGGCGGCCGGATTTGAGTATAGTAAGGAAAACAACAAGTTTTGGTAGATAGAGGGATCAGCCCGTTCCGGAAGAATGCTTGGGACGGGCTGATTTTTTTATTGAGATACCTATTGTTGATTATTTTTGTATAAGTCCTGTTTCCGGTATTGCAACAGGGATGTTCCGGTATGCCGCTTGAAGAAACGTCTTAAGGTGGCAAGATTGGCAAACCGGGTTCTTTGAACGATTTCCTGTATGCTGATGGATGGATTCTCCAATAATGCGTAAATCTCTTGCAGGGTATAATGTATAATCCATTCTTTGGGGGATTTTCCACTTACCAGAGTCAAGGCTTCAGTCAGGTATTTGGAGGAAACATGCAACTTTTCGGCATAGAACGCCACTTCTTTGTTTTCTTTGTAATGCTTTAACAGCAAATCCAGAAAAAAGTATCCGATTTCTTCTTTATGCAAGGTGGTGACTTTATGTTCTTTTACTGTGCTGTAATAGTCTGCATAAAGTTCCAGAAAAGGTAATTTCAGCAGATTGGTAATAGATTCTTTTGTAAATAAATAAGTTGGAGAAGTAGCTCTGTTGTATAGTAACCGGAAATAGAGGGAGAACTGTTCCGCTTTCTCTTGGGATAGCGAATAGACGCAGTGGGTCTGGGTGTAGGTATGAAAACCGGTCGGAAAACGTTTGATACTTCCATTGATCACGTCATAAAAAGGACATTTGAAAAAGTACAATAGTCGATGGTGAAAGTCGGGCTGGATTTATAAATGAAACCAGGAATCCCGGCATGAAAATAAGAATGTCGTTTGCGCAAATAACATATTTCCGGAGACCAATCTGGATCTCGGCATTCCCTTCAGTACACATACCCAAAACTCCTTCCGGCAGATAAGAGGGGTATTTGCTGAAAGGCACTGTGTGCGCATCCATATAAATACTGAAATCTTGATCGGACAGTCCTTCTTTGGTATCCTGTGGTTTTGGGGTATTATATAACATACTTTGTATCAGCTCTAGGTTCACAAAATTAGAATTTAATGATACATTCCGCCGGAAGTAGTGGACATAAGGGAAAATAAAACGGAAAAAAACTACGTGTATTTGATTTTTTTAATATAATGATAGGAGAACAATTTTAGCTTCCCGTAAGTTGTAGGAGAACACGGAAAATTATTCTTTTTTACAGAAAGAAGGGTGAATTCAAAAAGATCGTTTGATTTGTTTTTGAATTCACCCTTTATGAATGGAGCGGAGTTATTTTTGCGCCAGTAATTTGGCTATGGCACGGTCGGGTTTCCCGGTTTCTGTCAGGGGAAGTTTGAATACCGGAACAAAACGTTTGGGACGCCAGTAGGGAGGTAATTGATGTGTGCAGGTCTGTTCTATGTCGTCGGGCAGTTGCCCTTCGGCAAGCAGCACAATGATTTCTCCGAATTTTTCGTCGGGAGCGGAGGTGATCAAGAAAGGAACGGACAGGTGTTCTTTCAATGCGGCCTCTACTTGTTCTATCTGCACTTTCACTCCTCCGGTATTGATCGTATTGTCTTTTCTGCCTAGAATGCGGAATTGGTTCTGTCCGTTTATCTCGGCTATGTCATTGGTCACCAGTTCTTTTCCGCAAATTTCGGGAGCGTATATCACCAAGGTGTTTTCTTTACTCAGACGGATCTGTATGCTCTCGAAAGGGGTGTACCAGTCTGAAGCTTCAGGACCGTTCAGTCTGCGTAGGGCAATGTGTGATAAGGTTTCGGTCATGCCGTAAGTAGACCATACGGCATGGGGGAAATCTTTTAACGCAGCGTTCAATTGGGAGTCGATAGGACCACCTCCGATAATGAGGTGCCTGATTTGTTGCAATATCGCTCTCTCTTCGGGAACTTGCAGTGAGTTATAGACTTGCATGGGGATCATGGCGGCAAAGACGGGGGCTTTTGTCAGGTCTTTTAAAGGATGCCCGGATGGAGTGACAGGCAGCAAGTCCAGTCCCGCTACCAAGGCACGTACTACCACCATTTTTCCGGCAATGTATTGCAAGGGCATACAGAGCAGGGCGGAATCTTCTTTTTGTAGTCCGAGGAAGGAACAGGTGAGGCAGGCGCTTTCCATCATGCGTTCTTTTTCTACATACAGTTCCTTGGGTTTGCCAGTGGAGCCTGAAGTATGTACCAGCAGGGTGTCTGCCGGGTCAAACCATTCGGAAAGAAAGGAGAAAAGTTCCTGCCGGAAACTTCGGTTGTCGGCAGGGATATTCATTCTTACCATTTCAATTTCCCAATTGGAGTAGGGGATGCTTTCTATCAGAATGGTTTGTTTGTTTCTATTGGTGCAGAATTTTGTCATTGTTTCAGCCAGTTTAGTAAATCGGGTTCTTGTTCTTCGGGGTGGAACCAAAGGCAGTCCCCTTCGATGTGAAGCGGATAGTCTATATTGTCGGTAAACAGCAAGCCGGTACCTAGTCCTTGGGGGAGGGTGGGCTGCAAGGTGGCACACCATTGTGCGATGGCATTCAGTCCGATATTGGACTCCAGAGCGGAAGTGACCCATGAGCCGATGCCTCTTTCAGCCGCCAGTTCCATCCATTCTTCGGAGCCGCTGATTCCTCCGTGCAGAGAAGGTTTCAGGATAATGTACTGAGGACGGATGGTTTCCAGCAATTCTATTTTCCGGTCGCGCCGTTGATGCCTATCAGCTCTTCATCCAGTGCAATGGGAAAGGGGGTGGCGGCACAGAGTCGGGCCATTTCATCCCATTGTCCCGCACGGATGGGCTGTTCGATGGAATGGAGCTGGAATTCGGAAAGACGATGTAACTTTTCGAGGGCATCGGTAGGAGAGAAAGCACCGTTGGCATCTACACGCAGTTCGATTTGGGTTGGGGTGAAATGCCGGCGGATGTGCGCCAGCAGCTCCAGTTCCTTTTCAAAGTCGATAGCGCCTATTTTGAGTTTGATGCAGCGGAAACCTTGCTGCATCTTTTCCCCGATGCGCCGGTACATCTCGTCAAAGTTTCCCATCCAGATGAGTCCGTTGATGGGGATACCCTCTTTGCCTTTGCTGAACGGGGTGTGCCAGAATTGCAGGCTGCGTGCCCGGAAATGCAGCAGGGCGGTTTCCATACCGAACAGGATGGACGGATAGGGAAGCAAGGCTTCCCGGTCTATTTCCCCGTTCTTTTCCAGGTTCTTGCAGGCAGTGACCAACACCTCGTCGTATGAGGGGATATCATCACAGCTCAGGGCAGGGAGAGGGGCGCATTCACCCACGCCATAGTGGCGGCTGCCGGTGTCGGTGAGGAGGATGTACCATACATCCCGGGTAGTATATACTCCTCTGGAAGTACCGGCAGGTTGCTTGAAGTGTAATTGTTTTTTATAATTTGGGTTTGGAACATTTTTTTTTATGTGTAGTTGGTTTGGTATATTTATCCCTGACAATCTCAAAGGCGCGTTGGACCATGTGTATATGCTCGTGTCGGGAATATCACCATCAAAATTAAGTTGAAGCCAATGTTTCAGACTTTGGTTGATGGGATTGCCGACTGAAACATGTCTCTCTTTTATATACTCAATTTCGTCCGAAGTAGATTTGACATTGACAAAAGTGAAATTGTCAATGTCTATAAACAGAACATGTGTCCATAAACATAAAAGGCAAGGATGGAATCATATCTTGCAGCAAATTTGCCAAATGGCATCTTTTCGGAAACGTCACCTAACGAAAGACAATATTTTCTGAATTCTTCAATGTCCATGCTTTGAATTTGTAGTTTGTTTATGGGAACTTCGGATAATCCTGGAACCGTGGCTTGCGTTTTTCCAAAAATGCCTTCCCTCCTTCCTGCGCTTCCTCTGTCATGTAATACAGCATGGTGGCATCTCCGGCAAGTTCTTGTATGCCGGCTTGTCCGTCCAGTTCGGCATTCAGTCCGGCTTTGATCATACGAAGAGCGAGCGGGCTGTGCTCCATCATCTTTTCTGCCCATGCCACGGTTTCGTCTTCCAGGCGGTCGAAAGGAACGACTGTATTGACTAATCCCATTTCCAGTGCTTCCTGTGCGGAGTATTGACGGCAAAGGAACCATATTTCACGGGCTTTCTTCTGCCCTACGATGCGTGCCAGATAGGAAGAGCCGAATCCGGCGTCGAAGCTGCCTACCTTGGGACCTGTCTGTCCGAAAATGGCATTTTCTGAGGCAATGGTCAGATCGCATACCACATGCAGCACATGGCCGCCGCCGATGGCGTAACCGTTTACCATGGCGATGACCGGTTTTGGCAGTGACCGGATTTGCTTTTGTACGTCCAGCACATTCAGACGGGGAACTCCATCTGTGCCGATATAGCCGCCATGCCCCTTTACGTGCATATCTCCCCCGCTGCAGAAGGCTTTGTCGCCTGCTCCGGTCAGAACCACTACATTGATATCCTGCACTCGCGGCAGTAATACAGGCGTCGCTGATTTCCGAAGTAGTGGTGGGGGTGAACGCGTTGCGGTAACGCGGACGGTTGATGGTGATTTTCGCTATTCCGTTGTAAAAGTCAAACAGAATATCTTGATATTCTTTGATGGTTTTCCATTTTCTTGTTTCCATTATTCATTTTTATTTTTAAGTCCGTGATAATATTCTCTTAATAGGGTGGTGTCTTTTTCCTTGTCGGTAAACACCTCCAGCAGCATGGGTTGCATCCTTGTCTCGGGTGAGGTGAATGGCTGCATCGCTTCTTCCAGCTCTTCTTCTCCGGTCACTTTCATGTAAATAAAGCCACGTTCTTCCGCCCAGCCTTTGGCGGTGGTGTAATGCTCGGCTGTGATAAACTCCCGGGAACGGCTTGATTTGTCCATTCCAGGCAGGGTATGGAATATTTCTCCTCCTTCGTTATTCAGTAACAGGATGCGGATGTTGGCACCGTAATTTTGATTCCACAGTGCGTTCATATCATAGAAGAAGCTCAAGTCGCCTATGATGATGAAATTCAGCTTGCTGGAAGCGGCGGCATAACCGATGGCGGTGGACAGGGAGCCTTCTATGCCGTTCACGCCCCGGTTGCAACAGATTTCCACCCGGGGAGGAACTGTAAATAACTGTGCATAGCGCACGGTGGAGCTGTTTGCCAGATGCAGGGCACAGGGTTCGGGTAATGCCTGAATGAGTTTTCCGATAACGGAGATTTCGGAATAAGCAAGATCCGGCATCGGAATGGTTTTGCAATAGTTTTCCCACATCAGCGGATAATGGGTAGGTTTGTTGTCCAGCAGGAAAGCTATTTTTTCCAAGAACTCAAACGGATCCATCTCGATGACGGTGGTCAGGCAACCGTATAAATCGGCTATCTTCCGTCGGCGGCAACATGCCAATGTTCGCGCGGGGGATGATTGCGCAGGTATTTCTTCAATTGCTTGGATACGATATGTCCGCCGTAGGTAATCAGTATTTCGGGGGCCATGTCTTCCTGGCGCTCCGGCGTCATGGAATAAACGGCGGCGTCGAAATTCTTGATAGGAATGCCGGGGATGGTCTGGTTGCCAGATGTTCCGTCAACCAGGCGAAATGTTTATAAAGCGGTTTCACATATTTTTTCTCGAACAGGTAAATCAGATTCATCTGGCCTACCACGACCATGCGCTTGTTGTACTTGTTCAGCCGTTCGATCAGTTCCTTATAGTCACGGTCGTACACGCTCAGTCCCTGATAACGGGTGATGACACGTGCCTCGGGAAGTGTTTTGGCGGTGAAGCGGTAGATGGGTTCGGAAATGGGTACATTGATATGTACGGGTCCTTTGCCGTGGTGGGTGGTTTCCAGTATGGCTTCGTTGATGAGGCGGTTGCAAAACCATTCGTCTTCCTCTGTATGTACTTCGGGCAGGTTGACAGACATCTTGACTAACGTTCCGAACACATGGGGCTGGGGCAGGGTTTGTCCGTCCATTTGTCCTATCCAGGCGGCGGGGCGGTCGGCAGAAATGACAATCAGAGGTACTTGTTGGTAAAAAGCTTCGGCTACGGCAGGGTGCAGGTTCAGCAGGGCCGAACCGGAGGTGCAGCATACTGCGGCAGGACCTCCCCCTTGTAAAGATAGGCCGATAGCAAAAAAACCGGCACTGCGTTCATCGGTTACAGAATAACAAGTGAAGTCCTCTATATTGGCCAGAGTATGTACGATGCAGCATTACGCTGCCGGGACAAAGCACTATTTTCCGCACACCGTGCGCTTTGAGAAGTGCCACCAACTGAAGTATGTTCTTTTTGTCTGAATACATTATTCTTCTACTTTAATTGTTTCCATTTGTTTACTTATAAAGTCAGGATGAAGGATGCTCCGCATCGTATTCATCTTGTCTCCCGTTTCCACCCATTCCGATTCTACTTCCGAGGAAGCCAGTATTCCTCCTCCTGCATACAGGATGGCTTCACCCGGCTTTATTTCCATGCAGCGCAGATTGACGTAGATATCGGTATGCCCCTCTGTGTCCAGCCATCCGGTGAATCCGGAATAATAACTGCGGTCGTACCCTTCGTTGTTTAGAATAAACCGGAAAGCCTCCTCTTTGGGCAGGCCGCAGACGGCGGGAGTGGGATGGAGTTCTTGCAATAAATCGCCTATATGGTCTGTATTTTTCAACAAGAAATAAAAATCAGTCTTGAGGTGTACCAATTGTCCGGCACGGGCGGTATAGGGACCTTTCTCCGTCATCTTGTTGCCGAATTTTTTGGCGATCCGGCGGATATAATCAGCCACATAGCCTGTTCTTCTTGGTTCTTCTTGTCCCAGTTTGTCGGCATCACTTCGTCCTGCATCGGCATTGTACCAGCCAGGGCCACGGTGTGCCATTCTTTGCCTTGTCCGCTTAATAAGATTTCCGGTGTGCTGCCCAGCCAGGTTCCGGAAGCGGGGGTGTGGCATAGGTAAATCATCATGCGCGGATAATTGTTACAGGCCCGGACAAAAGCGCCAAGTGGTGAAAAATCATCTCCGATATGTCTGGCGGAAGAACGTGACAGAACCAATTTCTGAAACTGCTTCTCTTGTAAGGGAGTGATGAAACGCCCGAATGCGCGGGTATATTGTTCTTTATCCGTTTCTTCGGAAACAAAAGGAGAGAGTTCATTCTGCCGGCTTTTGCAGGTGAGCAGGGTATCCACACATTCCAGTGAAGACAGTGCTTCGCTGATTTCGTTCCAGTCGTATGCCGTGACATCCGGACGGATAAGTACCAAGGGATGTTCCTCCGATATCCGGAAAGGAGCCATGACAAATCCCTTTTTTTCATTTAGTTCTTGAATGTCCGCTAATTGTTCCACATCGCCCGAGGTTTGCAATACCAGGTAGCATTCGTCTGTCCAAGGTAACCGGTAGAGGGCGAAACCGAGGCGGCTATGTGTCAGGCAATCCAATAATTTTTGCGTATGTATATCTGGTAGATTCATTTCTTTTTCAGTATGAAATTAACGACACGAACAGTAGAAACCAGTTCTCCCTGTGGAGTGGTGATATCTATATTCCATATATGCGAGGATCTGCCGCGGTGAATCAGTTTGCCGGTGGCGAATACTTTGCCTCCGACGGGTACGGCCGACAGATGATTTCCACTTACTTGTACTCCGCAGGCATATTCGCCTTCCCGGCATAGCGACATGGAGCCATGTCCTGCCACAATCTCGGCCAGAGCCAGTGACGCGCCGCCGTTCAACATACCAAAGGGTTGTGAAGTACGATGGTCTACAGGCATTTCGGCATGTACCGCATTCTCGGTGGGGGGTAGAAACCGGATACCCAGATGTTCCGCCATCGAATTCGAATAATCAGGTTTGCAGGTTATTTCTTCCATCATTTGTATGTCTGTTCTTTTCTATAGGGCTACAAAAATACATAAATTTTAGATGAAAATGTCGCTAATGTTGTTCTTTTAAGAACAAAAACATTCGGGGTTTGTTTCTATTATCGGAATATATTTTTTATTTTGCAAAAAGAACTTGTACAAATGCAACAACGAATGAATAAAACAATAATTTAATACTTATGCTCATTACGATTATTATCCTTGTACTGTCCGCAGTATTTTTTGTAAATGGCAAGATACGGTCGGATCTTGTGGCTCTTTGTGCTTTAGTGGCTTTGTTGATTTTTCAGATATTGACGCCTGACGAGGCTTTGTCGGATTCTCCAATTCGGTCGTCATTATGATGGTGGGGCTGTTTGTGGTTGGCGGAGCGATTTTTCAGACGGGACTTGCCAAAATGATCAGTTCACACATTCTGAAATTAGCGGGTAAGAGTGAATTGAAATTATTCTTGCTTGTAATGTTGGTGACTTCTGCTATCGGGGCTTTTGTGAGCAACACAGGTACGGTGGCTCTGATGTTGCCTATCGTGGTCAGTCTGGCAGTCAGTGCCAACATGAATCCCAGTCGTTTGCTTATGCCGTTGGCGTTTGCCAGCAGTATGGGAGGTATGATGACACTGATTGGTACGCCGCCCAACCTTGTTATTCAAAATGCGTTGACTTCGGCCGGTTTTCCTCCGCTTTTGTTCTTCTCTTTTTTTCCGGTAGGGATTATTTGTGTGGCAGTGGGTACTTTGGTGTTGCTTCCGCTCAGTAAATGGTTTCTTTCGAAACGGGGGAAAAACGGAGACGACAATGTTCATTCGGGCAAATCCCTGAAACAGTTGGTGAAGGAATATGGGCTATCCAGTAATTTGTTCCGGTTGAGGGTGGTCGGTGACTCCCGGCTGCATGGAAAGACGATTATAGAGTTGGATATCCGGCGCAAGTATGGATTGAATATACTGGAGGTGCGTCGTGGGGATATGTCACAACACCGCTTCCTGAAAACAATTACTCAGAAGCTGGCCGATCCCGGTACGGTTCTTCAGAAAGAGGATATTCTGTATGTGACGGGGGATTTTGAGAAAATAAAGTTGTTTGCCGAAGATTATCTGCTGGAGATGCTGGACGAGCATACTACCGAAGAAGCGAAAAACTCAGCAATTCATTGGATTTTTATGACATAGGTATTGCTGAAATCGTTTTGATGCCTTCCTCCAATCTGATAAACCAGACGATAAAGGGGGCGGGCTTTCGTGATAAATTTAATGTGAATGTACTGGGTATCCGCCGGAAGAAGGAATATTTGTTGCAGGACTTGGGCAATGAGCGGATTCATAGCGGGGATGTGTTACTGGTGCAGGGTACATGGAACAATATCGCCCGGCTGAGCAAGGAAGATGCCGACTGGGTGGTACTGGGACAACCGCTGGCCGAGGCTGCGAAGGTCACGCTGGATTACAAAGCACCGGTAGCTGCGGTTATCATGGTGCTGATGGTGGCAATGATGGTGTTCGACTTCATTCCGGTAGCTCCGGTGACGGCAGTGATGATTGCCGGTATCCTGATGGTACTGACAGGATGTTTCCGCAATGTGGAGGCGGCTTACAAAACCATTAACTGGGAAAGCATCGTACTCATTGCGGCCATGCTGCCTATGTCGCTGGCATTGGAAAAGACAGGGGCTTCCGAATACATTTCGAACAGTCTGGTCAGTGAACTGGGAACATACGGACCGTTGGCGCTGATGGCGGGTATTTATTTCACTACTTCCCTGATGACGATGTTTATCAGCAACACGGCTACCGCAGTGCTTCTGGCTCCTATCGCGATGCAAAGTGCAACACAGATAGGGGTAAGTCCCGTACCTTTTCTCTTTGCGGTGACACTGGGGGCAAGTATGTGTTTCGCTTCTCCATTCTCCACTCCGCCCAATGCGCTGGTGATGCCCGCCGGACAATATACCTTTATGGATTATGTAAAGGTAGGGCTGCCGTTGCAGATTATTATGGGCATTGTCATGGTGCTGGTACTTCCTTTGCTGTTTCCTTTTTAAGTTGTTTATAATATATGATGCCGATGACGTCCGCTATAAACCATCCGATAGGAATAGACCACCAGATTCCGATGACCCCGATGGCAGGAATGCCGGCAAGCCAATAGGAAAGGGCTACACGGGTTCCCAACGATACCACTGTGAGCACTACGGACATTCCCGGCATACGGATGGCACGATAATATCCGTATAACAGGAACAAAATCCCGATTCCGCAATAAAACGCTCCCTCGATGCGTAAATAACTGATACCGATGTTCAGAATTTCCGTTTCGTGGGGACGGACAAAAATCAGCATCAATGGTTTGGCGAATAAAAAGACCAGAATGGAAATGACCAGAGAGAAGAGAACGGTGGTAATCAAGGCACTTTTCACTCCTTTGCGGATCCGTTCCTCTTTTCTCGCTCCGAAGTTCTGGGCAATAAAGGTGGAAAAGGCATTTCCGAATTCCTGTACCGGCATATAGGCAAACGAGTCTATTTTTATTGCTGCCGCAAAGGCGGCCATGACTACAGTGCCAAAACTATTGACCAATCCTTGTACCATCAGAATGCCCAGATTCATCACCGACTGTTGTACACAGGTCAGTGCGGAGAACGAAGTGATCTCTTTCAGGCAGTGACGGTCGAAATGCAGGTCGTTGCGGTGTAATCTCAGTTCGGGGTATTTCACGTAGGCATATCCCATAATTCCCAAAGCGGATACTCCCTGTGCGGCCACCGTGGCGATGGCTGCTCCCTTGATTCCCCAATCCAACTGCAAGATAAAGAATAAATCCAGCCCGATGTTCAGTACAACGGAAACCGCCAGAAACCAAAGAGGAGTAACGGCATCTCCTATGGCACGCAGCAATGCCGCATAGAAATTATAGATAAAGGTAAAGCCGATTCCCCAAAAGATAATCCACAAGTAATCATACATCATGCCATAAATATCTTTGGAATCTGCAATAACCTGAGAATGGGATGAATCCAGACGAAAGCCGCTACATTTAGAATCAATGTTACTGTACCGATCAGCAGGGCGGATACATAGATGTTACGGCGTAGGGAATCCGTTCGTCCGGCTCCATATTGCAAGGAAAAAACGGTTCCGCTTCCCATGGACAATCCCAGCAGGATGGAAATGAGGAAAACCATCAGCGTATAGGCGGAACCGACGGCAGCCAATGCGCCGGAACCTATACATTGTCCTACAATCAGCGTGTCGGCTATATTGTAACACTGTTGTAGCAGTGAGCCTATAATCATAGGTAAGGTAAAACGTAGCAGAGTGCCGGTGATACCTCCCTGCGTCAAGTCTATTTTAGATAACATGATGCGTGTCTGTTCGATTCAATTTCTTATTTATTTTGAAATTTATTGCGAAGGTAGGGAATAAAATATCAAACAACAATAGAGATTGTCTATTTAATACCTGGAATGTTCTTTCTCCTTAAAAAGAGTTAACTTGATAATATTTCCATAGGAAACTTTTTATTATAAGAAATATCATGTATGTTTGCATAAAGTTTCCATTGGAAAATATTAAATCAAATAAAATAGTTCGATTATGAAGTATATAGTAATAGGAGGCGTAGCAGGAGGTGCAACTGCTGCCGCACGTATCAGAAGAAACACGGAACAGGCGGAAATCATTTTGTTCGAGAAGGGAGAATACATTTCGTATGCCAATTGTGGTCTGCCTTATTATATAGGAGGTGTGATTGCGGAGCGGGAAAAATTGTTTGTACAGACTCCGGAGGCTTTTGGGAAACGTTTTAACATAGATGTGCGTACCCGGTCCGAGGTAATAGCCATCCATTCTGCCGAGAAAACAGTGGATATTCGTACTTCCGACGGGAAAACTTATACGGAGAGTTATGACAAATTATTGCTTTCTCCGGGTGCGTCGCCTGTTCGTCCTCCCTTGCCGGGCATTGACAATGAAGGGATTTTTACCCTACGTAATGTGAATGATACCGATGCTATCAAGAGTTACTTGCAGCAGCATAAGGTGAAACGGGCGGTAATCATCGGGGCCGGATTCATCGGGTTGGAGATGGCGGAGAATCTGCAGGAAGCTGGTGCGGAAGTGGCGGTTGTAGAGATGGCAAATCAGGTCATGGCTCCTATTGATTTCTCTATGGCTTCTTTGGTGCACGAGCACTTGTTGCAGAAAGGAGTACATCTCTATCTGGAAAAGGCGGTGGCTTCTTTCGAACGCACGGTCAACGGACTGGAGGTTGTTTTCAAATCGGGCGAAAGGCTGCCTGCCGATATGGTGTTGTTATCCATCGGGGTACGTCCCAATACCTCATTGGCGACAGAGGCTGGACTGGAGATAGGGGAGATGCGCGGTATTAAGGTTAATGATTACTTGCAGACTTCCAACGAGCATATTTATGCGGTGGGCGATGCTATCGAGTTCCGTCATCCACTGACTGATAGACCGTGGTTGAATTATCTGGCAGGTCCGGCCAACCGTCAGGCGCGTATTGTGGCAGATAACATGGTCTTTGGAAATAAGGTTACATACGAAGGGGCTGTCGGTACTTCCATTGCCAAAGTTTTTGATATGACTGTCGCTGCTTCGGCCTTCCGGCAAAACGGTTGAAACAGGCAGGCATTGATTATTTGTCGGCAACCATCCATTCCGGTTCCCATGCGGGATATTATCCTGATGCTTTACAGATGTCCATTAAAATAACTTCTCTCCTGTGAATGGGAAATTACTGGGAGCACAGATTGTGGGGTATAACGGAGTGGACAAACGTATTGATGAATTTTCGCAAGTGATTAAGCATAACGGAACTGTTTATGACTTGATGGCTTTGGAGCAGGCATATGCTCCTCCTTTCTCTTCGGCTAAAGATCCTGTAGCAGTAGCCGGATATGTAGCCGGAAATATACTGAGCGGAAAGATGAAGCCTCTTTATTGGCGCGAGTTGCAGGCTGCCGATTTGAGTAAGTTACGTTGGTTGATGTCCGTACTCCCGATGAATTTGCACTCGGTGCTTTGAAAGGGGCTGTCAATATTCCTTTGGATGATATGCGCGAAAGGATGAAAGAGATTCCTCAGGATAAGCCGGTCTATTTGTATTGTGGAGTAGGGTTGAGAGGGTATTTGGCTTCTAATATATTGTTACAGAATGGTTTTGGGGAAGTAAGGAATTTAATAGGAGGTTTGAAACTGTATAAAGCGGCAACGGCTCCTCTGCCCGAGCCGGAGGAGTTCTCAAATTCCGGTTCTTCAAGTTCTGATTCTTCAAAAGTTGATCATTCTGAACACAGTAAAGATTCTGCTGAAGCTTATACTATTGCCTCTTCCGTCATTCCTTCTATGAAGCAATAAAAGTGGATGCTTGTGGCATATCTTGTCCCGGTCCTATCATGAAACTGAAGAAGAGTATGGAAGAACTGGCGGACGGCGAACGTTTGGAAATTGTCGCTACAGATGCAGGTTTTCCCCGCGATGCCGAGGCATGGTGTCAGACTACCGGAAACCGTTTTGTTTCAGTAAATTCAGGAGCAGGAAAGTATCAGGTAATTGTTGAGAAAAATACTCCGCAATCTTCTTCCTCGGAAGTTTGCCGGGAGGATAAAGGGA
>ENA-OQDW01000197-OQDW01000197.1-human-gut-metagenome-genome-assembly--contig:-NODE-197-length-25217-cov-5.123037_pt1 | contig 25217 bp, 25 predicted proteins | sample MGYA00242784_ERZ504613 | MGnify/ENA primary metagenome ERZ504613 (study PRJEB26092, sample SAMD00036330) | human gut metagenome | host: Homo sapiens | study: EMG produced TPA metagenomics assembly of...
ATTGCTTTTTATGAAAAATGTGTTATACTAGAATCCATGAAAGGACGAAAGGTGTTTATATGAAGAATAGAAAAGTTTTCACATTACTGCTTACAGGTATGCTGACCCTTTCCATGGGAAGCACCGTATATGCATCAGGTACAGACGCTGCGATCGCAGAGGCACAGGCGGAGAAACAGGCCGCTGAGGAGGGTCTTGCGCAGGTACAGAGCAGCATCGGCACACTGGAGAGCAAGAAGCAGGAGCTGGAGAGCTATCTGGCTGATTTAAACGCACAGTATGAGGATCTTACCAACAGCATTTCTGAGCTTAGTATCCAGGCTGCTGAGAAGGAAGATGAATTAAATAAAGTAAAAAAAGAACTGAAAAAAGCAAAGAAAGCTTCTGCAGATCAGTATGAATCCATGAAGCTTCGAATCGCATATATGTATGAAAATGCCGGAACTTCCGCACTGGAGACACTGCTTTCTTCCGAAAGCCTTGCAGAATTCCTCAATCGCGCGGAGAATGCGATCCAGATTTCTACATACGACAGAGACATGCTGGATAAATATGTGAGTCTTCAGAAGAATATCCAGGAAAATGAGAAAAAGGTTGAGACGGAGTCCGCAGAGATCGATGATCTGATGACGGAGCGTGCAGCCAAACAGCAGGAAGTGCAGTCCATGGCTTCCAGCACAAGCGATGATATTAACTCTTATGTAAACCAGATCAGCGCCAGCCAGGAAGAGGCGCAGCAGCTGATGGCAGATATCAGTAATGCAGACAGCAGTATTACCGCTCTGGTACAGCAGGCAGAGGAGGAGAAGGCTGCAGAAGAGAAAGCTAAGGCTGAAGCGGCAGCAGAGGCTGAGAGACAGGCAGCAGAAGCGGCAGCCCAGGAAGAAGCCGATCAGGATAACGAGGACAGTGAAGAGGCTGATTCTGACGATGATTACGGCTATGATCCGGAGGAGGATACAACCGAGTCTTCCAGCAGCTCTACAAGTACAGACATTGTTGTAGAGGAGGAAGAGGAAGCGGATGATGTACAGTCCGGAAGTTCCGAAGATGTTTCCGAGGACAGCTCCCAGGAGGAGGTTTCTGAGGAGGTTTCCAATGATGAGACAGCTTCCGAGGAGACGGAAGATGCCTCTGCGGATACGTCCGATTCCGGTTCTTCCAGTCAGGGAACATATCTTGGAAACTTTACACTGACCGCATACTGCAACTGTGCACAGTGCTGCGGTACAGCCGGCAATCTTACCGCCAGCGGAACAGTTCCGACAGCAGGACGTACCGTTGCTATGGCAGGTGTTCCGTTTGGGACCAAGCTTCTGATCAACGGCACTGTTTATACAGTAGAGGATCTGGGAACTCCTTACGGACATGTGGATATCTATTGTGGAAGCCATTCTGAGGCATTAAGCTTCGGACTTCAGTCTGCAGATGTATATCAGGTGGGCTGATCCGGGAAAATCCAGAGGAGAATATTTAAGAGAAATACAGCGCTGCAGGATCGTATGCTGATCCTTGCAGCGCTGCTTTTGTATGCATGACGCAGATATATGTTTCGTGAAGTGTAGTGTGTGGAAATTCACAAATTTCCTGCAATCCGGAGATTTTACAGATACGGCGTACCCGGGATCTCCGGATAGGTTCCCATACCGATGAGAAGCTCAAGGCCTGTCTGACGGCTTTCCAGTACAGCAGCTTTTACAGCACTGGCATCACCGGAGATGGCGATGATCACTTCATTGGAATGACTGGTACCGATATTCGGAGTCATATATTGTGTAATGGATACTGCTGCGGATTTCACGGCATTATCTGCCATCACAAGACCGATAGCAGCCGGAGAACCTGCCATGAAACCAAATGCTTCACCCAGAGGTGTGCCGAAGGCTTTATGGATAGCAGGACCTGCACTTGCGGAAAAAGCAAACTCCAGGTGACCGGATTCGCTGATGTAGACCTCACCTGCATATTTGTTAGTCAATTCCAGAGCCAGAGAAATGGCGTGACGCACGTCGGATACATCATTTCCGCCAAGGACGATATAGTTTCCATGACCGCCCCAGCTTGGTGTCTCTTGGAAGTTCAATGGAAAGGACTTCTGTATTTGTGGCTTTTACTGCATCGTCAATAGCTGTGATCTGGCCGGCAGCGCCTGTTCGGGAACTGAAAAGCCCCAGACAGTGGTATTGGGTACCTACGTTCATCTTTTTAAGCAGAGAATCATCAACTCCGGAGATCACGAGTCCGATTGTGTCAAGGACTGCGGTCCCTACAAATTCAGTCCGTGTGCAGTTGGTGCTGATGTTATGAATATCGTGTATATCCATATGGAAAAATCCCCCTTTTTGCTGAAAACTCATTGGTTTCAGTATAGCATCAGAGAGGGGAATTTGAAAGTGAAAATTGACAATATCATTTGTAAATGGCAGGTTTACTAGTTGTAAACGGCATTGTAAAATGTAAACTTAAAAAATAAAATTAAGTTGACATTAAAATCCTGCTGTGTTAAATTGTTAACAGCGAAAGAGCGGATATCATTTATAAAGGACAGGAATGATCTTCCGACAGGAAAAGCAGAAAAGGAAAGAAAGGATACAGATTATTATGACAACAGTGGCAGCAGGCAGAAGCAAGACGTATGATCTTGTTTACAGTGCAGTTTTTGCAGTAGTGATGGCAGTTTGCTCATGGATTTCCATTCCGGCACAGGTACCGTTTACTCTGCAGACATTCGGAGTATTTATGGCAGTTGGTGTGCTTGGAGGAAAAAGAGGAACTCTGGCAGTTCTGGTTTACGTTCTTCTTGGAGCAGTAGGAGTTCCGGTTTTTGCAGGATTTTCCGGAGGCATTGGAGCTCTTCTCGGAAATGCAGGTGGATATATCATTGGATTTATCTTTTCCGCACTTGTTATGTGGGCAATTGAGCACGTTTTTGGCAGAAAGCCGGTCGTTCAGATCATTTCCATGATCGTTGGACTGATCGTATGCTATGCCTTTGGAACCGCATGGTTTATGTTTGCCTACACAAGAAGCACAGGTCCGGTAGGCCTTATGGCAGTTCTTGGCTGGTGTGTGTTCCCGTTTATCATTCCGGATCTTATCAAGATCGCACTGGCTTATGTTTTATCAGGAAAGGTACGTAAATATGCAAGATAAAAGCAGTGCTGCGGCATATGCTTCTGATGAGGCACAGAGGAAATAGTCATTCCTCTGCGCCCTCATCATGGTATGTGCCTGGCGTATTTTAAGGGGGAAGGCTACAGTAACGGTTTTACTGCACATATGGCCGAGATGCTGAAGATTTTTCTGGAGGGAAAGAAAATAAGGCTTCATGTGGATACGGATGAGATCTGCTCTGCCTGTCCGAATAATCTGGGCGGACATTGCGAAGCCGGAGATAAAGTGGCAGAGTATGACAATGCCGTGCTGGAAAAATGTGGACTGAAGGCCGGACAGACATTGCATTTCAGCGAATTTACAAAAAAAAGTCCAGGAAAAAATACCTTGCGATGGATAAACGTAAGGAAATCTGTGGAAACTGCCAGTGGAACAGTATCTGCGAAGAACAGAAGAGCCGCTGGGCATAAAAGAAAGCAAAAATATAGAAATATAAAAAAGTATATGATCTGAGAATGCCGGAGGAAATGGCAATGGCTGTTGCATTTCCTGAAATGATGTCTTGGAATATATACTTTTTTGTTTGAAATATTAGATAATAATATAAATATTTTGAAAACAATTTTTAGTTGAGAAAAAAACAACAATAACCGCGAGGCTTTTTTGCCAGATATGTATAGACAAATAATTTAAGCATTGATAAAATGACGATATGTTAGTTTAGACAAACTAAAGTGTGCTTGACAGAGCACTTCTGCAGAAACTGACATATGTTGAATATTCTGCAGAAGAAATTTCAATTAACCAGAGCAGCTGTAAGGTCATGATCTGGTATAAAGTCGTGTAATATAAAAGACAAAGAGGAGGACAGGTATGCATAAGTGGAAGCTTTTTAAGAAGTCAGCTGCACTCGTTCTGAGTTCAGCGGTGATCGCGTCAGGAGTGCCGGTAACGGCAATGGCGTCTGAGGCGGAAGTTTTTAGTGACGTGTCAGAAGAAACACAAGGAGAGACAGCACAGGAAGAAGGAGAGAACGAGGATCAGGAGTCGGTTTCCCAGGAGCAGCCGGAAGTTGGTGAAGCTGATATTCAGTCGGAAGAGCCGGAAGAAAGTGATGCAGAAGCTATTCAGGAAGAAGTAGCAGAAATTTCAGCAGAAGAGATTCAACAGGAAGAGGAACCGCAGATCCAGGAGGATACAGAAGAGTCATTCGGTGATGGAGAAGCATTTATGGCAGAAGCAGGCGAGGTTCTTCAGGATGCTTCTGAGATCACTGTTGCAGGAGTGAAATATCTCTGGTCCATGCAGCCGGCAGAGGGATATACACAGATAGGAACAACAGGCGTTTATGTAAAAGTGGCAGATGGACAGACCGCTCTGAACGGAAAACTGTACGGAACGACAACTTTAAGTTATTCGGAATTTTATGCCGGGGATACCACTCAGGAGAGCTATGACGCTATCACTTCGGCAACAACGAGTAAAAATCAGATTTTTGCTAATGAGGACAGCACAGAGGTGACTTCTTCCGGATATCAGATCCAAGGTGTGAAGAATGTAAGTGTTGCAGTGGATGCGGAAACCTATGTAGATGCACAGGCGCTGAAAGCTGCTTCCAAGCTTCCGAGAGAGGGTGTCTATACAGAGGCAGCAGATATTACGCTGAATGAAGCACCGTCACAGGAAACAGGACAGTATAAAACTCTGAATACAGACGGAACATATAGTGCAACAAAATTCGATGTAAAAGCAACGGTCACAGATGCATCCGCCCAGATTCAGGCACCATCGATCTGGGGTGATTACATGCTGGTGGTAAAAGAAGCCGGCACAAAATATCTCCGCAATTCCAGACAGGGTGATTTTGCTGTAGGCGGAAATACACTGGGAGTGATCCTTGAAACTGCCAGTGGCAAGAAGGTAGGACTTCGTCATACCTATGAAATCTGGGTACAGCCTACGAACTTGCGTTTTCAGCAGGATCCGGGCTTATCGGGGAAAAAATTTCAAAGGTGACTTATATTACTCCGGACGGCTCCTATGTATATGAGTTCGGAGACAAAGCTCCTCTTGTAAAAAAACAGCCTGAAGCAGGAATGAAGGTACAGGCAGCTTTTGTAAAAGAAAATACAACCCAGGTTAAAGTTGATGACCTTGACAAATATGAAAACCCTAAGGTTTCCGTATACTACACAACAGGAAGTGGCCATGGTAAAAAGACAACGTATGTTGTAGATCATGCAGTGGCAGAGAATGGGGTGGTAACCTTTGACAGCAGTGTAGCCAGGGCCGGGGATGAGATCTACACGGTTATGATCTCAAGCGACAATTATGTGGATATGACAAAAAATATCACACTGACAGGCCAGCCGATCACGGTTTCCAATGTTTCCTATTACTGGGTAAAGGGAGCGGTGGATGGATATACACAGATTCCGGGAACAGATATTTATTATAAGGTGGCAAATGGACATCAGGCACTGACAGGAACACTTTACGGTACGGCATCTCTGTCATACGAGGAATTTTATGCAGGAGATGCAACGAGCCGCAAATATGATTCCGTTACATCTGCCACAACCAGAAAAAGCACTGCTTTCGGAAATGCAGATGTTCAGAATCTGACAGAAAATGGCTATGAGATCGCAGGAGTAAAAAAGGTTAATGTAGCCACAGATGCAAAAACATACATAGAGGCGCAGATCCTTTCAGAAGCGGGAGAACTTCCGGAAAGCGGAGTATATACAGAAGCAGCAGGGATCACCCTGGGACGTACTCCGACGGTAGAGCCTGGGCAGTATAAAACACTGAATACAGATGGAACATACAGTGCTACAAAATTTAATGTAAAAGCAACTGTGACAGATGCGGAGGCAACACTCAAAACATCTTCTCGCTGGGGAGATTATGAGATTGATGTAAAAGAAACCAGCACAAAATATCTCCGCAATACAAAGAGTGATTCCGATTTTGCAGTTAACTCCGGGATTCAGGGAATGATCCTGGAAACAACAGACGGCGGAAAATATGGCATGCGTCATATGAACGAGATGTGGCTGAAGGTGTATAAGGTTGCCTTTGCAAAAGATACAGGTCTTGAGGGAAAAACCGTAAACAAGATCACGTACATTATGGCAGACGGCGCGTATGTATATGAATTTGCAGATGGTATTTATGTTAAACCGCAGGCAACAGAAGAGATGGCTGTTTCTCCGGAATTTACGGACAGCACCCATGTTAAGCTTGCAAATCTTGATAAATACAAAAATCCGAAGGTATCTGTTTTCTATACAACAGGTGTCGGACATGCTTCAGAGACAACATATCTTGTACAGGATGCAGTAACTACAGATGGAGTGGTTGCTTTGGATTCCACTGTAGTGAGACCGGAAAATGAAACCTATACAGTAAGAGTTTCCAGTGATGATCATGCAGATGTTTCTGTTCAGCTGGTGTATGGAACGATTGCTTTTAAAGAAAATTCAGGAGTTCTTTATATCGGAAACTCCAGACAGCTTGAAGCAGCAGGCGAAAATTGCAAGGATGTAACATACGCTTCCGATAATGAAACGGTTGCATCTGTGGACGAGAACGGAAAAGTAACTGCAAAAGCAGCAGGAACAGCCGTGATCACAGCAACATCTGCAGCAGGAAAAACTGCACAGTACAAGCTTACTGTAAAAACCCCATCTGTAAAAATGAATGCATCAGCGAAAACGCTTTATGTAAAAGGATCTCCAGCTACGGTGACGCTGAAAGCAACGACCGCAGGTGTTACCGGAAAAGTAACCTATACAAGCAGTAAACCGTCTGTTGCAGCTGTAGCCGCAAATGGAAAGGTAACTGCAAAGACGGCAGGTACAGCTGTGATCACAGCGAAATGCGGAAATTATAAAGCAACCTGCAAGATCACAGTCAAGAAGCCGGCTGTAAAAGCTTCGGCTTCAGCGAAAACTGTATTTGTGGGTGGAACAAGCCAGATCAAAGTGGAAAAAACAGGCGTTAGTGGAAAAGTTACTTATACAAGCAGTAATAAATCCGTTGCAGTGGTAAGCGCAGGCGGAAAAGTAACAGCAAAAAAAGCAGGAACAGCTACAATTACAGTAAAATGCGGAAGCTACAAAGCAACCTGCAGGATCACAGTAAAAAAAGGTAGCCTGAAGATCACATCCAAAACAGCTGTAAGTGTAAAAGCAAAGAAAACAACAGCCATCAAGGCAGTTGCTACTTCAAAGGCAAAGATCACCTACAGAAGCAGCAATACAAAAGTTGCTACTGTAAGCAGCAAAGGTGTTGTTAAAGGTGTGAAAAAAGGAAAAGCTGTTATCTATGTAAGCAGCAACGGAATCACAAAAAAGGTAACAGTTACAGTGAAATAAGCATATATTTCACTTGAATATACTTGATATGTTATAAAGAACCTTTCCCAAAACTGCTTCGGGTCTGCGAAAATGCATGCCCGAAGCAGGAAAAAAGAAAAAATTCGATTTTTTTGAAAAATTTTAATTTTTTCTATTGACAAAGTACAGAAACTCTAATATAATAGCTCTTGCAGTTGAGCAATACACAAACAACTGAAACAGAATAACGAAGCGTGGCTCAGTTTGGTAGAGCGCTGCGTTCGGGACGCAGAGGTCGCAGGTTCAAATCCTGTCGCTTCGACTAACAGCTTGAGAATCCCTTGGTTGAGGGGTTCTTTTTTATGTTTGTACATCCTGGAGCTTTTTTCAGTTGATGGAATGATTTCTCTCGATCTTCATATATATTAACGAAACCGAAATACCGGAGGGACGTGCGTTGGCTGGATATCAGCGTTTTGTTGCGTATGTGTACGAGTATCGGAAAGGAAAAAAGATAGCAGCAGCGGTTATGTGAGGGTGGAGGCCAGAGATAGGAAATGCCGTGTGGAGGTTCATCTGCGCTGCGTTGGACTGGAGCCTGGAAGTCGGTGCAGAGTGTATGGGTTTGTGCGGCAGGAAGGGCTGATGGATGGTATTTTGATCGGAAACTGTGTTACCGGGCGGGAACGGATCGAGTGCGCACTGGAGACGGATACAGGGGATATTGGAGGCATGGGAAAAAGTCTTCAGGAGCTTGGAGGATTGCTTCTGATCTCCGATGCCGGCGGATTCTGGGGAACGGAATGGGATGATCAGCCGATCCGGCCGGAGAATTTCCGCGAGTGGAAGAAAAAAGAAACGGAATTTCGGAAGGAAACGGAGAAAACAGGAACGGAATATCAGAAGGCGGCGGAGAAAACAGGCAGAGAGCGGGAAGAAAAGGAAGAAGAAAATCAAAAAGATGGAACCTTGCCAGAAGTGCAGGAAAATCAGAAGGAGTCAGACAGGATCATGACGGTGGAGGAGATTCAGGAGGATGTATTAAAGACATCGGAAACCGGAAATTCATATCAGGCTCCCAGTCCGCATCCGCCGGAGCCACCGCATCCGCCGGAACCACCACGACCAGGCCAGCCGTCACCGCATCCGCCGGAACTACCACGGCCAGGCCAGCCGTCACCGCATCCGCCGAAACCATCGCGACCGGAGCCATCTCGTCCACTTCCGGGAATACCCTGTGATGATCCCTTTAACGACGGCTATTTCACAGACTGCCGCAAGATCAGACCATCGGACTGCAGTGCCTTATGCAGAAAAAACGGCTGCTTCTGCAGCAACCGTTTTGTCATGTACGGATATCAGAATTTCGGCCATCTTCTGCTGTGCAGAAATCCCCGGGGACAGTACATACTGGGAGTACCCGGTGGATACAGCCAGCAGGAACGGTTTATGGCCAATATGTTTGGCTTTCCCTACTTTAAGGAATGTCCGGATATTCATATCCCAGGCGGAAAGGGAGGATACTGGTACTGTTTTATTAACATCTGATCAGAAAAATTTCGGCATCCATGCAGATAAGCAAACAGTTTTGCAAATCCGCAGATCACAGCTCCATACCACGAATTTCTACTACCGGGATCGTCTGAGACAGGATATCCCGGTAGTTTTTCATTTCTTCCTCGGAGCAGGCAGAGAATCCCGGTATCAGAACTCCGTCGGAATCCCGGTAAGCCTGGAGATAATAAGCTTTTGCACCGCTTAACCACCGGCTGATCTCCTGAAAATCTTTTTCGGAATGAAGTTCCCTCACAACTGTTGTACGAAATTCATAATCAAGGTGTCCGTCCAGCAGCCATCCGGCAGTTTCCCGGATCCCATCCAGATCAGCATGTACACCGGTAAGCACAGGATAGTTGGAAGGACAGGCCTTGATATCCATGGCAACCTTGTTGATCAGGTCAGCTGCTGCGAGATTTTTTACCACGGAGGGGCGGGAACCGTTGGTATCGAGCTTCACATCATAGCCCAGCTCCCTGATCCTGCTGAGAAATTCCGGCAGCTCCGTTGCAAGTGTAGGTTCACCGCCGGAAATACAGACGCCATCGAGAATCCCCTTTCTTTTTTTTAGAAAAGCCAGGATTTCCTCCTGGGAATATTCAGGCTGGGTGTCAGGCTCCACGACAAGAGCTCCATTCTGGCAGAATGGGCAGCAGAAGTTGCAGCCGCCTAAGAATATGGTACAGGCTACCCTTCCCGGATAATCCAGCAGGGTTGTTTTGTTAAATCCACATATTTTCATAGGAAAATCCCCTTGTTTCTCTTATTTATGATACTACAAGCATACTCTCCCCCGAAAAAAGCTGCAAGCCTTTTTAACCGAATCAAGTAAGTTTCCTGCGGAGCTGCGAAAAGCAGTAAGCAGAGATGGGGACTTGCTCATGGAAGAAAAAAAACATATAATTTATGGGCTACACCTCCTGGGGCTGCATTGACCTTGTCAGTGCATCTACAGCAGAGCTGAAAAAACGCTACGGCTACATCTACGTGGACCGCAACGACGATGGAACAGGTACACTGAACCGTTATAAGAAAAAATCCTTCTATTGGTATAAAGATGTGATCGCTACCAATGGTGAGTCACTTCACAAATAATCTGGCTGCTTGACTTTCCGGAAAAAAGCAGATATAATGCATTCATTGACGCAGACAATGGAGTTCGCGAGAGCTTCCGTTGTCTGCGTTTTTCTGTTATACAATAAAAAAAACGCTGCAGAAATTAGTGTGGAAATTTCTGTGGCGTTTTTGGCTGTGTGCGAATATCTGTTTTGCAGCAGATTGACATGGAATATTTGAAAAGTTATAATCGAACGGACAGAAGGCTGAGAGCAGTCTTAGTATGAACAGATAGAATCCCGGAGCTTTTTCCGGAATGTGAAGTTACAGGAGGAGTAAAAACGTGACAGATCAGGAACGTTTTATGAAAGAGGCGATCCGCCAGGCAAAAAAGGCCCGTGCATTGGAGGAAGTGCCGATCGGCTGCGTGATCGTGCATGAGGGAAAGATCATAGCCAGAGGCTACAATCGTCGCAATACAGATAAAAATACCTTATCTCATGCAGAGCTTAATGCTATCCGAAAGGCTAGTAAAAAGCTGGGAGACTGGCGTCTGGAGGGATGCACCATGTATGTAACGCTGGAGCCTTGTCAGATGTGTTCCGGTGCACTGGTACAGTCCAGGATCGATGAGGTGGTGATCGGCTGTATGAACCCGAAAGCAGGCTGTGCCGGATCTGTGATGAATCTTCTTCAGATCGAAGGCTTTAATCATCAGGTAAAGATCACAGAAGGGGTATTGGAAGAGGAATGCTCCGAAATGCTTTCCACATTTTTCAGGGAACTGCGGGAGAAAAAGAAGCAGGCAAAAATCCTGAAGAAGCAGGAAGCAGAGCGCCTTGCCGGGCAGACACAGTCAGAGAGAGCGGAATAGAAAGAAAAGTCCCGGGAGATTTACTCTTGACAGAATCCTGTGAAAATATCAAAATAAAATCATAAATGGATTTCACTATTACAGACAGAAAATCCATTCAGACCAAGCGAAAGTCGTTGATACAGGAACGACAGAAAATGGAGGAACAAAAAATGGAACTTGAAGCTTTAAGAAAAGACATGGTAGCAGCAATGAAGGCCAAAGATAAGGTAACAAAGGAAGCAGTTTCCGCACTGATCGCAGCAGTAAAAAAAGCTGCCATTGATGAGGGATGCCGTGATGACATCAAAGGAGAGCTTGTAGACAAAGTTATCCTGAAAGAGCTGAAAACAGCAAAAGAGCAGATCGACACCTGCCCTGCAGAACGTACAGATCTGAAAGAGGAGTATCAGGCAAGATATGATATCATTGCGAAATATGCTCCGAAGCAGATGGATGAAGCAGAGATCAAGGCTTATATCGAGGAGAAATTTGCAGATGTTCTGGCAACAGGAAATAAAGGCCAGATCATGAAGGCAGTTATGGGAGATCTGAAGGGAAAGGCAGACGGCAAGCTGATTAATCAGGTAGTTGCCGGATATTGTAAATAAAATAATAGCACAAAAAATCCCGCCGGATCAGTCATAAATGACGGACCGGCGGGAATGCTGTTTATATAGAGATCATATATTATAACCTTTTTTACGCGCGCCGCACCTCGGAATGGTCTCACAGACGTTACCTTTACAGTTAACTCAGCCCAGGCACCCTCACGGCACACAAGAGCTTCTGCTTAGTGCTGCTGCATTCCTGCCCTGACACGGTTCACAGATTCCTGTTGCGTAAGACCCAGACGTCAACGCCACTTATAAAGGGCTGCTCTGCAAGATACAAGCCTCAGATTGGCATCACCCCTGCTGTAGCGGATTGCAGGTACAGGGCACCGCTATCTCCCCGGCTGCGCGGAATTTAATTATAGACTCTGAAACCGGATTTGTCAAGGTACAGACCGAAATAAATCAGTTCATATTAAGTGTACAGTACTGTACCGCCCCGTTTTTGGTGTTGCGAAGGGTGAAGCTGATATAGGCGGACTGCTTCGCGGAAAGATTTCCGATATGGAGCGTGGAAGAAGAAGCCCCGCTGTTAGGGGCGTTGTAATTGGTACTATACTGTGTATGGGTCCGGTTGTTGTTGAAAGAAACGCCTGTGATCTTCCAGCCATTTGCAGCGGTGCATTTCATGACAGCATTCTTCTGTGTCTTGTTGGCGTAACGAAAGGCGTTATGGCCGGAGCTTTTGAATTTTCCGGCAAGATTGCCTTTTACACCTGTGATGGAGACGGATTTCAACGGGTTGACATAACGAAGCACCTTGATGGTGGAAGTATAGGTTTTGTTTCCGACCTTGAAGGAAATCTTTCCGGTTCCGGGCTTTTTAACGGCAAAACCGATATTGTAGAAATGATCGGAGTGAGTGTACGGTTTTGCACCCTTGCGGAAAGCCTCCGTGGTACTTTTGAATCTGCTGGAACCGAAGTAATCCAGTGCGATCACAGATCCTCCGCTGACTACTTTAACATTGGATTTGAGAATGTTCTGTTTAGCAGGAATATTACTGATCGAGATCTCATCGTATCCCAGGTCCTTTCCGGATGTGGGCATATAAACGATCCGGGTTTTGGAATAATTGATCGCTGCACTGGCGGCGAGAGGAGTCATGGCGCATACCATGGCTGCGGCTAATAAAGCGCAGGATAGTTTTTTGAGAAATTTTTTCATAGGACTCTCCTTTCTAGATGAAAATTTTCTGTAAACATACGAAAGTTACTGATAATTTTATTTTACGATGAGATACAGGTAAAGTCAATCAATACACTCGCTGTTTTCGTGCTTTTTTGGCTATTGTACACTGCCTGAAAATGCTTTATAATATTATATTGTGTAAAACTCTGTGAAAAGAGAGGATACAGTAGTTGTTCTGCAGAAATACGTCAGGTGGAATATCTGTCTTATATGCAGACAGCAACAAATAAAATGTGCACATAAGAGGGCACAGAATGGAGGACGCTATGATTAAAAGAATCGGTCTGCTGACAAGCGGTGGTGACTGTCAGGCACTGAACGCAACCATGAGAGGCGTTGTAAAGGGTCTGAGCAACAGCGTTGAGAACCTTGAGGTTTATGGATTTGATGACGGATATAAGGGACTGATCTACGGGAAATACCGTATGCTTACAGCCAGGGACTTTTCCGGAATCCTGACTCAGGGCGGAACTATTCTCGGAACATCCAGACAGCCATTCAAACTGATGCGGGTTCCGGATGAGAAGGGACTGGACAAGGTTGAGGCCATGAAACAGACTTACTATAAGCTCTGTCTTGACTGTCTTGTGATCCTCGGCGGAAACGGAACGCAGAAAACCGCCAATCTTCTCCGCGAGGAAGGCCTGAATATCATCCATCTTCCGAAGACCATTGATAATGATATCTGGGGTACAGATATGACCTTTGGCTTCCAGAGCGCTCTGGAGATCGCAACAAATGCCATTGACTGCATCCATACAACAGCTGCATCTCATGGACGTGTATTTATTGTTGAGATCATGGGACATAAGGTCGGAAGCCTTACACTGAATGCCGGTGTTGCAGGCGGAGCAGATGTGATCCTGATCCCGGAGATCCCATACGATATCAATAAGGTTGTAGAAGCCATCCAGAAGCGTAACAAGGCAGGCAAGCGTTTTACCATTCTTGCAGTAGCTGAGGGAGCTATCTCAAAAGAAGATGCAGAGCTTCCGAAGAAAAAATACAAAGAAAAGCTTGCGGAAAGAGCGAAGAAATATCCGTCTGTATCCTATGAGATCGCAGACCAGATCCAGCAGGTGACCGGAAGTGAGGTACGTATCACAGTTCCGGGACATATGCAGCGAGGCGGAGAGCCATGTGCATATGACCGCGTTCTTTCCACAAGGATCGGTGCCGGTGCAGCGCAGGCGATCATGGATGAGGAATACGGTGTTATGATCGGTGTCATCAACGGCAAGATCAAGAGGGTTCCTCTTGCTGAATGCGCAGGCAAGCTGAAGATGGTATCTCCAAAGGATCAGCTTGTAAAAGCAGCCAAACAGATCGGAATCAGTTTTGGCGATTAATGAATTATGAGTCATCTGGCCGCCGCGGGAGTCTTTCCGCGGCGACTGTGGCGAAGAGAAGGAGAGTTTTATGAGTTATACTGCTCTTTACCGTAAATTTCGTCCCGACAATTTTGACGATGTAAAAGGACAGGATCATATTGTGACAACACTGACCAACCAGATCAAGGCGAACCGTATCGGACACGCATACCTGTTCTGCGGAACGCGTGGTACCGGAAAAACTACGGTTGCAAAGATCCTGGCGAAGGCAGTAAACTGTGAACATCCTGTAAATGGCAGCCCCTGCAATGAATGTGCCATGTGCAAGGCCATTCAGGCGGGAACTGCCATGAATGTGATCGAAATCGATGCAGCCTCCAACAACGGTGTTGATAACATCCGTGAGATCCGTGAGGAAGTGGCTTATCGTCCAACAGAGGGTAAATACAAGGTTTATATCATCGATGAGGTGCATATGCTCTCAACAGGTGCATTTAATGCTCTTCTGAAAACATTGGAGGAGCCGCCTTCTTATGTTATTTTTATCCTGGCGACTACAGAGGCCCACAAGATACCGATCACAATACTGTCCAGATGTCAGCGCTATGACTTTCACCGGATATCCATTGATACCATTGCTGCCAGACTTTCCGAGCTTCTGACAGCAGAAGGGGTGGAAGCAGAGGAGAAGGCTGTACGCTATGTGGCAAAAAAAGGCGACGGGTCCATGCGAGATGCCCTGAGTCTTCTGGATCAGTGTATTTCCTTTTATCTGGGACAGGTGCTTACTTATGATAAAGTCCTGGATGTTCTGGGAGCTGTGGATACAGAGGTATTCAGCAGGCTTCTCCGAAAGGTTCTTTCCGGCGATGTGACAGGTTCCATTCATGTGCTGGAGGACCTGATCACAGGCGGCCGGGAGCTGGGACAGTTTGTATCAGATTTTACCTGGTATATGCGAAATCTTCTGCTTGTGAAGACTTCCGAAAATCCGGAGGAAGCCATTGATGTTTCTTCTGAGAATCTGAAGCTTCTGAAGGAAGAGAGCGGGATGACAGATGTGGAGACGCTGATGCGTTACATTCGTATTTTTTCCGATCTGTCCAATCAGATCCGTTTTGCAAGCCAGAAGCGTGTATTGGTGGAAATCGCACTGATCAAGCTGTGCAGACCGGCCATGGAGACAAATCTGGACTCTGTTCTTGACAGGCTTCGTGTCCTGGAAAAGCAGATGGAGGAACGGCCTGTGCAGCAGGTGATCGTTCGGGAGAGCGAGGCCTGTGGAGCCGGGGAACCGGGGGCGGCAGTGACCGGTACAGCAACGGTACAGCAGCAGAAACCACAGAAGGCAGCTCCTGAGGATCTTCAGAAGATCGTGGCAGGCTGGCGTGCCATCGTGGGTCAGACTACCGGACTTTTTAAGCAGTCCCTGCAGCGTGCAGTCCCCAAGTATAACGGAGAGACAGGAGATCCCATCCTTTATGTGGAATTCCAGGATTTTCTGGGGATGAATTATGTAGACAATCCGGAGGCGAAGAAAGAGCTTCAGGACATTATTGCTGCCCGGACAGGCAAAAGCGTGGAGATACATATGCTGGTAGCCAACAAACATCAGCACACCAATCTCGCGCAGATCACAGTAGACGATGCACTTCGGGAGAATATCCACATGGATATCGTAGTGGAAGAAGACCCGGATGAGGAGTCATAAATCCGTAAACAAAAAACAGGAGGAAAGTATTATGGCAAAAAGAGGTGGATTTCCTGGCATGGGTATGCCGGGAAACATGAATAATCTTATGAAACAGGCGCAGAAAATGCAGCGTCAGATGGAAGAAAACCAGAAAGCTCTTGAGGAAAAAGAGTTTACAGCAACAGTAGGCGGCGGAGCTGTTTCCGTTACAGTTTCCGGTAAACGTGAAATAACAAAGGTCACACTTTCCGAGGAAGCGGTAGATCCGGATGATATCGAGATGCTTGAGGACATGATCGCGGCAGCAACAAATGAGGCGCTCCGTCAGGTTGAGTCCGAGTCAGCAGCAGTGATGTCCAAACTCACAGGCGGCCTTGGCGGTCTTGGCGGAGGTCTTCCTTTCTGATGGAATATTACAGCAGCCATATCAATAAACTTATTGAGCAGCTTTCCCATCTTCCGGGGATCGGAGCCAAATCTGCCCAGCGTCTTGCATTTCATATCATGAATATGCCAAAGGACCAGGTGGAGCAGCTGACCGCCTCCATTACCGATGCAAGGCAGAATGTTCAGTACTGTAAGTGCTGTTACACGCTGACAGATCAGGAGCTTTGTCCGATCTGCGCCAATCCCAAAAGGGATCACAGCACGATCATGGTGGTTGAGAATACCAGGGATCTGGCAGCATATGAGAAAACAGGTAAATTTGATGGTGTATATCATGTACTTCATGGTGCGATTTCCCCGATGCTTGGGATCGGGCCGGATGATATCAAACTGAAGGAACTGATGAAGCGCCTTCAGGGGGATGTAAAGGAAGTTATTGTGGCAACCAATTCCAGTCTTGAAGGCGAAACGACAGCTATGTACATCAGTAAGCTGATCAAACCGACCGGGATCAAAGTAAGCCGTATCGCCAGCGGAGTTCCGGTGGGCGGTGATCTGGAATATATTGATGAGGTGACACTTCTCCGGGCACTGGAAGGAAGAGTGGAACTATAACCGGATCAGGTGAAAAATTCCCTGAGGGATTGCAAAAAGTGATAAGCAGCCAGGAAATTTCCCCAGATTATAAAGGAGGTGAGACTGGTGGCAAAAAAGAAAGCAACCTCATCGGATGTGGCAGCACGCGCAGGAGTTTCCCAGGCAACGGTATCCATGGTGCTGAACCGGAAATATAATGTTTCTTTTTCGAGAGAAACTGTGGAGCGGGTGGAGCAGGCGGCCAGAGAGCTTGGCTATGAGCTTCCCGGACGTCGGAAACACAAAGCTGACAGAAAAGAAAAGCTGATCGTTGTTTTCTGCCCCACACTCACCAGTCCCTATTATGTACTGCTGCTTCAAGGGATCGAGGCTGTGGCCAATGAGCAGGGATATGGGGTATTTATCTGCAACACCCAGCGCGATGCGGGGTTGGGAAGAAAAATAATCTCCGTATGATGCAGACTATGCGGCCGGCAGGGATCATCTATACCTGCAATCCTCATCCGGATTTCCAGCATCAGGTAGAAAAGATCGCAAAAGAAACACCGCTGGTCATCATCAGCAACAAGGAAAAAACAACCACGGTAGATGCTATCAATCAGGACAACACAGTGGTAGGAAGCTGATGGCCAGACATCTTCTTGATCTGGGGCACACGGATGTGGCATTTATCACGCCGCCACTTACCAGACGGCAGTGGCAGCGCTCCAAGCGTGTGGAGGGCTTTGTCCGCGAGTTTGAAAAAGAGGGAAAAAAGGATCATGTGCTCATCAAGGCGGCAGATGAGTCCAATGACAGAAAGATCCCGCGGATGGATTCCGAGTATGCCATGGGCTACGAGCTGACCATGGAGCTTCTCCAGGAAGGAAAGAAATTTACGGCTATCGCAGGACAGAATGACATGATGGCCATAGGCGCCATTGATGCGCTGCATGAAATGAGGATACACGTTCCGAAGGATGTTTCTGTCATAGGATGCGACAATATTTTTTATTCCGGCATCCGCAGGATCTCCCTGACAACCATTGATCATTTTGTTGCGCTGAAGGGAAGGGATGCCTGTGACATCATCATCCGTAAGATCGACATGAATGATAAATTTTACCTGGATGAAAGACCTGCCAGCCTGTATAATATCGAATATACCCGAAGCTGATCACGCGCCGCACGACGGGGTATGCAAGACTGGACAGAAACCAGTCTGATGAACAGAAAAATAAATAATGGCGCAAAAATTATTAATAATAATATATAGAGAGAGTTTCCATGACACATTTGAATAGAACCTTGTTAGCTACGATAATTACGGCGATATTCGAATTGAGGAAAATGGAAAGAAGCTGTTTGGGTGAAAAAATTGACAGGCACTATTAATAAAATGTTATTTTATTAATAAAAGATTTATTAATAAAAAGCAGGTGCCTTGACCCCCGCAATGAGTTTGTTATAATGGAATCATCAAGAAAAAGAACGAACGTAAACAGGAGGAAAAAACAATGAAATTTTTTATCGACACAGCTAAAGTAGAGGATATCAGAGAAGCAAATGACATGGGAGTTATCTGTGGAGTTACAACAAACCCGTCTCTGATCGCCAAAGAAGGAAGAGACTTCAACGAGGTGATCAAAGAGATCACAACGATCGTTGACGGACCGATCAGCGGTGAGGTTAAAGCTACCACAACAGATGCTGAGGGAATGATCCGTGAGGGACGTGAGATCGCAGCGATCCATCCGAACATGGTTGTTAAGATTCCTATGACAACAGAGGGACTGAAGGCAGTTAAGGTTCTTTCCTCTGAGGGGATCAAGACAAACGTTACTCTGATCTTTTCTGCTAACCAGGCACTTCTTGCAGCAAGAGCAGGTGCTACATATGTATCTCCGTTCCTTGGAAGACTGGATGACATCTCCACAGATGGCGTTGAGCTGATCCAGCAGATCGCTGAGATGTTTGCAGTTGCAGATATCCCGACAGAGATCATCGCAGCAAGCGTTCGTCATCCAATGCATGTAACTGCATGTGCACTTGCAGGCGCAGATATCGCTACGGTACCGTTCAAGGTAATTGAGCAGATGACACATCATCCGCTGACAGATGCAGGTATCGCTAAATTTCAGGCTGATTACAAGGCAGTATTCGGTGAGTGATCGAAACCTCTTTTATATACAAATTCCCTGTGAACAGCAGGGCACTAAAAAGGAGACATTTATAACATGGATAAGTTAGAACTTCAGAAAGTTGCCAACGAAGTCCGCAAGGATATCGTAACAGCAGTCCATGCAGCAAAGGCCGGCCATCCGGGCGGATCCCTTTCTGCAGCAGACGTGTTCACCTATTTATATTTTGAAGAGATGAACATCGATCCGAAGGATCCTAAAAAGGCAGACCGTGACCGCTTTGTCCTTTCTAAAGGACATACAGCACCGGGACTCTATTCTGTACTTGCAGAGAGAGGATATTTTCCAAAAGAGGATCTGAAAACACTTCGTCATCTGGGCTCCTATCTTCAGGGACATCCGGATATGAAGCATATTCCGGGCGTTGATATGTCCAGTGGTTCTCTTGGTCAGGGAATCTCTGCAGCAGCAGGTATGGCTCTTTCTGCCAAACTCAGTAATGATGACTATCGAGTATATACATTGCTGGGTGATGGTGAGATCGAGGAGGGCCAGGTGTGGGAGGCAGCTATGTTCGCAGGCTTCCGTAAACTGGACAACCTGGTTGTGATCGTAGATAACAATGGACTTCAGATCGATGGTGACATTGCAGATGTATGCTCCCCGTATCCGATCGACAAGAAATTCGAAGCTTTCAATTTCCATGTGATCAATGTTGCGGACGGCAACGATATGGATCAGCTGAAGGCTGCTTTTGATGAGGCAAGAGCTACAAAGGGTATGCCGACAGCTATCATCATGAAAACAGTAAAAGGTAAAGGCGTTTCCTACATGGAGAACGCAGTAGGCTGGCACGGAAAAGCTCCGAATGACGAGCAGTATGCACAGGCAATGGAAGATCTGGAGAAGGTAGGTGAAGCATTATGTCAGAAGTAAAGAAAATCGCAACGAGAGCAAGCTACGGCAGTGCCTCATAGAACTAGGAAAAAAACACGAGGATCTTATCGTTCTTGACGCTGACCTTGCTGCAGCTACACAGACAGGTATGTTTAAAAAAGAATTCCCGGAGCGTCACATTGACTGCGGTATCGCAGAGTGCAACATGATGGGTATTGCAGCAGGAATCGCTTCCACAGGTAAGGTTCCCTTTGCAAGTACTTTTGCAATGTTTGCAGCAGGACGTGCTTATGAGCAGGTTCGTAACTCCATCGGATATCCGAAGCTGAATGTAAAGATCGGAGCAACTCACGGCGGTATTTCTGTAGGTGAAGACGGCGCCACACATCAGTGCCTGGAGGATTTTGCCTGATGAGAGTGATTCCGGGCATGGTCGTTGCAAGTCCTTCTGATGATATCGAAGCAAAAGCTATGGTTGCTGCTGCTTACGAGCATCAGGGACCGGTATACATGAGATTCGGACGTCTTGCTGTTCCGGTTATCAATGACAGACCGGATTATAAATTTGAGCTTGGTAAGGGCATCGTTCTCCGCGAGGGAAAAGATCTTACCATCATCGCAAACGGACTTTGCGTTGCACCGGCTCTTGAAGCAGCTGAGAAGCTTGCAGCAGACGGAATCGATGCAAAAGTGATCAATATCCATACCATCAAGCCTCTGGATGAGGACCTTGTTGTTGCAGCTGCCAAAGAAACCGGCAAGGTTGTAACTGTTGAGGAGCATTCCATCATCGGCGGTCTTGGCGGAGCTGTATGCGAGTGCCTGGCTGAGAAGGCACCGGTACCGGTTAAACGTATCGGAATCCATGATGTATTCGGTGAGTCCGGTCCGGCATTAGAGCTTCTTCATAAATACGGTCTCGATGCAGAGGGTATCTATAAGCAGATCAAGGAGTTCGCATAATCAAGATCAACAGGGGATAAGTCTGTTTCTGCAGGAAGTATCTTAAGGATCCCGCAGGCGATCACATCTGCAAGTGCTACCACGGTGGAGAGCCGGGTAGTCTGCAGGGTAAGCTGCTCCATGATTCCGGCAGTATTTACAATGCCGGTGATATGGATGTCCCCTACAGGTGGAAGATCTTTCTGAACACCAGCACCTGGGTAAAGTGCACCATTTCCAATGGTCACATAGCCAGGTGTTTTTTTTGTCCAAGAGAAGCATCTATGGCGATCACAAGGGCGTGTGGATGAAGCCTTGTGATAAGCGATGAAGTTTTTTCTAGGTTCAGGGCATGGACCGGGCAGGAAAGAGTGCCGTAGACAAAAATATGTCCGGTTTCATGAGGATGAAGAAGGTGTCCGATATATGGGCCTAAACAATCTCCGGTAACACGATCACTGCCAATGCATAAAAACACGATCTCGGTCCATTTTTTAGGACAGTGAAGAATGCATTTTTTCAGAAGATAAGCAATCTCGCCGGATGAACCGTTTTTTTCGGCATCAATGTAAAAAGCCATGAGAAACCTCGATTCTTTTTTCACTCTATCATATCCTGAAAAAAGGAAAAATATGCATGGTGCGGAATCTGTCGCTAAATTCTGTGGACAGACTCTTACATTCTGCTAAAATCCGCATTTTTACTGTGCTATGCTTGGACAGAAGGAGTGATATGAGATGATAGAAGTCATTTATAAGGAGGACACAACAGAACAGGAAACCGCACAGGAATCGTTTTCCATGCCTAGAAATGTAAGGCAGATCGGGCTGGCGAACGGAGATTACAGGATTTATATAGAAGATTATGTATACACATTTCTCTGCAGCCTGGCAGAAGATGAAAAGCCGGAAGGCCAGGGAAGTGTGGCGGTACTTACAGGTGAAATTCAATGGACTGCAGATATGACCTGTATTTTTATAAAAGGTGCCATTGCAGCAGACGGCATGGAGGCTGCGGCAGAACATATTGACTTTTCGGAAAAACTCTGGCAGAAACTGCAGGAGGATAAGGATCAGTATTTTCCGGAGCAGGAGATCGTGGGATGGTTTTTTGCACAGCCTCAGATAGCAATGGAGATCACGGAGCTTTTTGTGAAAGTACATCTCAGACATTTCGGAGGGGAAAAGATCCTGATGCTGATGGATCCTGGAGAACGGAGGATGCCTTTTTCCGTTATGATGGCGGCATGATGGCAAAACTGAGCGGGTATTATATTTATTATGAGAAAAATTCTCAGATGCAGACGTATATGATTGAACGCAGCCAGAAAGAGGGCGGAGAAGCATCCGAGAAAGTGGAGGACAGGGCTGTCAGAAATTTCAGAAAGATCATAGATAGTAAAAATCCGGAGGAACAGGGAGAAGAGAAAACTTCTGTTTTTTCTTATGCGGCTACGGTGTGTCTGGCATTGGCAGTTCTTGTGGCTGGAGTGGGCTTTTATCGGAATCAGCAGGAAAAAACAGAGGTTCCGGAAGATTATCGCGCTGCTTCTGCTTCGGTGGTGCAGATGACACCTGCAGTAACAGAACCGGTGCAGAGTGTATCGATTTCGCCAAAGGCGGTGCAGACGCAGAAACCGGTGCAGACACAAAAACCGGTGCAGACACAAAAACCGGTGCAGACACAAAAACCGGTACAGACGCAGGAAGCTGTGCGGGGAACTCCGGTCCCGACGGAAACCACGCAGAAAAGAGAAAAAATCTCAATAACACCGGAACCTCGAAGTTCAAAAAAACAGTCTGTTTCAGAAGCAACGCAAAAAAAAGATAATAAAACAGAAGAGAAAAAAACAGAAGAGACTTCAGTGGCTGCAGGAAATCCTGGAGAAACTTATGTGATCCGCCCGGGAGACACCTTGTATCAGATCAGTCTCAACCGCTATGGTACTGTAGCGGCGATGGAGCAGATCTGTGCATTAAACGGAATTTCTGCCAATGAGATCATTTATCCCGGGCAGGTAATTGTACTACCCTGATGGAGTGTGCTATAATAACTGGAAAACCAATTACAAAATAAAATACTTAAGGTAAGGGATACGGTTGTGAATATCATAAAAAAAATACAGAAAAAACAAAAGCGTAAAAAGCTGATGAGGCAAAAAGCCAGGCTTGCACAGGAACAGGCTGCGCAGGAAGGCGCTTACTACAGGAGAACTTCTCATTGCCGAAGGATTTCAAGAAAGGGAAAAAAGGTGATCACAGCGGCAGTGATCGCTGCTGCAGTCTGCCTGGTTTTTCTCTATGCAGAAAAAAGAAGCTATCACAGCTATAAAGTATTAAATACAAGCGAACAGGAAGATGTTGTGTCCACACAGTATGTGGACATGGATGGAGATATCCTGAGATACAGTCCGGATGGAGTATCTGTTGTGGACAACAGCATGAATACGATCTGGAATGAAACCTATACAATGCAGAATCCTATTGCAGATGTGAATGGAAGCAGGGCGGTTGTTGCAGACAGCGAGGGAACATTGCTTTATATCTGCGACAAAAAAGGTGTGACCGGAACTGTAACAACATCTTATGCTATTGTAAAAGTGCGGATCGCATCGAATGGAATGGTTGCAGTGATCCTGGACAATGATGATAATACCTGGATCAATTTTTATAATCCGGATGGCAGTCTGGTCGCGGAAAATCTGACTAAGATCGATGATCCGGGATATCCCATGGATGTAGCAGTGTCTGATAACGGAGTGATGATGGTAACATTCCAGTATGTTGATGGAAGCAAGACTACCAGCTATGTGGCATTTTATAATTATGGGGATGTAGGGCAGAATGAGGATGATCGGATCGTAAGTGGTTATACCTATGAGAATGTAGTGATCCCGCAGGTGGAATGTATCAGTGACAGTAAGTATATTGCTTTGCGAGATGATGGATTTTCTACTTACCAGGGAAGCCAGATTCCCAAAGAAAGCAAAACAGTCAATGTAAAACAGGAGATCGTAAGTACATTTTTCAGTGATGACAGGATTGGCCTGGTATTTAAAAACAATAATAAAGATGATCTGTATACAATGGAAGTCTATAGTATGAGCGGACAGCTGAAATTCCGTAAAAATTTCAATATTCCATATACGACTATAAAAATGAGCGGAGATAATATCATCATGTATAACAGCTCGCAGATCTGCGTGATGAACAACCGTGGCGTACAGAAATATGCCGGAAATGTAGATGGAACGATCCGGGATTTCTTTAAGATCGGATGGAATAAATATCTTATGGTACTGGATACAGGCGTCAGCACCATAAAATTCAGTTAAGGGGGCAGATATGAACTGGACATGGCTTGGACTGGCTGTGCTGGTCCTGCTTGCCTTTTCCATGGTGGATGGATACAGGCATGGCTTTGTAAAAGAAGTAGTATCTGCATTGCTTGTTCTGATCTCCGTTGCTCTGGTATGGCTGATCAATCCTTATGTGAATCAGTTCATACGTGAGAATACGTCTGTTTATGAAAAAATCCAGACTGCCAGCGGATCATTTGTGGATTCTCTGGCAGATGGAAAAGAAACCATGGATGAGGAGGAACAGAAGGCGTTGATCAGCAGTATGGATATTCCGGATCTCCTCCAGAAGGGGATAACAGAAAATAATACGGCATTGGTGTATCAATATCTGGCGGTTAATACATTTGCAGGGTATATTTCCGGATATCTGGCCAATGTAGCAGTGAACTGTCTTTCTTTTTTGGTATCATACATACTTTCCTCAATCCTGATCCATGTGCTGGCGTATGCCATGGATCTCCTGGCAAGATTGCCGGTCATTCGTGGGATCAACAAAATAGCCGGCGCCGTAGTAGGAGGCATGAAGTGTATTGTTTTTGTATGGGTCGGAATGCTGGTACTTACGATTTTATGCAACACGGAAATAGGGCAAAAGGGTCTGGGACTGATCCGGGGTGATACAGTACTGGATTTTCTTTATGATAAAAATATTTTTATCCGTATTTTTACAGGAATATTTTATGGTGGGTAAAAGAAACCGCATTTTGCAGACGAAAAAGCACCAGGATACAGGTGGTGACCATGTCTGTGAAATGCGGTTTTTGGCGAAAAAATACGTTTTTCAGAAAAAAATGAAATTTATGTAAAAAACATGTTGACAGCTAATGGAAAAAATGCTATTCTATCAGAGTTGTTAGGAACAAATTGTTTTTAAGAAACAGATAAATACATCTGATTTCAGAAAAATAAAAAAGTAGTTGACAAAAGACAGAAGATATGATAAAGTATCCAAGTCGTCAACAAAACGACAACAAAATCTTAACTCAAAAATGTTTGAAAAAAACTTAAAAAAGTGCTTGACAAACAAAAAAGAGATGAGATAAAATAAACGAGCTGTCTGAGAGACAGACACAACAAACCTTGATAACTAAACAGTGAAACAACATACGATTCTACGAAAATTTCTTTAACATTTAAAGAACGGTTTAAACAAACCAAAAGCAG
>ENA-OQDW01000198-OQDW01000198.1-human-gut-metagenome-genome-assembly--contig:-NODE-198-length-25169-cov-3.076392_pt1 | contig 25169 bp, 36 predicted proteins | sample MGYA00242784_ERZ504613 | MGnify/ENA primary metagenome ERZ504613 (study PRJEB26092, sample SAMD00036330) | human gut metagenome | host: Homo sapiens | study: EMG produced TPA metagenomics assembly of...
TCTTCAGGGCGAACATCAAGAACGGCACAGAACTGGGACAGAAAGCAAAGACTTATATGGACCAGGGACTGCTTGTTCCGGATGAACTGGTTGTAGACCTGGTAGTGGACAGAGTGAATCAGGAAGACTGTACATCAGGATATGTGCTGGACGGATTCCCGAGAACCATTCCGCAGGCTGAGAGCCTGGAGAAGGCTCTGGCAGAGAGAGGACAGAAGATTGACTTTGCCTGAACGTAGACGTTCCGGACGAAAACATTGTAAAGAGAATGGGCGGACGCCGCGCCTGCATCACCTGCGGGGCTACCTATCACATTCAGTTTGCTCCGCCGAAGAAGGACGGACTGCGACAAGTGCGGCTCAGAGCTGGTGCTGAGAGACGACGATAAGCCTGAGACAGTTCAGAAGCGTCTTGCCGTGTACCACGAGCAGACAAAGCCTCTGATCGGCTACTATGAGCAGACAGGAATTCTGGCGACAGTAGACGGCACACAGGAAATGGACCAGGTGTTTAACAGCATTGAGACGATTTTAGGATAAGAAATCAGGAGCAGAAAACTATGGCAGTAACCATTAAATCCCCAAGGGAAATTGAACTGATGAGAGAAGCGGGCAGAATTCTGGCTATCACCCACAATGAGCTGGAGAAGGCCCTGAAGCCAGGTATATCCACTCTGGCACATCGACAGGCTGGGCGAGGAGATTATCCGCAGCTACGGCTGTACCCGTCCTTAAAAATTATAACGGGTATCCGGCGTCTATCTGCGTATCGGTCAACGACGAGGTGGTCCACGGGATTCCCCATAAGGATCACATCATTGACGAGGGAGACATCGTCAGTCTGGACGCAGGGGTTATCTACAAGGGCTACCATCTGACGCGGCCAGAACTCACGGGGTGGGGGAGATAAGCCCAGAGGCCAGAAAGCTGATTGACGTGACGCGCCAGAGCTTTTTGAGGGAATCAAGTTCGCTAAGCCCGGCAATCATCTGAACGACATTTCCACCGCCATTCAGGCCTATGCGGAGAGCTTCGGCTTCGGCGTGGTACGGGATCTGGTGGGACATGGCATTGGCTCTCATCTCCACGAGGATCCGGAGGTACCGAATTTCAAACGCCGGAGAAAGGGTATCCTTCTTCAGCCGGGCATGACGCTGGCCGTTGAGCCCATGATTAACGCAGGCTCCTACGACGTGGTCTGGATGGACGACGACTGGACAGTCGTGACGGAGGACGGTTCTCTGTCAGCCCACTATGAGAACACAATCCTGATAACCGAGGACGGCCCGGAAATCCTATCTATGCTGTAGGACGCCGCCTTGACTTTTGAGGTGAAACATGGCAGAATATAAAGTCGGAAGCCTTGTCCGTTCCCTTGCGGGACACGACAAGGACAGCTTTTTTATCATAACAGAGGAAACTCCGGAATATGTTTACCTGTCAGACGGCAGCTGCGCCCCTTCGATAAACCGAAGAAGAAAAAGAAGAAACATGTGCAGCCCACCCGCTACTGGGACCAGAAGCTTACAGAAGCCATTGAGTCCAGCCGTCCTACCGTAGACGAGGAGATCCGCCTCTTTATTAAGAACTGGAAAAAAGAGAGAGAAATATAACAGCCGGGAGGTAGAGCAAATGTCTAAAGCAGACGTAATTGAAATTGAGGGAACCGTTGCAGAGAAGCTGCCAAACGCCATGTTCAAGGTAGAACTGGAGAACGGCCATATCGTTCTTGCAACCATCAGCGGAAAGCTCCGCATGAACTACATCAGAATCTTACCGGGAGATAAGGTGACGATGGAGATGTCCCCGTACGATCTTTCCAAGGGACGCATTATCTGGAGAGATAAATAAGATATAGCAATAAATAAATAAGAAAAATACGGCCGCTCTGTGACTTTGGTGGAACTAGGCGGCCGTGTTTTTCTTTTTTGCCTGCGCAGCTGCTTTCACCGGGAATGGATGCTTTAACAGTAAATGAAAGAGCTAATCCCCCAGCTATGCTGGGGCGAATAGTGTAGTAGTGATGTTGTAGAATGTGTAATAAAGCCTCCTATGATACAATAGTAAAGGTGTCTCAAGCCAATACTAAAGAGAATAGGAGGCGATCCAACGTGGACAGTAGTAGTTTATCACATACAAGGTATAAATGCCAGTATCATATAGTGTTTATACCAAAGTATAGAAAACGAATTATGTATGGAAGATTAAAAGCAGATGTAAGAGAAATAATAAAAAAACTGTGCGATTACCGGAACATAGAAATAGTAGAAGGTGCAGTATGCGCAGATCATGTACATTTGTGTTTAAGCATTCCGCCAAGCGAAAAAGTGTCAGATGTGGTAGGGTACATAAAAGGAAAAAGTGCATTAATGATACACGATAAATATCCGGAAAGTGTAAATGGATGGTCAAAAGCTTTTTGGGCAGAGGATATTATGTCGCAACAGTAGGCAATATCACAGAAGATGCGGTAAAGGAATACATTCAGCAACAAAAAGAAGAATCGAAAAGAGAAGATACTAGAAGATAGCCTCTTTTAGAGGCCGGCCGGTATAAGTGCTTGAGGCATCCGCCTTTCAGGCGTTGCAGGCATAGGCCCCTTATAGGGGCATAATCAAACCACCAGTTGAACTGGTGGTTCATGACTTAGTTGGATAGACAAGTATGGAAATGTTTATCTGATTTTTCCGATAGAGGAATTGTCTGCTCAAATCGGCAAATGTAAATCTTCTGTAAAAACAGCATTGAAGGAATTAGATGATGTGGGACTATTGGTTCGCAGATCTGGTGGTTTTTCAAAACCCAATCATTTATATGTAAAAATTCCATCTGATGAGATAGGTTTACAGCCGGTTGACGATAAGGCGGTTGAAAAGATGGTTGCAACAGAGTCGGAAAAGCAACCTTCATCTGGTCGTAAAAATGGCTGTGCAGGAGTCGGAAATGTGGCACCTAGTAAAGTAACTGAGAAATATAAAAGTAATAAATATCATGAAGTAAATTATTGCTATGGGGAAGAAGAGAGTTTGTGATGAGAGAAGAAGATACCGTATGTGTAGGCAGTGATGGTTTGCAATACTGCAAAGTCTGTGGGGAAGCGAAAGAAGCTTTTTTCCCCGAGGGTGGCTTTATGGGGATGAAGAAACATTCCAGGCAATGTGCCTGTGACAGAAAAGCATATGAAGAAGAACAAAAATATTTTAAAGAGAAAGAACACCGGGAATTAGTCAGTAGAAATATGAGCATCTGTTTTGACGAGAGCAGGATGGAAGAGTGGACATTTGAGAATGCAGATATGTCAGATGCAGTAATGCATAAGGCAAAAAGCTATGTTGATAACTGGGAGGAAATGAAAAGAAATCATATAGGCTGTTTGTTCTGGGGACCGGTTGGCACTGGGAAAAGTTATATTGCCGGGTGTATTGCCAATGAACTTCTTAAGCGGGAAGTAACGGTAAAGATGACCAACTTCAATACCATTATCGATGATATATTTCCGTTGGCAGACAAAACGGAATATATCAATGCATTGGCTTCTTACCAGCTTTTGATTATTGATGATCTTGGAGTGGAACGAAATTCAGAATATGCGTTAGGAATTATTTTTAGTGTCATAGACCGCAGGATCCGTTCGGGACGACCTTTGATCATCACAACGAATCTTCCGCTGAAAGAAATAAAAAGCGAGACCATGTTGGATAAAAGGCGTATCTATGACCGTATTTTAGAAATGTGTACGCCTATGTATGTTGGAGGCACAAGTAAGAGAGAAGTGATTGCAAGTATGAAAATGGAGAAAGCGAAAACGTTGTTGAATACAAACAGAGGGGAGGAGGACTGCGAATGAATCATACAGAAAAAACAATACCTGTTTGGGAGAAATATTCTTTAAATGTATCCGAAGCAGCAGAATATTACGGAATTGGAGAAAAGAGATTGAGACAAATCGCAGGTGAAAATGAGGGAGCGGATTTCATTTTGGAAGTAGGTTCTCATATCCGATTCAAAAGGAAATTATTTGAAGATTATCTGGATACAGCCAGCACAGTTTAAGTAATAGAATAGAAAAAATAGTAATGAAAATAAGTTCATTTTATCTTAGCGAAGGGAAGGTCTTGTGGTATAATGAATAAACCGAGACGGTCTTCCAAGTTAAATGAACATTTAATGAAGGAGACGAAATATTATGAGTGAAAAAAGGAGAGATCATAGAGGACGTATATTGCACAATGGAGAAATACAGTTATCTGATGGCAGATATCGATTTAAGTATGTCGATGAGATGGGAAAGGAGCGTTGCGTATATAGCTGGCGCTTAGACCATAACGATGCAACTCCGAAAGGAATGCTCATGTACGGTAGAGAAGCACAAAGCAAAACAAGGATAGCCAGCCCTGCCACTATTCCGAAGTCAGGGGAACGCAATAGAAAAATTCATAGCTGTATGCTATACTTAATTAGCATTTGAACATATCAAGCTGACACAGCAATCTCTTTACTTGCCGTTAATGCGCGTCTACCAATAGTCCGCACAAAGCAAGAGTAGCGTAAAGGTATAAAAATTTCAAACTTCTTTGTAACGAAATTCCGATTTCTCCGTCTAACCTATGAAGCTGAAGGAGGTGATGACAAGTATGGACTATGAAAAGCTCTATAAAGCCTACTATTTACAGGTATACTCGTATACTATTTCTCTTGCCAAAAATCGTGAGATAGCAGAGGAAATCACGCAGAACACATTCTATAAGGCTGTTTCTACAACATCACAATTCAAAGGTAAGTCAGATGAATTGACATGGCTCTGCTCCATAGCAAAAAACCTTTACCATGATGAAATGCGAAGCCGTCAGCGAGTAGCTGATGTGAGTGAAATCAATGACTTGCCATCAAATGAAAATGTTGAGAACTCAGTTGCAGATTCTGACATGGCGTTCCGCATACACCTCGTTCTTCACCGTTTGGAAGAACCATACAAAGAAGTCTTTCAGCTTCGCGTATTCGGGGAACTATCTTTTTCACAAATCGCTGCAATTTTTGGAAAAACAGAATCATGGGCGAGAGTTACTTATCATCGTGCAAAGCTAAAAATTCAAGAAAGGATGGATGAAAAGCATGAGTAAACAATGCGATATTGTTCGAGATATTCTTCCGCTGTATGTTGACGGTGCTTGCAGCGAAGCAAGCGCAGAGATGGTAAAAGAGCATTTGAACGCCTGTGCTGACTGTAACGCAATTTATCAGAAATTGCTTTCTCACACGAGCGAAGATGTTCTTCACGAAGAAAGCGAAAGCGTTATTATGCGCCATGAGGCAAAAGAAAAGCAGAGAGGCAGAAAAAAGATAACGATTGCTGTTCTCGTTTCCATCGCTCTTTGTATCATTGCAATTTTTACAGCTCTCTTTCTGTTACCTATAAACATTGCTTATGAGCCTGTCAAAATCGACTTCCCATTTGAGGTTGAAGATGTCGAAAACGTTGAAATGTACCACTATGACGGAGTGCCTGCATCAGCAGAAAAGAAAGTAGTTGTTGCTGAAAATGATATAAAGACCCTGTATGATAAGTTCAAGGGCTTATCCCTAAAAGACAAAACGACTGAGGAAACTGCCGGAGCAGATGTGACCAGCTTTAGATTTAACCTCTCAGATGGAACAAGCTACGATTTGATTTACGCCTGCTATGGGGTTAAAAACGGCGAATTGAAGTCAGCAGCAGGCGGTTTTAAGTATTTCACAAGTGCGGATATCGGCTCTTATTGGAACAATTTGAATACGGAACTTGAGGCAATTCCTATCAATGAGAGTGAATTGCCGTGAGCAGATAGCAAACCCAGCCGAGCCTGTCAACGGTCAAGATGAACGGCGCAAATGCGCCGCCGTTGACAGCCCCGCCCGTCTTTGCTGTTCGGTAATCAAGAGGGCGACAGCACAAGATGCTGCCGCCCTCTGCCATTATTCAGAAAGGGGGATTTTCCATGACCGAACACGAAAAGTATCAAGAACATATCCGGCATACACACGATGCCTTTTGCAAGACTGTTATTCGCCACGCTGCCATAGACGCAGCCCGGAGCATACGGAGCCGCCGCAAGCGGGAAATCTCGCTTGAATATCTGATAGAAGAAAAACACTATCCATTCAGTACCACAGATAAATACTTTGCGGAGCAATCCGGCATGACCAGCTATCCGCTTTTCGTCTGTGGTCAGATGGTGCTTTTGGAAAGTCCAGAGCTTGCCGCAGCCCTGTCCGCACTATCACAGATGGAACAGGAAATCATTTTCTTGTACTACTTCCAACGATTGACGCATAGGGAGATTGGACGGAGATATGGACGGGCTGGCAACACAACCGGGCGGCGTATTCAGATGATTTTACGGCGGCTACGGGCAGAGTTGGAGGGCTTGTCCTATGAACCAGCTACTTCCCTATGAGACAATCGTTAAGGCAAGCGAGGGCGACCCGGAAGCTGTTGCCGCCGTCCTATCCCATTATGCGGGATATGTCCGCTCTTGTGCGAAAATGGACGGACAGATTAACACGGATATGCAGGAGCATATCGTCAGGCAACTGATAGAAAGCCTGTTGAAGTTCCGCTTTGACCGCTAAACAGAAAAGTTGTATAATTAGAGCCTGACAAATTAAACTTCAATGAGGGTAGAGCAAATGGAACAGATTATCAATTATAGAGACATACCCACAGATAAAAGGATTGACATATTAAATGCTCTTGAGCGAATAGGTTTTTTTCCGGCATACGGCGGCGTGAGAACAATGCAGCAAATTATGGAAAAGTCAGTTCCAGGTTCAGGCCCACAATTCTATTTCGTTTTCCGTGAAAATGAGTTGATAGGGTACAATTTTCTCATTGGGGACACTAAGAAATATAAAGCGTTCCCATGGCTTGCTATTAGCAATATGGATGAGCAGAAGTTGACTGTTTGTGAAGAACTGATGAAAATACAAATTGCCTTTTTTGAAGAACTCGGAATGCAAAAGATAGCAGATCATTGCGTTAGGATTATGGAAGATTACAGAAAAGGAATTGGAAAGCGGAAAGAAAGCGATTGCAGATAAATTCCATTTGAAAAACGGCTGACAATTTAATACCGCCGCCCATCACAGCGGCAGATAAGCAGTAAATCTTGAAAAGGTTTACTGCTTTTTTTGCGCCCATTTTCAAAAATCTTTGGCAAACCACACCGCCGGATTGTTGTAGGGAGCAGACAGGGAAAATAAAAAAATTTTCGCTGCGTTTGCCAAAACGCCCCCTTTTCACCGTTGTAGTGGTGAACAGCGGGCAGAACACGCCGCCGCAATCGCTATATTGGTGGAGCAAGCCAGTATATCCGCAAACCAGAGCCGCCGAGGAAAGCGGTAGTTTTTTAGAGCAAGATTCTACCACGGTGCCAAAATCCGCATATCTGCGGTTTTGCCCCCTTTGGTAAATCTTGTTGGGGAGTGCCTTCCCCAAACCCTGCTCATGCGCCCTGTCGGGCGAGAAAGGAGGTCAACGCTTGAAGAAAAAATACAACACACCCCACCGCTGCCATGTGGTCAAAACCCGCATGACCGAGGAAGAATACGCCGACTTTACCGAGCGGCTGAAACACTATGACATGAGCCAAGCCGAATTTATCCGGCAAGCCATTACACGGGCGACCATTCGCCCCATCGTTACCGTTTCCCCGGTCAATGATGAACTGTTGTCCGCCGTTGGCAGGCTGACCGCCGAATACGGAAAAATCGGTGGCAACCTCAATCAGATTGCCCGCGCCCTCAACGAGTACGGCACACCATACAACGCCCTGTCCGTTGAAGTCCGCGCCGCCATTTCTGACCTTGCTGCCTTGAAGTTTGAAGTCCTGCGAAAGGTAGGTGACGCTGTTGGCAACATTCAAACATATCAGCTCTAAAAATGCGGATTATGGCGCAGCCGAGCAGTACCTCACCTTTGAACATGACGAGTTTACCATGAAGCCCACCCTTGATGAAAACGGGCGGCTCATGCTCAGGGAGGACTATCGAATAGCCACGCTGAACTGCGGCGACGAGGATTTTGCCGTTGCCTGTATGCGCTCCAATCTCCGCTATGGGAAGAACCAGAAGCGGGAAGATGTAAAAAGCCACCACTACATTATCAGCTTTGACCCACGGGACGCGGTGGACAACGGTTTGACCGTAGACCGGGCGCAGGCGTTGGGCGAGGAATTTTGCCGGAAGCAGTTTCCCGGACACCAAGCCATTGTCTGCACCCACCCGGACGGACACAACCACAGCGGCAATATCCATGTGCATATCGTTATCAATTCTCTGCGGATAGAGGAAGTTCCGTTCCTGCCTTACATGGACAGACCGGCAGACACCCGCACCGGGTGCAAACACCGCTGCACAGACGCGGCGATGGAATACTTCAAAGCCGAAGTCATGGAGCTGTGCCACCGGGAAAATCTCTATCAAATCGACCTTTTGCATGGCAGCAAAAACCGCATTACCGAGCGTGAGTATTGGGCGCAGCGGAAAGGGCAGGCAAAGCTGGACAAGGAAGCTGCTGCCTTGCCAGCCGAGGAGCAGCCAGCCAAGCCCACGAAGTTTGAAACAGACAAGGAAAAATTGCGGCAGACCATACGCACCGCGCTGTCCTCTGCCGCAAGCTATGGCGAGTTCGCCGCCGTTCTCTTGCAACAGGGCGTGACTGTCAAGGAGAGCCGAGGGCGGCTATCCTACCTCACGCCGGACAGGACAAAGCCCATTACCGCCCGCAAGCTGGGAGAGGATTTTGACCGCGCTGCCGTTCTTGCCCTTTTGGAACAGAACGCCCACAGAGCCGCCGAGCAGACCGCAACCGTACCCGAATACCCCCGCAACATAAGGGAGCGTTTGCAGGGCAAAAAAGCTGTCCAAACCACCCCGGAAAAGGACGGTATTCAGCGCATGGTTGACCGGGCAGCGAAGCGAGCGGAGGGAAAGGGCGCGGGCTATGACCGCTGGGCGGCAGTCCACAATCTGAAACAAATGGCGGCTACCGTTGCCGCTACGGGCAGTACGGCTATTCGCCGGAGGAGCTGGACGCAGCCTTGTATCCGCCAATGCGGATTTACAGGACAGCACCGCCAAGCTGAAAGCCCTGGACGCTGCTATCCGGGAGAAAAAGGAGCTTCAGACACAGGTGCTTGCCTATGCCAAGACCAAGCCTGCCCGTGACGGTCTGAAAGCGCAGAAAACGGAAAAAGCCCGCAGCGCCTACCGGGAACGGCACGAAAGCGATTTTATCATAGCGGACGCAGCCACCCGTTATTTTCGGGCGCATGGCGTTTCCAAGCTGCCAAGCCATAAAGCCCTGCAAGCGGAAATCGAGCAGCTTACCGCCGAAAAGAACGCCCATTACAACGAATACCGGGAGAAAAAAGCCCGTGTCAAGGAGCTGCATACCGTGAAAAGCAATCTTTCTCAAATCCTGCAAGGCGAGAAAGACAGAGAGAAAAAGCACGAACATGAGCGTTAAAAACCGCCCCGAAACGATACCAAAACGGGGATATGCCCTGCACCCTATCCGCAATACTGCCCACCTTTGAAACGGGGCGCACAGCGCAGGAAATCCCCGAAAATGACACCGAGAAACTACATTTTTACCGACCTATCCGCTTATACCAGCGGAAACGGCAGAAAGGAGCGAGAAATGCCACGCATGAGCAAAAAGCGGCGGTTGGAATGGAGCTTTTTCCTCAACCACCGAAACCGTATTACCTACAATGACCTTTGCCGGGGCTGCACACACGGCTGCAAGCAGAGCTTCCGGGCGATTATCGTCCTCTGCCCCCGGTATTTCTCTAAGAGATGGAAACACAGGGAGGACACCGCCAATGGCAGATAACCGCAAATATTACTACCTCAAACTGAAAGAAAACTTCTTCGACAGCGATTCCATTGTGCTGTTGGAGGACATGAAAGACGGGATTTTGTATTCCAATATCCTCTTGAAGCTGTACTTAAAATCGCTGAAAAATGGCGGCAGATTGCAGCTTGACGAGCATATCCCCTATACCGCCCAGATGATAGCCACGCTGACCCGTCACCAAATCGGGACGGTGGAACGGGCATTAGCCATCTTCCAGCAGTTAGGGCTTGTGGAGCAGCTTGACTGCGGGCTGCTTTATATGACCGACATCGAGCTGATGATCGGTCAATCCTCTACCGAAGCGGAACGGAAACGCGCCGCAAGGCTTGAAAATAAGGCACTTTTGCCGCCGCGGACAAATGGCGGACATTTGTCCGACATTCGTCCACCAGAGATAGAGATAAAGAAAGAGATAGATATAGAGTTAGAAAAAGAGGGAGAGTTAAAGGGACAAGCCATCGCCCGCAGCTATGGCAGATATGAGAATGTATTTCTGACTGATACGGAGCTTTCCGAACTGCAAGCGGAGCTGCCCGAAAAATGGGCGTACTACATTGAGCGGCTTTCCGGCTATATCGCGTCCACGGGCAAGAAATATAAAAACCACGCCGCCACTATCCGCAGATGGGCGGCAGACGATACCGCAAAGGCTGCCCCGAAACAGGGCATACCCGAATACACCTGCAAGGAGGGCGAGAGCTTATGAGTAATCTGTTTACAGAACGAGTTTTGAATATGGCGGCTGTTACCCCACAGCCGGAGGACTACACGGGCGAGGACGGACTGCTTTACTGCGGCAAGTGTCACACTCCGAAAGAAGCCTACTTCCCGGAAAAGCAAGCCGCCCTGTTTGGGCGTGACCGCCACCCGGCAGAATGTGACTGCCAGAAAGCCCAGCGTTTGGAGCGTGAAGCCGCCGAACAGCGCAGAAAGCACCTTGACACCGTGGAGGACTTGAAACGCCGGGGATTTACCAATCCTACCATGCAGGAATGGACTTTCGCCAACGACAACGGGAAATGCCCGCAAATGGAGATTGCACACTTCTATGTGGAGCATTGGGAAATCATGCGCGAGGAAAATATCGGCTATCTGCTATGGGGCAAGGTCGGCACAGGAAAAAGCTATTTTGCCGGGTGTATCGCTAATGCCTCATGGAGCAGGAAGTCGCTGTCCGCATGACGAACTTCTCTGCGATTTTGAATGACCTGACCGCCAGCTTTGAGGGGCGCAACGAGTATATCGAGCGTCTTTGCCGTTTTCCTCTGCTTATCATTGATGATTTTGGAATGGAGCGCGGCACAGAGTACGGTTTAGAACAGGTCTACAATGTGATTGACAGCCGCTACCGCAGCCGCAAGCCCTTAATCGTTACCACCAATCTGACATTGGACAGCCTGCAAAATCCGCTGGACACCGCCCATGCCCGGATTTATGACCGCCTTTTGGAAATGTGCGCCCCTATCCTCTTTACGGGAGAGAACTTCCGCCGTGAAACGGCGCAAGCCAAGCTGAACAGACTAAAAGAATTGATGAAATGAAAGGAGTTGCCTATGGCAGAGAACAAGCAGAACACCACCCCGGAACGCCGCCCGGACTGCGTGACAGAGATCCGCATGGGCAACACCGTCCTTGTCGTTTCCGGCTTTTTCAAAAAAGATACCACCGACACAGCAGCCGATAAGATGATGAAAGTGCTGGAGGCGGAAGCCGCCGCAGGACACAAAGCCCAGCTTTCGCCCTAACGCTACAAGCCGCACAGAAAAATCGTCATTTTACCGGGCGGTAAAGAAGCAGAAGCCGCTATACAGACAGCCGCCCCATGTGGTATAATCGAAATACGGAATAGTGGGGCTGGCTGTCGGAAACGGAGGATTTTATGTTAAGACAGACCACCCAGAAAATCACTGCCCTTTATCCAAGACTATCCCATGAGGACGAGCTGCAAGGCGAAAGTAATTCCATTTCCAACCAGAAGCGTATCCTTGAAACCTACGCAAAGCAGAACGGCTTTTCCAATCTGCGCTGGTACACGGACGATGGCTATTCTGGTGCGAACTTCCAAAGACCGGGCTTTCAATCCATGCTTGCGGACATTGAAGCCGGGAAAGTGGCTACCGTTATCGTAAAGGATATGTCACGGTTAGGGCGAAACTACCTGCAGGTGGGAATGTATACCGAGATGATTTTCCCACAAAAAGGCGTCCGCTTTATCGCAATTAACGATGGAGTGGACAGCGCACAGGGCGACAATGATTTTGCCCCTCTGCGGAACATTTTCAACGAATGGCTGGTGAGAGATACGAGTAAGAAAATCAAAGCTGTAAAACGGTCAAAAGGCATGAGCGGCAAGCCTGTTACGAGCAAACCCGTGTACGGCTACCTCATGGACGAGGACGAAAACTTCATCATTGACGAGGAAGCCGCACCCGTGGTCAAGCAGATATACCGTCTGTGCCTTGCCGGGAACGGTCCGACCAAGATAGCCCGTATGCTGACCGAGCAGGAAATCCCAACGCCGGGAACGCTGGAATACCGCAGGACGGGCAGCACACGCCGCTATCACCCCGGCTATGAGTGCAAATGGGCGACAAATACCGTGGTGCATATCCTTGAAAACCGGGAGTACATGGGCTGTTTGGTGAACTTCAAGACGGAGAAACCGTCCTACAAGACCAAGCACAGCATAGAAAATCCCATTGAGAAACAGGCAATTTTCGAGAACCACCATGAGCCTATCATCGACACCCAGACATGGGAGCGTGTGCAGGAATTACGCAAACAGCGCAAGCGTCCGAACCGCTATGATGAAGTGGGCTTGTTCTCTGGTATGCTCTTTTGCGCGGACTGCGGCAGCGTCATGTATCAGCAGCGTTACCAGACCGATAAGCGGAAACAGGACTGCTATATCTGCGGGAACTACAAAAAGCGCACCCATGACTGCACCGCACATTTTATCCGCACCGACCTTTTGACTGCGGGCGTTCTCTCCAATCTACGGAAAGTGACGAGCTATGCGGCAAAGCATGAAGCCCGGTTTATGAAGCTGCTGATCGAGCAGAACGAGGACGGCGGCAAACGCCGGAACGCCGCCAAGAAAAAGGAACTGGAAGCTGCCGAAAAGCGTATCGGTGAACTTTCCGCTATTTTCAAGCGGCTGTATGAGGACAGCGTAAGCGGTCGCATTTCTGACGAGCGTTTCACGGAGCTTTCGGCAGACTATGAAGCCGAACAGCAGGAATTGAAAGAGCGTGTTGCCAGAATACAGGCGGAGCTTTCCAAAGCACAGGAAGCTACCGTAAACGCAGAAAAGTTTATGAACATTGTCCGCAAGCACATGAACTTTGAAGAACTGACCCACACCCTCTTACGTGAGTTTGTAGAGAAAATCGTTGTGCATGAGTGCAGCTACGATGAAAATGGCACACGCAGACAGGATATTGAGATTTACTATTCTTTCGTCGGCAAGGTGGACTTGCCCGAATGACCGCCTGCCCTATCCGATACCAAAGACAAGTACCGGATAGGAAAGGCAAAATTTTTTACACTTCTATTACTTCTTTATCACACATAAGCAAAAGCGCCGGGTTTTGGTCACTTCGAGAGATGGAGAAGAAAATCCAGGCGGATCATTTTGAACAGATTGTAACAAATGGCGGAAATATGACGGTGCTGGAACTGGTTGAAAAATATACATCAACAAAAACCGGTGTCAGACCTACTACAGTTGCAGGATACGGAACAGTTATCAATTTATTGAAGAAAGATTCATTTGGAAAAAGAAGGATTGATACGGTTCGGATTTCGGATGCAAAATGTTGGCTGATACATCTTCAGCAGGTAGAAAAGAAAAGCTATAGTTCCATTCATTCAATCCGAGGAGTTCTTCGTCCGGCATTTCAATTAGCGGTGGATGATGATCTGATTAGGAAAAATCCATTTCAGTTTCAGCTGATGGAAGTGGTCGTGAATGACAGTGTGACAAGAGAGGCAATCAGCAGAGCGGAGGAGCGTAAGTTTTTACAATTTGTGAAGGAGGATCCTCATTTTTGCAGGTATTATGAGGGAATCTACATATTATTTAAAACCGGCCTTCGAATCTCGGAATTTTGTGGTTTAACGATTTCTGATATTGATTTTAAGGAGCATACGATCAACATCGATCATCAATTGCAGAAAAAATCAAAAATCGGATATTATATTCAAGAGACTAAAACAACCAGCGGAACGAGAAAGATACCTATGACTGCGGATGTAGAGGAATGCTTTCAGAAAATAATAGAAAAACGAAACCCGCCCAAAGCAGAGCCTATGTAGATGGAAAAAGTGGATTTTTATACTTTGATAAAAATGAAGTATCTGTTATTCCCTGCACTGGGAGCATTATTTTCAACACATCATTCAGAAGTATAATAATACTTATAAAGTACAGATGCCTGTCATTACACCGCATGTATGTCGGCATACCTATTGCTCAAATATGGCAAAAGCGGGAATGAATCCAAAGACATTACAGTACCTCATGGGGCATTCGGATATATCGGTCACAATGAATGTGTACACACATATCGGATTCGATGATGCAGAGGAAGAACTGAAACGAATGGAAGAGTTTAGGAAAGCGCAGGCGGAGATTGAACAGAAGAAAAAGAAACCAATGTCGCAGAAGATGTTCAAGGAATTTAATATGGAAGATGGGTAACGCTCTGGCTTAGGGCGGAGCGTTATTTTGGTGGAAAAATGAGATGTTCTGAGATATAATTATTGTGTTAAGTATATTTATGAAACATTGTATAACACACATAAGATTTAATGCTGAGAAATTACAAATTTGTCATTGTTGAAAATAGATTTTCACATTAACGAGAAAGGGTGACGAAATGGAAAAAATACAAGTAGTGCTAGCTTCTCCATCGGATTTGGCTGATGAACGTCAAATGATTAAAGACTTAGTGAATTCATTAAATCCATTATATATGAAAAATGGAATATGTATTGATTTAAGAATGTGGGAAAACAGTACACCTGGAATGAATGCTGATGGACCGCAAGGTTTAATTGATATGGATTTAGAAATTACCAATGCAGATTTATTTATTTGTATGTATTGGAAAAAAATAGGTACAAAGTTAGCTAACGAAGATGTTGCAGGTACAGAGCATGAACTTAATTTGGCATTGGATAGTTATCATAAACGTAGAAAACCTGATATTAAAACTTTTTTTAAGGTGATTGATGAATCTGAAAAAATGATGATACAAGGAAAATTTCTGCAATATCAAAGAAACTACAACCTTTAGGTTTATATACACCATTCAAAGATATAAGTGAACTAAAAGATAATGTAAGTAAAATCTTACAAGCTGAAGTAATGAATTTGATTCGTAAGCAAGGGCAAGTTATGCCTGAAATACATAAATATATTGAAATTTCAGACACAAATGAATTTATCAGTAATTTTTCATCTAATAATAAATTAGTTTTAAATAAAGGTTATTATGATATGTTGGATTTTGAAAGGGAAAATACAGATAATATTTTTAAAGAAGAAGTATTTGACGGAAATCAACTTGTGGTATCCAACATATCAAATGTTACTGTTGTGGGGGATAATTCGACATTGCTTGTTAATCCGAGATATGCAAATGTGATTTGTTTTCGTAAGTGCTCTAATATAAAATTGATTGGATTAACACTAGGCCATACGCCTCGAAAGGGAAGTTGTATGGGATCTGTCTTGCGGTTTGAGAATTGCAACAACATACAATTAGATTCGTTAGAATTATTTGGATGTGGAACATACGGAATTGAATTAGAAAACTGCACTAATATTCGAACCAATGGGATTAAAATTTTTGAGTGCTCTTATGGAGCATTAAGTATAATAAATTCAAATTTAGAATTTTCAAATAGCATGATATATGATTGCAATAAAACTGTAGGTTGTATTATTGAAGCTACAAATAGTCAATTAGATTTTAATAATGTATCGATTTTTAATAATTATATAGATAACTATCTGATTTCTTTGGAATCTTCTAGTTTGTTTTGCAGTGGTGTTTGTGTGTATTCTAATTCATTTGCTGGCTTATGTAATCAAGCGATTCCATTTGGATTATTTGAAGAAAATAATGTAATTCAAAGAGGGGAAGAGTTTAATATCACAATTTCTTCTTCAAAAAAAACTACAAGAGATGTATATGAAGAAATTAAAGAATTTGTTTGTATATATGGGAAAATAGAAGAATCTGTTTTTGATGATGGACAAATCTATATAAATGTTATAACGTCTAGATTTGAGAATATTTCCCAAATAGAAAGCTTTATAGAGGGGTATGATAATCTGGCAACGGCATGCGGTTAATTACGATTCCTTAGTAGTAACCCATTCCCTTTTACTACTAATTTTACTACTAACAAATAGTAACAACATGCTCAATTCTGCTCTGTTTTGCCACAATCTGTAATTTCAGAGCATTTTACCATACCCCCCATAACTCCTTGCAAAACAGGGCATTCCGGGGCAAAGGAAGGAGAAATAAAACTATGATTAAAGTGCTTTTCATCTGCCACGGCAATATCTGCAGATCAACCATGGCCGAGAGTGTTTTACGCACAAGGTAAAAATGCTCGGCTTTCAGATCAGTTTTTGATCGACAGTTTTGCAACAAGTACAGAGGAGATTGGGAATCCACCTCACAGAGGAACAGTGAACAAGCTGCGAGAAGTGGGAATACCACTGGTTCCGCACAGAGCGAAGCAGATTACGTGGGCGGATTATGAAAAATCCGATTATATTATTGGTATGGATTCTGCTAATATGCGTAATCTTAACAGGATGCTGAAGAATGACCCGGAAGAGAAGCTTTATAAGTTTCTGACTTTTGCCGGATCAGGACGGGATATTGCGGATCCTTGGTATACAGGAAATTTTGACAAAACTTATGAGGATATACAGGAAGGTTGTGAGGGATTTCTGGATTATCTGGAGAAACATGGAGAAATCCATTACTGATATTTCGGAATGAGACACAAATCTGAAACAATACAAAAGGTATGACAGCAAAAGGCAGCGGAAGCTGCTTTTTCTGTCGATGAAAACTTCTTTACAAATCTGAAAACTTCTATTATACTTGTCCATACAGCAGGCAACTCAAATTCAGCAGAGAAATCTGCTCTCTGCAATTCTACAGTGGAAGTTCTTTCCACAGAAATATCTAATCATGTTATCAGATCAGAATCATTTTGTGCGTCGTTGTGAGAGCGCACAGGATTTTGTCAGGACATTCGTCCGCTTTGTTTCACAGAAAGGAAATTAAATATGGAAAAAAGTTATGAAACTTTTGTCACGGACCTGAGAAAGCTTCTTCTTGCGGCTATGGACCTGAAGGAAGAAGAAATTTATTTTTCAAACGATGGAGAAAAATATGGCTGTTTGGGAGATAGGCTATTTGTAGAGAGTGGTCATATGGAAAAGGCAAAAACAGTCTGCGGGTTGCATACAGAAGAACTTTATAAAAGGTACTGTCAGGAACATTCTTTTGAAAATATCGTTCATGATTGTGTTAGGGAGATAAAAAAAGTCAGTGAAAATTGTGTGCTATGTGATTTGGACGATCTGAAAGATTATGAGAAGATAAAAAGCAGACTTTTTATTCGACTTCTGAATGCAGATAAAAACAGGACTATACTGAAGGAGTTGGTTCATCACAAAATCGGAGATATTGCTTTAGTGGTTTATTATCTTGCAGGAGAAAAAGAGGGATATGTTCTGAGTGCAAAGATCAAGAAAAGCTTTGTGGAGAAATGGGGAAAAGATGCGGATACTGTTTTCGAAGCTGCTCTAATAAATACATATTTTATCAGTCCACCAAGAATCTATCATTGGGAAAAAATGCTGTTTGATAAGACATATGAAGGAGATAATTTCATGGATATCCTTGGAACATACCATCCAAATAAAGGGATTGCCGGGAATTGCCTGAGTACAGAAAAGCGTACTAATGGAGCGGCAGCAATCTTTTTGCCCGGGGTAGCCAGACGTCTTTCTGAACTTCTGGGGACAGACCTGTATCTGGTTTTTACCAGTGTTCATGAAGTAATGGTCCATAATGCGGATGTGGTTTATCCGGAAGATTTGAAAGAAGTTCTAAGTGATACGCTCGAGAAAGCAACTCCGGAAGAGGATTATCTGACATCTTCCATTTATCGATACAGCAGAAGGAGTGGTGAATTCTCTGTGGAATTGAAATGAGCTAAAGAGAGGTGACATATGGAAGTGCTTTGAGTTTATCGTTATTTGGGCATTAGAACAGAAATTAAGGCCGGAATCCATCATAAAGAATGAAATTCCGGCCAGGTTCTTTCCATGTGTTATGCTGTTTGTCTAACTATTATAAGAGTTCTTTTTTTGTGGTTTAGCTGAGAAGTGCGGAATCGTTGGAAAATTCTTCACCGCTGGCTTCTTCGAATTTGTCCAGGAGATCTTTGACTGTAAGCTTTTTCTTTTCTTCGCCCTGGATATCCAGAATGATCTTTCCCTCCCACATCATGATCAGACGATTGCCGTGAGTGATTGCATCACGCATGTTATGGGTGATCATCATGGTTGTCAGATGATCGCGGTTTACGATCATGTCTGTGATCTCGAGAACCTTGGCTGCAGTCTTCGGATCAAGAGCAGCAGTGTGCTCATCCAGAAGAAGAAGCTGAGGCTTCTTTAAAGTTGCCATCAGAAGTGTCAATGCCTGACGCTGGCCACCGGAGAGGAGTCCGACTTTGGAAGTGAGCCGGTCCTCAAGACCAAGACCGAGAATCTTCAGGAGTTCGTGGTATTCTTCCCGTTCCTGGCGGGTAATGCCCGGACGGAGAAGGCGGGATTTTCCGCGGCGTTTGGCAAGAGCGAGATTTTCTTCAATTCCCATAGTTGCAGCAGTTCCGGTCATAGGATCCTGGAATACACGGCCAAGATACGCGGCTCTTTTATATTCGGAAAGTTTTGTGACATCGGTTTCACCGATAATGATCTTTCCGGAATCTACAGGCCAGGCACCTGCAACTGCATTCAGCATAGTGGATTTTCCGGCGCCGTTTCCTCCGATGACTGTAACAAAATCACCTTCGTTCAGATGAAGATCCACGCCGTTTAAAGCAACCTTTTCATTGATAGTGCCCGGATTAAATGTTTTTATGTATCATCGATCAGTTTTCAGCATGATCATTTACCTTCCCTGTTTGGCTTTTGTAAAGTATTTGCCCTTCCAGTATGGGAAAGCAAGGAACAATGCAACGACGAGTGCGGAAAGCATTTTCAGAAGGTCTGTATCAATTCCCATCCAGATAACAATCTGAAGTACCAGATAATAAAGAATAGAACCAAATACAACGCTTAACAGCTTCAGTGCAAAGTTGCGGAAAATACGGCTGAAGATCGCTTCACCGATAATTACTGCAGCAAGACCGATAACGATAGAACCACGTCCCATGTTGATATCTGCAAATCCCTGGTACTGTGTGAGAAGAGCGCCGGAAAGAGCAACAAGTCCGTTGGAAAGCATCAGTCCCAGAACCTTATTGCGGTCTGTGTTGATACCTGTGCACGGGACATGCTTGGATTACATCCGGTCGCACGCAAGGAACATCCGAGTTCAGTTCCGAAGAACCAGTAAAGGACTGCAATCAGAATGATGATCATAATTGCTACGATAAAAAGCGTATTCTGTGTCAGAGCAACACCTTTGACACGTCGAAGGGATACCAGAAGATTAAATTTATCAACATTGATCGCCTGGTTTGCTTTTCCCATGATCTTCAGGTTGATAGAATAAAGGGAAAGCTGTGTCAGGATTCCGGCAAGGATAGCCGGGATGCCCATAAAGGTATGAAAAATACCGGTGGCAAGACCGGCCAGAAGTCCGGCTCCTGTTGCAACCAGCATGGACACCCATACATTGTGTCCGCTGAGCATCATCATGATACAAACAGCGCCGCCTGTACATAAAGTTCCGTCAACGGTAAGATCCGCAATATCAAGAATGCGGAATGTAATGTACACACCGATCGCCATGATTCCCCAGATAAGCCCCTGTGCGGCAGCTCCTGGAAGTGCGGTTATTAAACTCATAATCTGCATGTTAAATTATCCTCCTCTTTTTTATGCACGAACAGCGAGAAGGGGAACTCCCTTCTCGCTGTATCAGTGTATAATAGGTTTTTTACCGATTATTCAGCTGTTTTATCTGTTTCGATTGCTTCATATCCATCCGGAATTTTAATACCAAGCTCGTCACAGATGTCTTTGTTGTATTCTTTTGTGAATTTTGGTGCATATTCAATCGGCATTTTGGAGATATCTTTACCATCCTGAAGGATGCTGACTGCCATTTCGCCGGTTTTGTATCCAAGATCATAGTAGCTGATGGAAAGTGTTGCAACACCACATGCCTGGCAGATACCTTCTTCACCAGCGATTACCGGAACCTTTGCCGGAAGACAGATGTTGTTGATGATCTCAGTATTGGATGCTACAGTATTATCTGTAGGTGCATAGATCACATCACTGTCATTGGCAGCTGTGGTAACAACGGATGAAAGATCGTTGGAATCAGAGAATGCATAATCTTCACAGGTATAACCAAGCTTCTCAAGAGCATCTTTTACTGTATCTACCTGATACTGGGAGTTTGGCTCTGCTGAGCAGTAGAGAAGTCCGACATTTTTTGCATCCGGGAAAAGCTCATGGAGCATATCGGCCTGCTCATCAAGAGGAGCAAGATCAGAAGTACCGGAAATGTTCCCGCCTACTGTTCCGTCAAAGTCATCGATTCCGAGAGCGACACCATATTCGGTAACGGCTGTTCCAAGGATCGGGATATCGGAAGTTCCGGCAGCTGCAGCCTGAAGAGATGCGGTTGCGTTTGCAAGGATCAGGTCTGCCCCTTCTGAAACAAAGCTGTTGATAATGGTAGAACAGGTATTAGAATCACCCTGTGCATTTTGCTCGTCAAATTTTACGGAATCACCCATCTTTTCAGTGATGGCATCCTCAAAACCCTTAGTTGCGGCATCCAGTGCGTCATGCTGGACCAGCTGGCAGATACCTATTGTGTAAGTCTTTTCTTCTTTGGCGCTTACTGTGGCAGCACAGGTTCCTGTTACAAGAGCTGCTGCGAGTACAGCTGTTAAAATACGCTTTTTCATATTGTTTTCCTCCTCACGATGTTGCTGCATTTTTGGATTATTTAAAAATACAACACTGATTGTGTTAATATAACACTTTAACGCTTAAAAGTCAAGAAGAATTAACGTGAAAATATGTTGAGTAAACAGATCCGGAAAACAAAATAAAGCATGAAATGAAATGCAGGCACAGGAAAAAACATACAGTCATATCATATTGTGAATGAAATTCTCAAGGAGAAAGAACATGGCATATAAAATCGTTCTGGATGCCGGACATGGTGGAGAAGATCCGGGTGCTGTTTATAAAGATCGCAAGGAAAAGGATGACAATCTGAAACTGACCCTTGCAGTAGGAAAGATCCTGGAAGAGAATGGCGTGGATGTGGTTTATACCAGGACTACAGATATTTATCAGACTCCTTTTGAAAAAGCGAAAGCTGCAAATGAAGCTGGAGCAGATTTTTTTATTTCTTTTCATCGCAACAGCAGTTCCAAGCCGGAACAATACAATGGAGTTGAAGTACTGATCTATGATAAGAAAGGCATTAAATATCAGATGGCACAGAATATCCTGGGAGCATTGGGAGAACTGGGGTTTCGGGAACTGGGCGTAAAAGAACGTCCGGGGCTGGTAGTGCTCCGGCGCACAAAAATGCCGGCACTTTTGATCGAGACCGGATTTATAAACTCGGAAAAGGATAATCAGCTTTTTGAAAAAAAAATTCGAAGAGATTGCCAGAAGCATCGCAGATGCCATTCTGGGAACATTGAATGAGGAAACGGTGGAAGAGCCATTGTATTATCGGGTACAGACAGGAGCATTTCGAAATCGGGAAAATGCAGACAGGATGTTGTATCAGCTGACAGATCAGGGATTTCCGGCGTTTATCCTGAGAGAGAATGATCTTTACAAAGTTCAGGTAGGAGCATATATGCAGCTTGGAAATGCGGTCAATATGGAACAAAGGCTGAGGGACAGTGGATATAGCACAGTGATCGTTACAAAATAGAAAACAGATGATCTGTTAGTGCATCTGCCACGAAAGAGTGATATGATTAGGCAATACAGAAAGCTGGATAAGGGATACCTGTCAGATAAATATCTTTTGATCCGGGATTTAGCTGCAGATGGTAAAGAAAGGACATAGAAAATAATGTACGAAGAGTTTCTGAAACAGATAGAAGATTTCATGTTTATAGAAGATAAGCCGGAAAAAGCGGATGTGATCTTTGTTCCGGGAAACGGATATCCTCAAATGGCGGAAAAAGCAGCGGAGCTTTACAGGAATGGGTTTGCACCAAAGATCCTGCCAGTGGAAGATACAGTATCACAGCAGGGAGATTTACAGGAGTTCTTGACAAGAAAGAATGTTATTGTGGGACATACAAAACGGAATGGGATTTTTTGAAAGATGTTCTGATGCAGAATGGTGTACCGGAAGAAGCAATTCTGAAAGAAGATCAGGCAACCTACACTTATGAGAACGCAATTTATTCCCGGCAGGTAACAGACAGAGAATACCTGGATATCAAAAAGGCGATTCTCTGCTGTAAAACCTGTCATGCAAGACGTGCGTTGATGTATTACAAGTTGCTTTATCCGGATACGGAATTCTTTGTGAGTTCCTGTTGTGTGGATTCTATAGATAAAAATACGTGGATTATGACAAATGATGGAATTGATGAGGTAATGGGGGAAATAACTAGAATAATTAAACAATTTTCATTGATGCTCAAAAAAAATTAATTTAGGGGTGTCGTAAAAAAAAGAATTGTGTTATAATGCATTTGACGAAAAAAAGAAATATCTGTTACGAAAGATTAACAAGATATTAATTTTTGGAGAAATATTGGTTCGAGCGCATGTTACATGCGTTCGATATTTATATAACTGAATTTTTTGACAAAAGGCAAATATGAATCTTAGATTTTGAATATAGAGGTGCAGATTATTATGAAAAAGAACACAAAGATTACATTTAGCAGAAGCTTTTCAATACTGGCAGCAGCGGCATTGTCCATGACACTGATCGGAGGACAGACCTTTCCGGCATATGCGGAGAACTCTTCAGGTATAGAATCCGGTGCTGTGATCCCGGATAATATAACTATTGACAGCCCTACAGCTCTTGCTAACATTGCGCTCCCATCTAATGTGTATGGAACTCTTTCCTGGGCAGATAGTTCTTATGTTCCGGACAAACGTGTGCAATCCTGTGGGGTAGTGTTCAAACCTGCTGCAGGTGCTGACCTTTCAGGCCTTCCGGGGTGGGACAGTAATTCAGGAACACTTACAGGTTCCGTGACAGTTGTGGTCAGCAGCATTGACAGTACAGAGGAAAATTCCGGAAGTGAGGAAAGCTCCGATTCTTCTGATTCAGATTCAGGAGAATCCTATGGAACCGATGATAAAGAGGAAAATGGAACCGACGTCAATGAGAATGATGCAGATACTTCTGTAAAAGAAACAGAGGACAGCACTGCAGAGAATGAGGAGAAGAACGAAGGTCTGCAGGATGACAGTGCTCAGGAAAATAAAGAAGATCCGGAGACAACAGGAAAAACGGAGCAGTCTTCTTCAGATTCTTCAGATACAACAGATGCAGCAGATGCCAGTGGAGAGGAAAAAAGGGATCCGGAGATAACAGAAGCTCCGGAGGTAACAGCTGCACCATCTGAGGATAATAAAACTCAGGATGGGGAAGAAGCAGAAGCTGTGGAAACTCCTGCTGTAACGATAACTCCGGCGGCAGAAGATGGTATGGATCCTGATGCAGCATCTGAGAATAGAGACGATGAGAATCATGAAAAAAATAACGATGCTGAAATTACCGCGATCCCGGAAATTACGGAGACTCCTGATACTGAAGAAAACAAGGATAATATTTTTGACAGGAAAGATGATACAGAGGATAAACGCCCTCAGAATGCAGCTACCGATCTGACAGAAACAGAAAAAGAGGAAATTGCGTCTCAAAATCATACTTGTGATGGAATAACTGTATCAGGAATCGATCTTCCGTGGTATGTACAGTTTCGTGTTTCTGGTGGTGAGGACTATCAGTTTACCAATGAAGAAGATGCAACAATCTTTAAATCCTATGAGTTTGAACTCTGGGATACACAGAATAATACAGAGTATAAAATTCCGGATGGGGAGTATATCAGTGTGACTGTACCTGTAAAGGCCGGCTATACATATTCGATTGAACACCTTCTTGATAATGGCGCAATGGAGACCATCATTCCAAGCATGGATGGTGATACAATGACTTTCAGTACACATTCATTCAGCCATTTGGCATCGCTGGAAGTAAATCTCTGGTAGGGCCAGATGCTGAAAGCAATACAGGTGCAACGGTTACACCTGCAGCTGATGCTTCATCTTCGGATACTGCATCTTCAGGTACTGCAGATTCTGCAGAAACAGACAGTACAGACACCAATACGGCAGAGACATCTCAGAATCTGACTTCAGATAGCACAGATCAGGAACAGTCTTCTTCTCAGAACAGTGATACGGCGGAGAATGAGGCTGAAGAACAGTCTTCTGCAACAACATCTAAGAAACAGGTAAATACCGGAGATAACACTCAGATCCTTCCGTTTGTGATCTTGTTTGTGGCAGCGGCAGTTGTAGCTGGTGTAGCAGTGTTTTTTAAGAAAAGAAAGAAGTAATGAATACGAATAAGAGAAAAAGCTCTCCCATATAATGACTGTGGGAGGGCTTTTTTATGAAGGGAAAAGCAATATTACGATCATTGCTGCTAGCCTATGGAGTGACAGGACTTTTTCTTCTGATACTGGCGTTTCTGCTCTTTCAGTTTGAATTTGGAGGAGGAACGGCGGCGGTGGGGATCATTATTATTTATGTAGTATCCTGCCTGGTCGGAGGTTTTATGGCGGGAAAGATCATACGGAAAGACCGATATATATGGGGGATCGTTACCGGGCTTTCCTATTATGTTCTGCTGCTTCTGGTATCTTTTCTGGCACAGGGGAAATGGGATATGACCTTTGCCCATGCGTTGACTACTTTTTTCATGTATCTTGGTGGCGGAGCCATTGGTGGGATGCTGTCGTAAAGCTTA
>ENA-OQDW01000199-OQDW01000199.1-human-gut-metagenome-genome-assembly--contig:-NODE-199-length-25156-cov-3.932159_pt1 | contig 25156 bp, 29 predicted proteins | sample MGYA00242784_ERZ504613 | MGnify/ENA primary metagenome ERZ504613 (study PRJEB26092, sample SAMD00036330) | human gut metagenome | host: Homo sapiens | study: EMG produced TPA metagenomics assembly of...
GATCCTGGAAACAGGTATCAAGGTTATTGATCTTCTTGCTCCATATGCAAAGGTGGTAAGATCGGTCTGTTCGGTGGTGCCGGTGTTGGTAAGACAGTCCTTATCCAGGAGCTGATCCAGAATATCGCTACCGAGCATGGTGGATATTCTATTTTCACCGGTGTCGGTGAGCGTTCCCGTGAGGGTAATGACCTTTGGACAGAGATGAAGGAATCCGGTGTTCTTGAAAAGACAGCCTTAGTGTTCGGACAGATGAACGAGCCGCCTGGAGCACGTATGCGTGTTGCTGAGACAGGACTTACCATGGCAGAGTATTTCCGTGATCAGGAGCACAGAGATGTACTTCTTTTCATTGATAATATCTTCCGTTTTGTACAGGCAGGATCTGAGGTTTCCGCTCTGCTTGGACGTATGCCGTCCGCAGTAGGATATCAGCCTACACTGGCAACTGAGATGGGTGAGCTTCAGGAGAGGATCGCATCTACCAAGGAAGGTTCTGTTACATCTGTACAGGCAGTATATGTACCGGCCGATGACTTAACTGACCCGGCTCCGGCAACAACATTTGCCCATCTGGATGCAACAACCGTTCTTTCGCGTAAGATCGTTGAGCAGGGTATTTATCCGGCCGTAGATCCGCTTGAGTCTACTTCCCGTATCCTGGAGGCAGATATTGTTGGTGAGGAACATTACGAGGTTGCACGTAGAGTACAGGAGATCCTTCAGAAATATAAAGAACTTCAGGACATCATTGCTATTCTTGGTATGGAGGAGCTCTCAGAGGAAGATAAGCAGACAGTATTCCGTGCAAGAAAGATCCAGAAGTTCCTTTCCCAGCCGTTCCATGTAGCTGAGAACTTCACCGGTATCAAAGGTAAATATGTACCTCTGAAAGAGACGATCCGCGGATTTAAGGCGATCATTGACGGTGAGATGGATGATTATCCGGAGAACGCATTCTTTAATGTTGGAACCATTGATGATGTAATTGCAAAAGCAAAAGCCGAGGAGAACCGGCAGTAAGGAGCAGCTATGAGTGAGACATTTGGCCTGGAAATATATGCCAGCAATAAACTGGCTTATGCAGGACGTGCTCAGAAGCTTATTATCCCGGCAGTGGATGGTGAGCAGGGATTTCTTGCCCATCATGCGAATGTTGTAGCTGCCATCATTCCCGGTGAGATGCGTTTTGAGGATGCTGACGGTAATGAGTATGTGTTTGCTGTGAGCAGCGGATTTGTTGAGATGATCAATAACCGTGCCAAGCTGTTCTGCCTCAGCGTAGAGAGTCCGGACGAGATTGATATCCGCCGTGCTCAGGAAGCAAAGGAACGTGCAGAAGAGCAGCTTCGTCAGAAACAGAGCATCCAGGAGTATCATATGAACCAGATGGCACTTGCGAGAGCGATGACACGTCTTAAAGTAACACATAAGCAGTAAATTTAAATCATATAAAAAGATCCATTGTCAGGAAACTGGCAGTGGATCTTTTTTTCTCTGTTATTTTGTGGATGAAGCAGGATCAGATTCGGTATTTTCCGGATCAGCAATGGAAGAAGTTTCAGAAGCTGTATCTTTGTCTGAGTTATCAGAAGTATGAACAGGCTTTTCTGTCAGCTGCTGATATGGACGATAGGGTTCCCAGTAATGTTCATCTTTTGTTTCGGTTTCCTGTTTCAGTTTCTTTTTCTGCTGAGTAAGAAGATAAATACCTGCAGCAATGATACCTGCAGCAATGACGATCTGCGGAAGGCTGTTGCAGATATTGTATACATAGTCGGCCATATTATTCGGTACAATGAAGTACAGAAGACTTGTGAAACGACTCCACAGGATACAGATACCAAACAGGATCAGAATCCATGCAGCTGCACTCTGATGCTTTTGTAAGAATTTTCCCATATCACCGGAAAACTGATCCATGTGAAGAATGTAATTATCCTCTACAGAGTAGAATTCTTCTTCTGACAGGGATTTCAGATTATGGACATTAAAAAAACTATAGAACCATATCACCGGGAGAAACATGGCCAGCCATCCAAGACCGGTTATGGATGCCAGTGCGATCGATCCCCAGAACAGTAGCATAATGCTAAGTCCCTGTTTTTTAAATCCCATGTACATTTCCCCGGCACCGGGGATCAGGGAAAAGATAAATACCCAGAAACCATGTTTTTGTTTTTTCATAAATTTACTTGCCTCCGTTTATAATTTTATTCGTAAGATCGTTCAGATTATTACTGATCTTCTGAGAATGTTCACTGAGCTGGGAACCTACCTGCATGGAAAGCTGGTTTAGGCCGGAACCAATGTCAAGGGATGAAGAAATCTTAACTTTTGTTTCCGGTGAAGGATGAAGAGCCGTAAAATCTGTCTGAGATACAGAAAAAAGCATGATCAGCGCAACACCCATGCCTACGGCAGTCCGTAAGCCTGCACAGAGAAGCTTCATCCAATAAGCAGTTTCATGTATTTTTCTGGAAGCCTGAACTTCCGGAGAAGCTGCTTTTTTCAGAATTTCATCCTGCAGATAGGATGGAGCATACTCAGAAGCGGCATCCTCATTCTGAAGAAGTTCATCCAGACAGAAGTCACATTGCTCCATATGCTCCAGAAAATGGATCATTTCATCCGTATTCATGGTTCCGTCCTGGAATTTCTGTAATTCATCCTGTGGTATGTGCATCTAATCACTCCTTTCCAGCAGTGCTTTCAGCATAGATCTGGACCGGTAGATCTGCGTCTGGACTGTTTTGATATTTTTATTCTGCGCTTTTGCAATTTCTGCGGCGGTTTTTTCTTCGCAGAAATGCTCAAGGGCAACCTCCCTGTAGGGGCTTTTCAGCGCTGCACATAAATGCCGGATCCGATCCTTGAAATCTTTGTCCAGAAATGCCTCCTCCGGGGAAAACTCTTTATCATGGAGCTGTTCAAAATAGGTGTCCTCTGTGGGAATGGTACGTCTGCCAGCTGCTTTCAGATGATCCAGACATTTTCTGACTGCGATCTTGCTGAGCCAGGCTTTTTCGTAGGTGCCATCAAAACGGGAGAGATTTTTGTAGGCGGAAAGAAAAACATCCTGTGTCAGATCCTCGGCGTCAAAGGGATTGCCCACCGATTTCAGACAAATGGAAAATATTAAGTTTTGGTATGTATGTATCAGATATTCCAGATATTCTTCCCGTGTAATGCAATCAGCTCCCTTCTCTTCCCGCTTCATTTATTATAACGCGGAACCTGAAGGAAAGCCTTCAGCTTTTATAGAAAAATATGTAAATCATTGGATAAATGCCGTTTTTATATAGCGGGGAGAGAAAATTTGGTCTATACTATAAGTCGTCAAAGCAGAGATGCAGAAAGGATGAGACAAATGACAGAGACGAAACGTTTATATTATGAAGATGTATATAAAAAAGAATTTACAGCCAAAGTCCTGGAGTGCAGAGAAGCAAAAAAAGGTTTTCATATCATTCTGGATGAGAGCGCTTTTTACCCGGAGGGCGGTGGACAGCCAAGCGATACCGGATATCTCAACGATGTGAAAGTAAAGGAAGTGCATGAAAAAGAGGGAGAACTTCTTCATTATACAGATCAGCCGATGGAAGCCGGAACAGAAGTACAGGGACGCATCGATTGGGCAAGAAGATTTGATCTGATGCAGCAGCATTCCGGTGAGCATATGGTGAGCGGACTGATCCATGAGGCTTACGGATATGATAATGTAGGCTTTCATATGGGAAGCGATACCATTACCATAGATCTGAATGGCCCGTTGGATGAGGCGCAGCTTGCTGAGATCGAGCGGAAAACAAACCAAAAGATATGGGAAGATACGCAGATAAAGATCATATATCCTACAGCGGAGGAACTGGAAAAGATCGATTATCGAAGCAAAAAAGAGCTCACCGGTCAGGTGCGGATCGTAGAATTTCCAGGGGTGGATATCTGTGCATGCTGCGGAACTCATGTGACACATACCGGAGAGATCGGAATGGTGAAACTTCTTTCCGTGGAAAAATTTCGTGAAGGTGTCCGTATTGAGATGATCTGCGGAAAACGTGTGCTGGATTATCTGAACATGGTCAATGACCAGAACCACCAGATTTCTGTAAAGCTTTCCGCAAAAATGGATAAGACTGCGCAGGCAGTGGAACGCCTTCAGGAAGAGAATTTCCGACTGAAAGGACAGGTTGGGCAGCTGGTAGACGACATGTGCCGGAAAGAGGCAGAGCGTTATGCAGGAAGCGGAAGCGTTCTCATCTTTATGGATGGAATGGATGCAGACAGTGTGCGGAAGCTTGCAGACGCCGTGACACAGACCTGCCAGGGCTGCTGTGCGGTATTTTCCGGAAATGCAGACGGAAGCTACAAGTATGCAATGGGCGAAAAAGACGGCGATCTCCGTCAGTTTACAAAAGAGATGAATGCGAAATTAAACGGACGCGGAGGTGGAAAGCCGTTCTTTGTACAGGGGTCGGTGCAGGCATCCGAGAAAGAGATCCGAAACTTTTTTGAGCAGTGATGAAAATGTTTGGGGAATGTCATGCACATATATTTCTCAATGGCTATGATTACCGGAAAGCCGTTGAGACACAGAAAAATGGCCCCCAGGATGCACTGATCCGTGCTCATCTTGAGGAATACCGGAAAAGAGGAATCCGTTTTGTGAGAGACGGAGGAGATCATTACGGTGTGTCAAAACGGGCTGCCAGACTGGCCCCGGAATATGAAATTGACTATCGCACACCGGTTTTTGCCATTTATAAAGAGGGGCATTACGGGAAGATCGTTGGAAAAAGCTTTTCAGACATGAAGGAATATCACAGAAGAGTTCTGGAAGCTGCCGCTGAAGGTGCGGATTTTATCAAGATCATGACTACAGGGCTTCTGGATTTTGCAGATCACGGGAAAATTACGGGAACGCCGCTTTCAGCAACGGATGTGAAAGAAATGGTACATATTGCTCATGAAGAGGGATTTGCCGTGATGAGCCATACAAATGGATGCTATGGCGTACAGGCAGCAGTGGAGTCTGGTGTTGACAGTATTGAGCATGGGAACTATATGGATGATGAGACGATTTCCATGCTGGCAGACAGCGAAAGCGTGTGGGTTCCGACACTTGTAACTGTGCGGAATCTTAAAGGCTGCGGCAGATTTGAAGATACGATCCTTGCATCTATTATAAAGACGGGCGAGCAGAATCTGAAGAAAGCTTTTGAAAAGAAGGTTCATGTGGCAGTAGGAAGCGATGCCGGTGCATATCAGGTTCTTCACGGCCAGGGTGTACAGGATGAAAGCAGAGCTTTTTTTGATATACTGGGTGATACGCAGGCAGTACGAAGCTGGATGGAAGATGGAGAAAAAAGGATCCGTACCATCTTCTGTCACGGGTCTTCGAATTTAATACAGGTATAAATATTGGAGGTGCGTGATTTCGCAGGGTTGAAAGTAACCCGGAGATCGGCACCTTCTTCCATTCCGCTTGAGGAAAGGTCCGGAACGTTTTCACGGCTGCAGAGGATCTTTACGCCGTCGTATGTCTGGAGCAGCACGGTATTGGCGGTTGTGCCAGGATCGTGCCGGTTACAGTAGAAGTAATGTTGCGTACGGAAAGTATGTCCGGATCCTCCCCGGTGATTCCACGGATCTTCATGCCGCTGGTGGATTCACCATTAAATTTACCGGTATAGATAATGTTTACATAAGATCCCGGAGCCATTCCTCCTTTGAAATATACAGGGGCGGAGGAAAGTGAAACTGTCAGTTCCGATCCTGTGGCCTGCGGGATGACAGTCATTGTGCTGGTGCTGACACTTACGATCTTTGCACGGAGATGCTGCTCTTTTTTCTTCGGTTCAGGGGAAGGAGTAGGAGTTGCAGCAGGTACCTTCAGTGGATCCGTATCGGAGACACTGATCACTTTTGTGAAACTGCCGTCATACTGCTTGTCATCCACGAGTGTTTCGTTGATGAATTTACCGCGAAAATGGACATAGACCCACTTGCCGGCCTTGATGCCTTTTTTGTAGTATTGTCTGACACCGGTGACAGGGAAGGTTACGGTATTTCCCTTTTCTGTAACTATCACAAGGGCATTGGATGTGAGTGATTTCACTTTGCCCTTTAAAGTGCGGTCCTCCAGAGGAGTTTCATTATGATATTTGTCGGTTATTTTGATGGGGGAAATGGTGCTGATATCCGTTCCGGAAAGCTGTCCCTGGTAGATCACACTGACTGATCACTGGATACAACGCCGTATTTGCATTCAAGCCTTGTCTGGGAAACATCAAATACATAGGTTTCTCCATTGCTGGAAATCGTCAGGTGTGTACCGTCAAAATCCAGCAGTGTGCCGGTAAGCTCATCTATATAAACACGTTCTTCCGTGGAAGGCTCCTGATCTTCCTGTTCTGTGGAATCTGAAGCAGTAACGTCTGAAATTTTATCCTGAAGAGAAATAATATGATCATCGATCTGATCATTGCTGCAGCCTCCCACAAAAAGGGAAAGGCCGAGAATCATACATGCAGCAGACAGTTTTTTCATTTGTGTCCTCCGACCCGGGATAACGGTCAGTCCTGTTTATCTGTAAGATCATGGGTTTCCGACGCGGTATAAAGTCAAAGATCTGGCGGAAAGAATCCCATTGCTCACGGCTGTCGATTCCATGGTTGATCAGACCCGTGCATTCAGTACAGGCATTGGTATCCAGATAATTATCGTAATAAATATGATAGGGATTTTGGGTGTTTTTTTCCTGCGAATCGTTCATCGGATCAGTCTCCTTATTGATTGATAAGGATCAGTATATGAAGGCAGGAAAGATTTTATACATATTAAGGGTATTATAGCAAAAAGATTTTTTGATTTCTACAGGGATTTACGGAAAATCCATGCATTTACTGAAAACGTGTTCCTACAGGCTGAACACGGAACCAGTAGGTATAGGAATACTGAAATCCAAGAGAGCTGTAAGCTTTTCTGCGGAAGTATTGTTTTTTACCACCTGAAGATAAGCGTGGCTGGCGCCTCTTTTTTTGCCCTCATTGAGAAGACCGGTACAGATCTGACGGGCATATCCTCTGCGGCGATAATCTTCACGCACATGAATGGCATAGATACCGATGTAGTCGCGATCCAGGATTCCAAGACCTGTGGCAATGATCTCGCCGTTTTTTGTTATGGAAGCGCAGACAGTTTCCTTAAGAATGGCACGGTACATGGAAGGAACGACGCTTCGATGGATCGGATTTGTAGTTCTTTTCAAGTCAAAAAGGCTGTGGATCCAGAAATCCGGAATTTCATTGGAAAAAAGCACATCGGTGACAGGCACATCCAGAACGGCATTGTCCAGGTCTACAGTCATAACATTTGTTATGTGCTGAACGGAATAGCCCCTGTTTTCCAGCATATAGTCAAAATCCGGGGATACAAGGGGGCTGATCTTAAAGATCGCAGGAGTTCCCAGACGCTTATAGACCTGTTCGCAGTAGGGGATTTTTTCGCGCCATGGAAGTGTGGAGGTTCCGAACTGTTCCACACTGTTGGTCCTGTGCGTATAGAAATAAGAAAAACGTAAGATCCATCCGTCATAAAGTTCCATTTTATGGGAAGGCCATGCGTTCAGTGACATATCTTCGATTTTTTTGATCGTTGTTTCCATAGTATTACCTTTCTGATATGATCAATTTATAAAGTTTATCTGCCAGGATCTGATGCCCCTGTGGTGTGAGATGGATACCGTCAGAAGTTATTGATGCAGGCCCGGACCGTGCAGCTTCCTGATCCAGATCGTTCTGCAGCGGGAGAAAAACGGCGCCATGATCCTGACTGATCTTTTTAATATGCACAGACATCTGTGAAAGAAGGGGAGCCCAGGAAGCGTAGCAGCGTGGCCATGGAAAAACAAAGGGTTCCAGGAAATAGAGCTTTCGTTTCCGGGAGTTTGTGCAGGATAGCTTTTTTGCAAGGAGCTCATAACGGGTGACAAATTTGTTCATCAGATCCTGCTGTTGTGCAGATGAACGGCGGGTGTTCATCATGATCCCCACATCATTGATCCCGATCAGGACGGTAACAATATCCGGATCAGAGCTTTCCAGCCAGAAATCTGTGTTCTGAAGAAGCCGTTCCAGGGTGAAACCATCAATACCTCTGTTTTCAATGGAAAATCGGTGATCTGTGTTATGAAGCAGACAGGAGAGCTGCTTCACATATCCTTTTCCAAGAGGATCTGCGGAGAAAAGCCGTCCGCAATCTGTGATACTGTCTCCGAGACACAAAATGCGAGTCATCCAATTCCTTCTTTCTGTTATACCGGGCGGATCATTATCCGTAGTCGATTATTTTCGTATTGGTGCTTTGATAGTAGCACTTACACCAGCAGTGGTCAAGCGTACGAAATACCGGAAAATGGGTAAAAAACGAATAAACGTGAAAAACATGAAAATTTTTAAAAAATTAAAAAAAGTACTTGCATTTTGAAAGAAAGTGTTATATACTAACGAAGTCGGTTGAGGGAAACAACAAAAAACGAAATCAAACGACAGAAACAAAAGAATATGGCCAGTTGGTCAAGGGGTTAAGACGCCGCCCTCTCACGGCGGAAACACGGGTTCGATTCCCGTACTGGCTATTAACTGAAAGCAATCAGAACATGTTTCTGGTTGCTTTTTTGTTTATGATCACAAATGGGGATTTTGGGAGGTTTTACTATGATCATTGATAATGTGTATGTTTTTACACCGGACAAAGCATTTGTAAAAGGCGGGATTATCCTGGATGGGGATAAGATCCGACAGGTTTATGAAGAAAAGGATGCGCCGCAGCTTAACGGGGATGTTCTGGACGGAAAAGGCTGCTACGCCATTCCGGGACTGATCGATCTGCATTTTCATGGATGCAAGGGAGATGATTTCTGCGACGGAGACAAGGATGCGATCGGAAGGATCGCGGAATATGAGGCATCGGTAGGAGTTACAGCGATCGCACCGGCTACCATGACTTTACCGGTAGAGGAACTGGAGCAGATCCTCCATACAGCTGCAGAATATAAAAAAGAAACAAAGAACTGCCGTAAGGCGGATTTTCTGGGGATCAATATGGAAGGGCCTTTTATCAGCCCGGCGAAAAAAGGGGCACAGGACGCGAGGAATATCCTGCCATGTAATGTGGAAATCTGTGACCGTTTTTTAAAGGCCTCGGAAGGTCTGGTAAAATTTATAGGGATTGCACCTGAAGAAAGTGAGCATGCAGCAGAATTTATCCGGGAAGTTCATGAAAGGGTCAATGTTTCTCTGGCACATACCAATGCAGATTACGATACAGCAATGGAAGCATGCAGAGCAGGAGCAAACCATGCAGTCCATCTGTATAACGCAATGCCTGCGTTTACGCATCGTGCACCAGGTGTCGTAGGTGCTGTTTTTGATAATAAGGATGTTATGGCAGAGATCATCTGTGACGGGATCCATATCCATCCGTCTGTTGTTCGAGCTACATTTCAGATGATGGGAGCTGACAGGATGATCCTGATTAGCGACAGTATGAGAGCTACCGGTATGCCGGATGGTCAGTATACACTGGGCGGACTGGATGTTAAGGTTGTGGGAAGACTTGCCACACTGGTATCTGACGGTGCGATCGCAGGATCTGCCACAAATCTGATGGATTGTATGCGTACAGTTGTTAAAAAGATGGAGCTTCCGCTGGAAACAGCCGTGGCCTGCGCGACCATAAATCCGGCCAGAAGCCTTGGTGTGGAAGAACAGTACGGATCTCTGGAAGTAGGTAAAAAAGCTCATGTGGTACTGCTGGATCAGGATCTGGAACTGAAAGCAGTGATCAAGGACGGAGTAAAGATCCGATAGGATCATAGAAGATAAAACGATAAAAAATAAAAAGATAAAAAGAATTTCAGGAGCAGATGACAGCAAAATTCGTGTCAGAATTTGTCGAACGAAAATGCTGGACAAAATGCTCCTGAAATTCTATAATTAATTTCACCAGAGATCTTCTGGTATCGATCACCGCCAGGTCAGGCGGGAAATCCCATTTTTATCATAACTGAATAAACATATATTTTAAGAAGGAAAGGGGGCGTGTATGTTTCTTTATGGAGAATTATCCGTGGTGATATCTGCGATGGCGGTCTGGATGGATCTTAAAGATGCATCTGTAGACAATGGATGGATCCTTTTTTCTTTTATGATCGGTTTCCTGATCCAGATCACAGAAAACGGGCCGAAAGGTGGAGTGATCTTTCTGGCAGGAGTGGCCGTGCCGGTGCTTCTTTTGGGAATCCTTTTTATATTCCATATGATCGGCGCCGGAGATATCAAGCTTCTGTGCGCACTTGGCGGGATCATGGGGCCGCGGACAGTTATGGAATGTATTGTTTATTCTCTGCTTGCAGGTGCAGGCATTTCTCTGGCAATTCTTATTTCTACAGGCGGTATCCGCCGACGATTCCTTTATTTATATCAGTATATGAATGAGTTTTACTGTACCGGTGAGATACGTCCTTATTACAGAAAGGGGATGAGCTTTCCGGAGAACTTTCATTTTACGGTACCCATATTTTTGAGTGCGGTGCTTTATGCAGGAGGTGTGTATTGAAGAAAAACATATTTGCGGTCTGTGATCTGGAGGTGGATTATGCTTTCAATTTTATGGATTATCTGAACCAGAAAAAGAATCTTCCGTTTGAGATCCAGGCATTTACCACGGCGGAAAGTCTCATTGCTACGGAAAAGAAAATCATATTGAGTTGCTGCTGATTTCCGATAAAGCAATGCGAAAAGAAGTCCGTGACCTTGGTATCGGAAAGATCATCATTCTTTCAGAGGGTGTGCATCCTCCGGAACTGGATCAGTATTCAAGTGTGTATAAATATCAATCTTCCTCAGATGTGATAAGGGAGGTGATGGCCTGCTATGGAGAAGAGAAGTCTCTTGATCCGGTAACTTTTCCTGTATTGAAAAAGACAATGGAGATCATCGGTGTTTTTTCTCCTCTTGGCAGGTGTCTGAAGACATCCTTTGCACTTGCGCTGGGACAGATACTGGCGAAAGAACGTGCCGTTCTTTATCTGAATCTGGAATCCTATTCTGGTTTTGAGGAACTTCTTGGGAAAAAATTTCCGGCTAATCTGAGTGATCTGTTTTATTATGTTCGCCAGGGAAATGAAAACCTGATCCATAGAATGAACGGAATGATCCAGACAGTAAACAATCTGGATTTTATACCGCCTGTAAGAACACCTTCAGATATCCGGACCGTGGACTGGGAAGACTGGGAGCGGCTGTTGCAGGAGATCGTACTTCACAGTTCCTATGAAGTGCTGATCCTGGATATGGGAGAAAATGGAGATGAGGATTTCCGGCTTCTGGAAATGTGCAGAAAAATCTATATGCCGGTTTTGAATGACACACTTTCTGTCTGTAAGGTGACACAATTCGAAAATCTTCTGCGTATCTGGAATAAAGAAAAGATCCTGGAAAAAACAGAAAAGGTGCATCTGCCCTTTCATATGGATAGGATCTCTTCTGACGCTTACGTAGAACAGTTGGTCTGGAGTGAACTGGGAGATTATATCCGTGAACTTTTGAGAAAGGAGCGGTCATGAACAGAGAAAAATTCCGGGAAATGTATGATCTGCTCATGGAACAGCTGGATGTTTCCAGAGAGCTGTCCGATGATGAGATCCTGGGGGTGATCGATGAACTGATATTAACTCAGGCAAGGGAACTGTTTCTTTCACTGAAGGAGAAAGTAGAGCTCAGACAGGAGCTGTTCTGTTCTGTGCGCAAGCTGGATGTTCTGCAGGAACTGATCGATGATGAAAGTGTTACGGAGATCATGGTAAATGGTCCGGATCATATTTTTGTGGAACGTGGAGGAAAATTGACCAGATGGAATAAGGTCTTCACGTCAGAAGAGAAGCTGGAGGATGTGATCCAGCAGATCGTAGGGCGCTGTAACCGGGTTGTCAACGAGTCCATGCCCATTGTAGATGCAAGGCTGGAAAACGGAGCACGTGTGAATGCAGTGGTTTATCCGGTTGCTCTGAATGGTCCGATCCTGACGATCCGTCGTTTTCCGGATGATCCTATCACAATGGAAAAACTGATCGCTTTTGGAAGCATCACCGAAGAATGTGCACAGTTTTTAAAAAAACTTGTTCAGGCAAGATATTCTATTGTGATCGGTGGAGGTACAGGCAGTGGAAAAACAACATTCCTTGGAGCTGTTACAGAATATATTCCAAAAGATGAGCGCCTGATCACCATTGAAGATAATGCGGAGCTTAAGATCCGGGGAATTGATAACCTGGTATGTCTGGAGCAAAAATGGCCAATATGGCGGGCGCGGTGTCAGTAACGATCCGAGATCTGATCCGGTCAGCCCTTCGAATGAGACCGGATAGGATAATTGTAGGGGAAGTCCGTGGAGGAGAGGCAGTGGATATGCTGCAGAGCCTGAATACGGGACATGATGGAAGCCTTTCAACACTTCATGCAAACAGCAGTCAGGATATGCTTTCCCGAATTGAAACGATGACATTGATGGGGATCGATCTTCCCCTGGAAGCAATCCGAAGGCAGATCGCTTCCGGGGTAGACATTCTGGTACATCTCGGGCGTATGCGGGATAAAAGCAGAAAGCTGCTGGAAATCACAGAAGTATGTGGATTTGAAAACGGAGAGATCCAGACCAGGCCGCTGTATCGCTGGGAAGAAGGAAAGGGACTTGTAAAAACCGGAGAACTTTTGCATTGTGAAAAAATGAAACGGGCAGGAATCAGACTATGAAAGAGCGGAAAGGAAAGAATCAGAAATGGAGATCTACGAGGAAAGATTACAGGATGTATCATTTTACGGGGAAGGAGACCGCAAAGTATCTTCTGGAGGGAGCTGCCGTATGCGCTGCAGCCGACTATCTGTTTTATCAGAGCCTTCCTGTGTTGCTGTTTATGCTTCCAATACCAGTGCTTTTTCTGAAAATGCAGAGGAAAAAATGCACTGCACGGCAGCAGAGGGAGCTGAATTACCAGTTCCGGGATGCTCTGACGGCCATGAATGTGGCGGTACAGGCCGGCTATTCCGCGGAGAATGCGGTGCGTGCCAGTGTAAAGGATCTGGGGAGACTTTATGAAAAAGGAAGTGATATACTGGATGAATTTCGGTATATCGAAAGCCAGCTGCGTCTGAGTGTTCCGGTGGAAGAGCTGTTCCTGGATCTGGGAAAACGCAGCGGAGTGGAAGATATTGAAAATTTCGCAGCAGTATTTTATACAGCAAAAAGAACAGGCGGGGATATGACGCAGGTGATCCAGAAAGTAGCCAGAATGCTTAGTGATAAGATCGAGGTAAAAAAAGAGATCGAGGCAACGCTGGCCGCAAAGAAATCGGAACAGATGGTTATGAGTATCATGCCGGCCGGTATCATCTGCTATCTGAAACTGACTTCGCCGGGATTTTTGGATGTACTTTATGGGAATCCTTTCGGAATCTGTGCCATGACAGTTTGCATGGTGATCTATGGCTTGTCTTACTGGCTGGGTGTGAAGATTGTAGACATAGAAGTGTAGGTGAGGATAATGTGGATACATATTTTGATATTTATGGTGATCCTTGGGGTGTTTCTGGCAGGAAAAATGGGGCGGTTGCTCCGGAAGCCGGAAATCCGGAAGAAAAGAAACTGTTTATACGGATAGCGCTTACCGGAAATATCATCGGTATGCTCCTGACATTTCAAAGTGGCGGAGATAAGGTTTATTCATCCGGATACCGTATGGAAAAAGAGGAGACAGGTGCTTATGAAGAGAAATTCAAAGTATCTGTAGACGGAGAAGAAGCCGGTTCCCTGTATGTGCAGGTGCCGGAAAAAGAAACAGAAGGATCCGAAGAAGAACCGGAAACAGAACTTAGCGAAGAACAGCAGCGCGAGAAAGAGCTGCAGGACATGATCGTACAATATAATCAGAAAAAAAACGATCCGCAGTACTATTATCTTCCAGATGAATGGAATGGAAAACATCTTGAATGGGAGCAGCCAAAAGACAAAACAGGAAACCTGCTTTCAGCTCTTGGTTTGGCAGCAGCGGCAGCAGCTGTCATTGCAAAAAAACGGGAAGAACAGAATGCTCAGATAAAAAGAAGAGAACAGATGCTGATGGATTATCCAGGACTGATCATGAAATTTACCCTTCTGGTGCAGGCAGGCTTAACTGCCAGAAAAGCGTTCCAGAAAATAGCACTGGATTACGGAAAGAGAGAAGATGGTAAAAAAACGTGAGGCTTACGAAGAAATCCGAGTAGCCTGTTATGAGATGGACAGTGGGATTTCCGAAGCAGAGGCTTACCGGAGATTTGGAGAACGGTGCGGACAGGTAAAGTATAAAACTCTGTCAACACTACTGATCCAGAACCTCCAGAAAGGAAGCAGGTATCTGGCCGATCTGCTGGAAAAGGAATCCGTGGAAGCCTGGGAGGAGCGAAAAAGAAAAGCAAGAGTGCTAGGAGATACAGCAGCAACAAAACTGCTTCTTCCGATGGTCTTGATGCTCCTGGTGGTGATGGCGGTGATCATGCTGCCGGCATGCCTTTCCTTTTACGGAGGGTAGGACTGGAGAACAGAGAAAGGAAATGTGAGGTGACAAATGAAAATATGTGGAAGTATGTAAAAGAATTTGCGATGGAAGAGGATGCGGTGGGTGTTGTGGAGATCATCCTGATTCTGGTGGGAATATTCACCCCCTATTATGGGTGGGTATAAGGTGTATGGCGTAAGAATATGTGGATAAATAGTACGATAAATACAAGGAAAGGTGGAAAGTGTGCATGACGTATGAGGAAAAAGAGGATAGCAGAGAGGTTATCCTAGTTGGGTACTATAACGTCTTATTCTACTTAATATTTAGAGTTGGTTTAGATGAATACAAGAAAGATATTCTTATTGAACGCATAAGAAGTGGGGAACGAATGGTAATGAAAGATATCTATAGATGGTGTGAAGGGCATCAAGTACCATTCTGGACAAAGTTTATATATCGCAAAGATTTTTCTGTTAAGGCAAACTTGTGGAATTTGTATTCATATTGCCGTTTCGTATATGAAATTAGGGGAACCCATTATAATATGGATAATAAAAAGTAAAGGAACTGTTGATAAAAGGCTAGACCGAGACAAAGATAATCCGTCAGCAGCAAAAAAGGAAACAATCAGCCCGTTAGAGTAATTGTTGGTTTTGCCCAATTCTGAAAAATATCCTTAGTGGTTTGTGTGAATAGCTTTCCTTTGGAAAAAAGGGTAGTGTTGCGTTTATAACTAAAAGGAGGGATCGAAGGCAATGATTTTGGAACTGGATTTTTTGCAGGAAGTACAGATACTATATGAGCGTTCAGTGCGTTTAAACAGATTACAGCATTCATATACAAATAGAATGGATACCTTCATCTGCAATTACATTACAAGACATGGTCTTTGGAGCAATCCTGCAGCAGTTGGTGCAATTATGAATTGTTTACCGTCACTTTATTATCCAGAGTTAATGTCAAAGATAAGGGAAGTATTCCATTGTGAAAAATATGAGTTGATGGATCTTGCATATAGAGAGAACTATCGAATAGATCCAGAGTTGAAAAGGAGATTGCAGAAGATTTTTCCGGTACTCAGAGACCGGAGAGAAAAGGCAGGAAAAGCGACTACGTTATTATGGGAATATATTTATGACTATTTAAAAAAAAATAGGCTGTTTACAAATAAAGAAGCGCTGGAGGAAATCTTTGAAGCTGTGCCTGATAGTTACGTGAAATTTCGGATATGGGACGTACACCAATTAGAAAAGAAGAAAGAGAAAAATAAAAAAAAGGAGGAGTGCAGATAACGTGGCAGGAAACATATAGAATCAAATATCCAACTTGTATTCATATTGTCGTTTTGTATATGAAATGAGAGGAACCCATTATGATATAGATGATAAGGAGTAGTCGGATTTTTCCGGCTATTTTTTTAAGGAAAAGAAAGTGTTCGAGAGTCGGGAAATATGCGGCAAAATGTGGCAAAACGCAACAATGCTGGGAGGTGATAACGTGCGGAAGGAAAAATTTAAAATTAAATGTCCCAAACGGATTCAATTTGGGGATCCATTGTATTATGAAGATTTTAAAGATAAACCGGAGAGACTCAAAAAGCTGGTGGTCGATTATAAGCCAAAGCCTGAATTTAAGGCAGGCGTATTGTTGACGGAAATGGAATATCCTGAGTTTCCGGGATACATGGCACGGACAATGACCGTTTATTTTGCACCGGAACAATATCTTTCTACATATTTGGATGAAAAGATGTATGCTTCACAGAAAATAGAGCAGAAAGAAATCGGTGTTGATTCAGCCCGTTACCTGATTGATGTTGATGGGCGATACGAAGATATTAGAACAGGTGGAGATGGTTATTGGGGGGATTACCAGGAACTGTACCGTGAAATAAATGGGAAGAAATATGTGGACGCCGTGGTGATTTCAATTTCCATGCCGGATGATATGTCCTTTGAGAGCATGAAACGTCTGGCAGAGTATTTTTTTGAAGATATGAGTCCAGACAGGGAGCCAAAAAAAGCAGACAAGAAAAAAGGAAGGGACAGATAATGGGATTTAGCTACAGACGAATAAAAGAGAATGGTTTATTACGAAGGGAGATTTGATATGGGCAGTGGGATAACTGAAATTAACAAAGATACTTTCTGGCAGCTCATTGAAGAAACGAAAAATCAATGCGGACAGGATATGGACGCATCTATTTCCTGGATTAAAAAAGAACTGCTTAGTATGCCGCCGGAACAATCCCTGCAATTTCATGCGATTATGCACGGGTACCGGGATCTGGCTGATAAATACGGGCTTTGGACGGCAGCCATCTTTATAAAAGAGTATGGCTGTTCGGATGACGGATTTATGGATTTCAGGGCATGGCTGATCGCACAGGGGAAAGATATCTATATGGCGGCGTTAGAGAATCCGGATTCCCTAACAAGGGTAGAACAGTATGGAGACTGTGAATTTGAATTACTTAATTATGTTGGAGATTATGCCTATCAGGAACTGACCGGGCGAAGCGCTTATGTAGATTGCACACCGGAAATGGAAAAAAGGGTGCTGGAAGAAATATCCGGGGAAATCAAATATCATCCGCTGATCGAGTATCCATTGCAGCCGCCGGATGTGGCTGCGGTATATCCTGAAATAGGTGACATGATTATGAAAAAGTATAGCATCCGCTTTTTCAGCAAAGATTCCTCCTTATGGAATACTTCACTGCCGGAGCTGAAAGCAATGATAGAAAAGGGAGCGGCTGAAGTACGGAAACTTAAAAAGGCGAAACAAAAAAATAAGGATAAGCCCCGAAAGCGAGACGATCCGTCCAGATAGTGATAATAGGTAGTTTGCACGATCTGTGGAAGAAAATCTTGTTGCATTCTGTGAATAGCTTTCTTAGCCGAAAATGGTATAGTGTAAGGCTTGATAGAACACAATGAATAAGAAGGGAGCGATTCGGAATGCATGCACAATTAGAAGAACTGTGGATAGATGCCATGGAGATGAAAGTGGGTGAGCAGATTACAACTTATCTGCGAAAAAACCACCCGGAATATCAGGAGATAGAAGCACGCCAGAAAAAACTGATTGAGGATTATCCCATGTTGTGGAAAGTGGTGGATGGAGATGGGACAGTTACTTTGAACGAAAAAGAACATTGTGCTTTAAAAGAATATCTGTCCAATCAGGATGACATGGAGCGGCTGGAAAAAGAATACCATTATTATTATGGACAATCCCATGTATTCTCTTATGGGCGCATGTTAAAAAGTATCCAGAGGGAAATCAATCCGGATGGGGATGTGGCAAGAAAGAGAAAACTGGCTGATATGCTGATAGAAGCGAGAACCAGCGAAGCGGAAATGGATTTTTTGAAAGAAGATGAAGAATATCAGAAAAGACGGAAAGAGTCATTACGACAGGAAGGAATCTTAAAAGCCATGAATCTGCCGGAAGATATCAAAAATCAGATCGACCTGCTTACCTGCTCGATCAATGACCACTGGAGCCGATATGCCGAACTGGTTTATCAGTATGCGATGGAGGATATCCTGACATTTCTGATAGAAAGGTAGGCAGCACAATGGAAAAAGATACAGTCAGGACGATCAGCAATGGTAAAAGTCGGAAATGGGAATCCAGGGATCAGGCAAAAATGTATTACCTGCAACTGGCGGCCTTTGCCGAGGGAGACGAAAGGCAGAGATATATGAATATCCTTGTGCGGTTAGCAAAGGGTATGAAGGTATGCAGTGACAAGAAACTTTAGATAACATGCTCTAAATTATCTTATGAAAAGTTTCGTATAACGCAGGCAGGATCGGAAGGTTCTGCCTGCCGTTTCTTTTAAGACCACAACTAGCTGGAAGAAAAAAATCCCTGCCATCGGCAGGCACTTCCTCTTCCGGCAGGTTTTCCACACCGGGGTATCCGAACCCCCATTATTTTAATCGTTCAATAGAAGGGATGTGAAGCCTATGATTATAGGAATCGACCATGGATATTATGCCATGAAAACCCCGCATATCTGTTTCCCAACAGGATTGTCCAGGTATGATTATGAACCATACACGATGCAGAACGTGCTGCAGTATGCGGGAAATTATTATGTCTGTGGTACCGGCCGACAGACACTGATGAAAGATAAGACTGCCAATGATAATTATTATCTGCTGACGATGGCGGCATTGGCACAGGAGATTGAATACCGCAGGCAGAGCGGAAGGGAAAAATCATTCTCGCAGCCGGACTGCCCCTTGCCGGTTTTGGAAGGGAAAAGACGGCTTTTAGGCAGTATCTGTTCCGAAAGGAGCAGCCGCTTTGTTTCCGATACGAAAATGAATCATATGAACTGACAATCGAGGATGTGAAACTGTTCCCCCAGGGCTATTCTGCGCTTGCTCTCCATCCGGAATATGTCCGGATGAGCCGTCTGTCCTTTTGGTGGACATTGGCGGCTGGACAGTGGACCTGATGCGGCTGGATAATGCTGTTCCCAATGCGGCTGCCTGCCGCAGCCTTGAGCTTGGAGTGATCCGCTGTATCGATGAAACGATGGAGCAGGTACGCAGAAGCACCGGATTGTCTGTGACAGATATCCAGATCGAGCGTGTCCTAAATGGAAATAGCTGCAGCCTGGATCCAAAAGCCAAAGAGATCATTCAGAAGAATGGACGCAGTTATACGGAGAGGATCCTGTCTGCCATTATGGAGGCAGGCTTTGACCTTCGGGCAATCCCGTCCGTTTTCATGGGCGGCGGTTCCACCATCGTAAGACGCCACGTGACACCGCAGGACAGGCTTTGCAGGGCTTTTTACTTAACAGACGTAAAAGCCAACGCTGCCGGATATGAACGGATTGTGGGGCAGATGTGCGCGAGGTGAGCCGCCCCGTTTTTTCCTTCCGTCCGACACTGGATGATTCGGAGCATAAGCGGGCATGGGAGATTTTGCAGAGTGTTCCCAATGGACAAAAAAATGCTTTTCTGGTTCAGGCGATCCTGCAATCTGCGGATAGTGAAAACCTGATAGAAAAAATACGGATGGTGTTCCGGGAAGAATTGAAGGGAGTTCAGATATCTCCGGAAAAAAATATGGGGAAACAGGAAGATGGGATTCCGTCACAAATGCTGGATTTTCTTTCCGGCATGGAAGAAAACTGGGAATGAGCGGTAAAGCAGATACCATGGGTTTTGAAAGTCCGTTAGATTTTAGTGGGAAAAGAGCAAAGGAGGTGGTGCTGTTTTGAAAGTATAGATACATCTATGTATTGTTGGTTGTGCAATGATCTGGAAGCCGATGTTTGTTGGGTATTGTGAATAGCTTTCCATGTATCTTTGGAGTATTGTGTGTATAACAAAACGAAAGGAGATAACGCAGATGGAAATGAAGAACATATGCGGAAAGATCCCACTTGAACTGCATGCAAAGGTGAGAGGGGAAATCGAGCAGCGTGAAATTAGCACACAAGAATTTCTGCAACAGGTAATCGAAGAACATTTTATGGAAAAAGGAGTGGAACAGATGGCAGCAAGAACAATCGCAGTACAGGTAACAGAGGAATTATTCGGAAGGCTCAAAGCAGCAGTCGCATGGAAAGGATGCAAACAGAAGGATTTCCTTATAAGCATCATCGAAAAGGCAATCGAGGAAGTAGAAGCAGAGCAGGAGAATGCGAGAAGGGAGAAAGAAGCCCTGGCATCCCAAGAGGAAGAAACTGAGGAAGGATCAGAAGAAGCCGAGGGAGAGCCGGAAGAAACCGATGAAGAACCGGAAGAAGCTGAAGGAGAGCCAGAGGAAGCCGAGGAAGAACCGGAAAGAACCGGAGAAGAAGGTGAATCTGAAGAACCAGAGCCAACCGAGGAACCCAAAAAAGTGCTGCCTGATGGGGAAACGGAGAATGCCGGAGCAGAAATGAATGAACCGGAGACGATAGATGAGGATGAAGAACCGGAAGAAGCGATAGGGGCATAACGGATAGATACATAGAAAACAGCAGAAAAGAAACAGAGGAAAACGGTGTGGCGAATGCCATGCCGCTTTTTTTGAGAAAGGAGGAGGATAGCTGGAACAATTCGATTTTTTGATTTATTCAGCGGAATCGGTGGATTCCGTGAAGGGCTGAGGCGTGCCGGGGACTTTGAATGTGTCGGACACTGCGAAATGGATCCCTATGCGGACAGAAACTACCGAAGGCTGTTCGATACGGAAGGGGAGTGGTATTGTGATGACGCAAGAAATATTGAAACAGGAGCCATGCCGGACTTTGATCTTTTATGTGCAGGATTTCCTTGCCAGGCTTTCTCCATCGCCGGAAAACGTGCAGGTTTTAGTGATGCCAGAGGAACCCTGTTCTTTGAAGTTGCCCGATTGGTTGCAGACAAACGACCTGCGTATTTTCTCCTTGAAAATGTACCCGGACTCTTATCGCATGACAAAGGGCGGACGTTTCTTGCCATCCTCAGCACGTTTTCTGAGTTGGGGTACCATGTCGAATGGAAGGTGCTTAACAGCAAGGATTTCGGAGTCCCGCAGTCAAGAAAACGGGTGTATATTATCGGATATCTTGATGGCAGATGTGCCGGAAAAATATTACCTGTCCCCGTACCAAACGGAGCAGCTCTTATACAAGTCCTTGCAGGAAGCCAGGGGAAAAGAGTCTACGATCCTGCCGGAGTAAGCTGTACGCTTACCTCGCAGGCCGGGGGCATGGGCGGTAAGACCGGCCTTTATGAAGTAGGGATCCCGATCAAGGAGAACACGAAAAAAGGATACAAAATGGCATATCCCGGTGACAGCATTGACCTTGGGTATGCGAACCTGAATACGCGCAGAGGGCGAGTCGGGCATGAGATCGCCCATACGCTGACAACGGAGAGCCAGCAGGGAACCGTGCATTTTGTGGATATGTCTGCCCCGCCGTTTGTAACGGAGAATGCTAGGTGTTTGAATACAAAGCAGGATTCCAGTATCCATAAGCATAAAGGGGAGAGTTCCGGTGTCCTTGTTGAGACTGGACCGAGAGCAATCCTGACGCCGGAGCGCCTCAAGAAAAGGCAGAATGGCCGGAGGATGAAAGAGCCGGAGGAACCGATGTTCACGATTACGGCTACAGACCGGCATGGGGTTGTGTACCATGGAAGGATCCGCAGGCTGGTTCCAAGGGAATGTCTGCGGCTGCAGGGATATTATGACAGCCAGATCGATTTGATGACCGTGGATATGTCTGACAGGCAGCTTTATAAGCAGGCAGGGAATGGCGTGACAGTGAATGTTGTTGAAGCCATCGGCAGGAACCTGAAAGCCGTAGATGAAGAATTAAAGCTGGAGGATTCCGTTTATGCCCATTGACCTCCGGGATCAGTATTTCGGTACGGAGATCGAGATGACAGGTATCACCCGGCAGCGTGCGGCACAGGTGGTGGCAGAGATGTTCGGTACGGACTATTATCATCGGATTTCGTATGACTCGTGGTGTGTGCGCGACCAACAGGGAAAGGAATGGAAGTTCTCCAGTGATGGAAGTATCATTACGGAGAGAAAAGTAAGAGGTCTTAAAACGTGTGCGGATGGAGAATTTGCCACAGAAATGGTAAGCCCGAAACTGGAATATTCCGAAATGGGAAAGCTGCAGGAAGTTGTCCGGTGTCTGCGCCATCATGGGGCATTCGTCAATAGCTCCTGCGGCCAGCATGTCCATGTGGATGCATCCAAGCATACGCCGAGAAGCCTGAAGAACGCCATGACAATCATGTATTCGAAAGAGGATATCCTGTTCAAGGCATTGAGAGTGCAGACTTCCAGGGAACGGAATTATTGCCAGAAGGTGCGTCCTGCCGTGCTGGAAAAGATCCGGAAGATGCCGAACAGCACGATCACAATGGAAAAGTTTAAGAGAGCATGGTATGAGGGTAGTGATGGCAGTGATGAACATTACAACTGGTCAAGATATTATGCTTTGAACCTGCATGCGGTGTTCTCGAAAGGGACATTGGAGTGGCGGTGTTTTGAAAGCACGCTCCATGCAGGGGAGGTGCGGGCAAACATTACGCTTGCACTGGCAATCTCGGCACAGGCGATCAACCAGAAGTGTACGCAGATGAGGAAAACGGAAATATCAGAAAATCCCGCATTTACATTCCGGACGTTCCTTTTAAGGCTTGGCCTGATCGGACCTGAGTACAAAAATGTTCGGGAACATCTTTTGAAGAATCTGGAAGGTGACCGGGCATGGAGGTATGACAAAAGCCAGTATGCCTGCCTGCAGCAAAGAAACCGGGAGCAGGAAACCCGGTAACATGACAATTGAATATGAAAGAAATAAAACCAGCCGGAAAGAAAATCACATCTTTCCGGCTTACTTTTTTGAAAGGATGAATAAGACCATGAAAATGAAAAGAAAAATGAAACAGATCATATCCGGCTGTTAGCCGCGGTAACGATCTTCTCTGGAGCCGTATCCCCTTTGACTGCCTCTGCTGCGGAGACAGATCCAAAGGAAAAGAAGCCCCCGGTATATGAAGAAGTCAAAGACCAGCTAAATGAGGATGAGGTGGTTACGGCGCATGACTATGCAGTGGAGGTCGGCAGTGATTTTGATGTGGCTTTCGATTTCACAGGGCTTGACATTATTGACGACAACAAAGTAAAAGTTACATTTGAAGAAGCCAAAAATACCAAGGGAGAAGATTTTTCCACAGACCATGCCGATACCTATAAGGCGGTTTATTATGTGGAACCCAAGACTACGGATCATCCGATCTACCAGATCAGCCGTAATCTGGTGGTGAAAGATACGGGGACTGTTTCCCGCAGCAATATAGAATCAGAAACAGAGAACCACGATGCAGGGCAGACAGAGGAAACCCAGGATGATGGGGAGGATGCCTCGCAAACGGAGAGCCAGCAGACAGAAGTACAGACCGATGGCACATCTGATACCTTGCAGACAGAAGGATTAACAGAAACGGAGCTTGATAAAGCGCTTGAAGAAGCGGAAACACAGGATACTGTGGATGAGGAAAGCGGGCTGTCTGTTTCTGATGTGATGGAGCAGGCCGTAGAGGAAGAAGTGGGATTGTTTTCGCTTGAAGCAGGAGAGAGTGTCACTTTTCAGGCATCTGCAAGAGCGAATACCGGGAATTTAAGTGTGACAGTGACAAAAGGTTCCTGGTATTATTATGCAGATTATGGACTTGGAACTTATCTGACTTGTCCATATACGGTTCAGTTTGGAAGTATCACTGCGACAGCATATTGTGTGCAGCCATCTAAGCCGGGACCTGGGGATGGCGTGTATTCGATTGAAAAACTGGCAGATGGAAAAACGCTTGCCAAGGTCTGCTATTATGGTACGAAAGCCAGCGGTGAGAATGGATTCTTTGATGAAAAGCATCCGGATTTTTCTACAGGAAAGCGGTTCATCATTACCCATCTGGCGGCTGCGTATGCCAATGGAAGCGGTGACGCATTTTCCGGTACGAATTCCACCGGACAGGCACTGGCAATGGAACTTTACAATTATTGTGTGAGCCAGCCGGATATCCCGGATGTAACAATGTCTTTTTCCGATGCGGATGTGACTGCATATATTGATGGCAATTCACAGCGGACAAAAGAGATCACATTTAAAGCGGATGAGCTGCAGACGATCACCATGAAACTGCCAAGCGGCGTCAAATTCCATAACGAGACAACTGGAAAGACCAGTGCGGCAGGTGCAAGCGTGGAGGTAAGCGGAGGAACTAAATTTTATCTTTCCGCACCGCTGACACAGGCAGAAGATGTAAAGGATACCTGGTCTGCTACGATGAAAGGAAGCATCACCAAGGATTTCAGCGCTTATAAGATCACAACGGGATCCGGCACGCAGGATCTGGCCCTTGTATTCGGTGAGGGCGTGGATGATGAAAAATATGTGGATTTCAAGGTGAGCTGGCTGAAGATGGCAACGGTTGAGATCGTTAAGAAAGACAGCAAGACAGGAAATAACCTTGCAGGCGCTGTATATGGGATCTACAGTGACAAAGACTGCACAAAGCTGATCACAGAAATGCCGGCCACAGACAGCAATGGCGCTTCCAGCGTGATGATCACCAAGACACAGGATACCGTATATTTAAAAGAGATTTCAGTACCAACTGGTTATCTGATCGATACGAGATCATATGGTGTGGATCTTGTGATTGGAGGTACGACCACTCAAAATGTGACAGATGAACGTGCCAATGGCACGATCCATCTGGTAAAGAAAGATAAAGAGACCGGAGAAGTGACACAGGGGGATGCCGTTTTTGAGGGCGCCGTGTATGGATTGTTTGCCCGTGAGGACATCGTGCATCCGGATGGAAAGACGGGTGTCCTTTATAAAGCAGGTACCCAGGTCGCAACCTTGACTGTAGACGCAAAGGGAAATGCCAAGGCAGAAGATCTGTATCTCGGAAAATATTATGTGAAAGAGATTACCCCTCCGGTCGGATATCCTCCCGGATGAGGAAGAACATGATATTGAAGTAAGTTATGAGGGGGACAAGACAAAAACTGTGGAGCGTACCGCAG
>ENA-OQDW01000200-OQDW01000200.1-human-gut-metagenome-genome-assembly--contig:-NODE-200-length-25150-cov-2.530632_pt1 | contig 25150 bp, 32 predicted proteins | sample MGYA00242784_ERZ504613 | MGnify/ENA primary metagenome ERZ504613 (study PRJEB26092, sample SAMD00036330) | human gut metagenome | host: Homo sapiens | study: EMG produced TPA metagenomics assembly of...
CTGCTCCATGTCCGATACCGGCAGAATGTCTTTCTGGATACCCGTCACCCACGGCAGGCAGTTCATGCCATGTACCGCTATCTGTTCCGGCTTCTGCGTTGGACAGGACTGCGGTTCCGGCAGGAGCCGCTGCTGGAATTCTGCGAAAAGGCAGTGCAGCATCTCCGGCAGCAGAAACTGCCTGCAACGGCTCCGGAACAGATCATTCCCATGATTCTGGCAATGGAATTCGGGAAACAGGATCCGAAAAAGGCAGAACAGCGACAAGCTGCCGCAGAGGCTTCTGCTCTGGCAGATGCCATTTTCAAACGATGCAATCCGCTGAAGCGGTTTTGTATGAAATATTTACTGCATCTGATCTGAGGCAATACCGCACAAAGATTGTGCGACAGATGCGTCGTCAAATTTTTCGTCAGATGAAACAAAAAGCGGAGTGAATACTGGATGTATTCACGAGCATTTTTGTGAAATATGACGAGTCTGTTTCGTATCTGACGTATGCAGATTGCGTTGTCAGATTTTTGAGAGATGAAGGGAAAAACGGAGAAAATCCTTTGTGGATTTTCGAGTATTTTCCCGAAATATCTCGGAAAATATGCACGCAAGATGCGTGCGAGAAGATACGAAACAGGCTCTGAGGGGAAATTTGCAAGCAGATGGCGTGCAAAGTCGCCAGACGCTCTTTGTGCGGTATTGCCCTGAGGAAACACTGCATAAAGCCCGCCTGACGGCTTTGTACGCAAGCTTTATTCAGTGTTTCCCTGATGCGAAAGGAGTTTTACTGATGCAATCCAAAAAAACACCATTTTCCAAACGCATGTTCTATGTGATATTTCCCTTTGTGCTGCCGCTGTGCCTGATCGCACTGGGCATTCTGCTACAGGTCAACGAGAAGCTGGTGAACGGTATCTTCACCACGCTGGGCATTCTCATTGCCTTGATTGGGTTGATCGAAGTGGTAGTGTATGCTTCCCGCCGCCAGTGTCAGCCCCCGCAGCCCGCTAAGACACTGACGACCGGCATCATTCTGCTGATTCTCGGTGCCCTGCTCATTATCCTGCCGTTTACCATCAACAAGCTGATCCCGATCATTCTGGGCATCTGCGTGCTATGCAACGGCATTTCCGGTATCGTCAACACAATGGAATTCCGCAAAGCGGACACCAACATTGTGGCTTCCATGCTCTTTGCAGTCACCAACTGCCTGCTGGGAATTTTCATTCTGATCTATGTGATCTTCATCAACCAGAACACCGGCTGGAACATCATTGGCATTCTGATGATTATCAGCGGCGTGCTGCGAATGATCAACGAAATCGTTGCACGGCTGGCTCCCAAGTACTCCGGCAACGTAGTGGAAACCAGCTTTACAGAAACCACTATCACTGATGCAGATACAGATGCCGCAGGAGAAGCCCCGCAGTCACCGGAAGAACAGTAAGGAGCGTATGCCATTCATGTTGAAAGCAAATTATCACACCCACACTGCCCGCTGCAAGCATGCATGGGGCGAAGACAAGGAGTATGTGGAACAGGCAATTCAGGCGGGCATGGAAGTGCTGGGATTTTCTGACCACTGTCCGTGGATCTTTCCGCCGGACTATGTTTCCCACACCCGCATGGAACCGAAAGAACTGGACGGCTACTTCACCTCGCTGGAAAACCTGAAGCGGGAATATGCCAAGGACATTACCATTTACATTGGCTTTGAGTCCGAATATATTCCGGAACTGATGGAAGAACAGGACCGGCTGCTGAAGGATTATCCCGTGGATTACATGCTGCTGGGAGAACACTTCACTGCCAGCGAAGTCACCGGTCCCTATACTGGTCATGAAACAGAATCCGAGGCGGATTTGCAGCGGTATGTAGACCTTGTCATTGAGGCATGGAAACCGGAAAATATGCCTATGTGGCTCACCCCGACCTGATCCACTACATCGGCTCGGACGAGATCTACGAACGGCACATGCTCCGGCTCTGCCAGTATCTGAAAGCACACGACATTCCGGTGGAGATCAACCTGCTGGGCGTTGTGGAACACCGGCACTACACCTCCGGCAGATTTCTCCGTATCGCACAGAAAGCGGGAAATTCTGCGATCATCGGCTGCGATGCCCACACGCCTGACCGGCTTTCCAACGTCGCATATATACAGAATTGTCTGGACTTGGCAAAAATGTATGACTTACCGGTTGTGGACTTTCTGCCGGATTTCATGGCAAAAGCGTAAAATTTCTACACAGCAGGAAAAAGCGTTGACTTTTCCCGCAAAATGTGCTATACTAAGAGCATTCGAAAAGAATATCATCACTGTAAAATGGGGCACACCACCGAAAAGGTGTGTGCCCTTTTTTTGTGCAATTTTATGGTAAAATGTAGAAAAGGAGTGTATGCCATGCAGGTAAACGGTGTTTCGATCCCTCTGGAAAAACCGCAGACATTACTGGAATTTCTGAACGAGAAGGGGTACAATCTCCACCGCATTGCCGTGGAACGCAACGAGAAAATCGAGGCAAAGGAAGACTATGCCACGATCATTCTCCAAGACAACGACGTGATTGAAATCGTCAGCTTTATGGGCGGCGGTACATGCTGACCGCAAATATGTGATGTTGTGATAGAAAGGAAGATTCTTATGGAAACGATCAAAAATGATACTTTTGTACTGGGTGGAAAAGAGTTCCACTCCCGCTTTATTCTCGGCTCGGGCAAGTTCTCCCAGCAGCTGATCCGTGATGTCATGGAGTACGGCGGCAGCGAAATTGCCACCATTGCTCTGCGGCGTGCCAATGCCGACAGTCCGGAAAATATTCTGGATTACCTGCCGAAAAACCTGACACTGCTGCCCAACACTTCCGGTGCCAGAAACGCAGACGAAGCGGTTCGCATTGCCCGTCTTTCCCGTGCACTGGGCTGCGGCGATTTTGTAAAAGTGGAAGTGATTCCCGACACGAAGTACCTGCTCCCCGACAATGCCGAAACCATTCGGGCAACAGAAATTTTGTCCAAAGAGGGCTTCCACGTATTGCCGTACATGTACCCTGACCTGATCGCGGCACGCCGTCTGGCAGATGCCGGAGCTGCTGCGATCATGCCGCTGGGTGCTCCTATTGGCAGCAACAAGGGACTGCGTACCAAGGACTTTATCCAGATCCTCATTGACGAGATCGACCTGCCGATCATTGTAGATGCCGGCATTGGTGCTCCTTCGCAGGCTTGCGAAGCTATGGAAATGGGTGCGCTGCGGTCATGGCAAACACTGCTGTGGCAACCGCTGACAACTGCCCCATGATGGCACACGCATTCAAGCTGGCAATTGAGGCTGGACGTGCGGCATATCTGGCAAAGCTGGGCCGAGTGCTGGAATCTGGTGCAGAGGCTTCCAGTCCGCTGACCGGCTTTCTACAGGATTAAGGAGGAATCGGAATGCGTAAGATTTATGACCCTATGGAATATCAGCCCAACATGCAGCAGATCAATTCTGACATTTTTGACCATGTGATCGCTGCCAGAACAGCATATCAGCCGGAACAGTATACAGCCAAGCAGGTGCAGGAAGCATTGCAGAAAGATGTGCTGTCTTTCGAGGATTTTGCGGCACTGCTCTCCCCTGCGGCACAGCCTTTTCTGGAACAAATGGCTCGGCGGGCAAAGGAAGAACGGGAAAAACACTTCGGCAACAACGTGCTGCTGTTCACACCGCTGTACATCTCCAACTACTGCGAAAACCAGTGCGTTTACTGCGGCTTCAACTGCAAGAATCCCATTACCCGCTGCAAGCTGAATGCAGCGGAAATCGAAGCGGAAATGGAGAACATCGCCAAGACCGGCATGCGGGAGGTGCTGCTGCTCACCGGTGAAAGCCGTTCTGTTTCCGGTCCGGAATACATTGCGGAAGCTGTCCGCATTGCCAAGAAATATTTCTCCACGATCGGGCTGGAAGTGTACCCCATGAATGCTGACGAATACGCAATGCTGCGGGAAGCAGGGGCAGATTTCGTCACCGTTTTTCAGGAAACCTACGACTTGCAGCGGTACGGTGAAATGCATGTTGCCGGTGCCAAGCGTTGTTTCCCCTACCGCGTCAATGCACAGGAACGTGCACTGATGGGCGGCATGCGTGGTGTCGGCTTCGGCGTACTGCTGGGGCTGGCGGATTTCCGCAAGGACATGTTCGCCGCCGGTGTGCATGCGGCACTGCTGCAAAAGAAGTATCCGCAGGGCGAAATGGCACTCTCTTTCCCGCGGCTGCGTCCCTATAAAAACCACGAGGAAACCAACCCCAACGACGTGCATGAAACACAGCTGCTGCAAATGATGCTGGCCTGCCGCATTTTCCTGCCATTTGCCAGCTTCACCATTTCCACGCGGGAACGTGCCGACTTCCGCGACCATGTGCTGCCACTGGCTGCCACCAAGATCTCCGCAGGGGTCAATGTGGGAATCGGCGGACACAACGAAGAACATCAGCAGAAAGGCGATGCCCAGTTTGAGATCTCCGACCCCAGAAGTCTGGAGGAAATCCACAACGCCATTCTGGCACAGGGCATGCAGCCGGTCTATACCGACTACATCAACACCAATATCTTATGATGATCTGCGTTACCAATCGAAAACTCTGCCGCGGCGATTTTCTGGAACGAATCGAGCAGCTTGCCGCCGGCGGGGCTGATGCGATCTTACTACGGGAAAAAGATTTGTCCGTTCCGGAATATGCAGCACTTGCCAAACAGTGTCTGGCGATTTGTCAGGCATATCATACGCCGCTGTGGCTGAACAGTTTCCGGGAAGTCGCCGGAGCATTGCAGCTGCCGGTACAGCTGCCCATGCCGATTCTGCGTACTCTTACTGAATCCCAGAGAGCACAGCTTCCGGCGATCGGTGCTTCGGTACACAGTCCGGAAGAAGCGGTGCTTGCGGAAAAACTGGGGGCAAGCTGGCTGATTGCAGGACACATTTTTGCAACTGCCTGCAAGCCGGATCTGCCGCCGCGAGGCTGGACTTTCTCCGGAATGTTTGCAGCAGTGTTTCTATTCCGGTCTATTCGATCGGCGGTATTACACCGGAACGGCTGCCTGCTATTATGCAAGCTGGTGCTGCCGGCTGCTGTGTGATGTCCCAGATGATGCAGTGTCCGGACGTGCCCGCAGAATTTCAAAACTGGAGGAAACAGATTTGAAAGCAAAAACAATCAAAAGCCCTCTGTTGATTGATACGATACAACGCTATCTCTTATTCATTATCGGACTATTTTTCAGTGCCTTGGGAGTTGCCATTACCAAAAAAGGTGAACTAGGCGTTTCCCCGATCTCCTCGGTGGCGAATGTGATGAGCATTCGGCTACCGCAGCTGTCGCTGGGGTACTGGCTGATCATCTGGAACTGTGTGCTGATTCTGGGGCAAATTTTACTGCTGCGGCGAAAGTTCCAATGGATCCAGCTGCTGCAAGTGCCGCTGTCCTTTCTGTTTGGCTGGTTTACGGATTTCGGTGTCTGGCTGATTTCCTTTTTCACGCCGAAGCACTACGTGGTACAGATTTTGCTGGTACTGGCAGGAACTGTGGTTCTCGGATTCGGCATTACGCTGGCGGTCATTGCAAATGTGATTCTGAATTCCGGAGAAGCATTTGTCAAAGCGTTATCGGATACCATTCACAAGGAATTCGGCAATGTGAAAATCACCTTTGACATCAGCTGTGTTGTGGTGGCAGTGATTCTCTCGTTCCTGTTTTTCCACAAGCTGGTGGGAACGCGGGAAGGTACAGTCATTGCAGCTTTCTGCACAGGGTTCGTAGTGAAATTCTTCAGCAAGTACATTACCGCACCGCTGGAGCGATTTCTGAAAAAGAATATCGGAGAATAGGTTGACCAAAAAACGCCTGTCTGACCATTGAGATCAGACAGGCGTTTTCTGTTTATAAAAGATGTCACTCAATCTTGTTTGACAGAGCCGGCAGAAACCTCACCTTTTCAGATTCCCTGCGGAACGTTGGTAATTTCCTTGCCGCTTGCATCATAAAATCTCGGCTTGGCAGTGCCTTTGACGCAGTCGGCATCTACCACGATTTTCTTGACGTTCTCCACGGAAGGTGTGGTATACATGGTATCCATCAGCGTTCCCTCCATGATCGAACGCAGACCACGGGCACCAGTCTTTCTGGCAATTGCCTCTGCTGCAATCGCGTTCAGGGCATCGTCCGTCAGTTCCAGTTCAATGTCATCGAAGTCGAACAGCTTCTGATACTGCTTGACCAGAGCGTTTTTCGGCTCTGTCAGAATTCGGATCAGAGCTTCTTCGTCCAGATCGTCCAGTGTGGTGATGACCGGCAGACGGCCAACCAGTTCCGGAACCAATCCGAACTTCATCAGATCCTGCGGTGTTACCTGACGGAAAATATTGACCAGATCTTTCTTCTGCTGCACAATGGGAGCATCAAAGCCCAGTGCTGCCGGAGCCATACGCTTCTGGATCAGCTTTTCCAGACCGTCAAACGCACCGCCGCAGATAAACAGGATATTGTGGGTATCCACGTGGATAAATTCCTGATTGGGGTGCTTTCTGCCGCCCTGCGGCGGCACGTTGGAAACGGTTCCCTCGATGATCTTCAACAGAGCCTGCTGTACGCCCTCTCCGCTGACATCTCTGGTCAGAGAAACGTTTTCCGACTTTCTGGAGATCTTATCGATCTCGTCAATGTAGATGATACCGCGTTCCGCAGCTTCCACATCGAAATCAGCAGCTTGCAGCAAACGCTGGAGCACGTTTTCCACATCGTCGCCTACATAGCCGGCTTCGGTAATGGTAGTAGCGTCTGCAATGGCAAACGGCACGTCCAGAATCTTTGCCAGCGTCTGTGCCAGATAAGTCTTCCCTACACCAGTGGGGCCCAGCAGCAGGACGTTGCTCTTTTGCAGTTCCACATCTCGTGCGGACTCGTCCTTGGACTGGTTGAGGATTCGCTTATAGTGGTTATACACCGACACTGCCAGCGTGATCTTTGCCAGATCCTGACCGACAACATACTCGTCCAGCACCTTTTTGATCTCTGCCGGTTTCAGCAGGTGGATCTCTGCCGGTTTTTTAGAAGATTTCTTCTTATCCTTTGCGGAATCCGGCGTACCGACGGGACCATAGAGCATTTCGTAGCAATAAGTCACGCACTCACTACAGATATTTACATCTGCGGCGGAGATCATGCCTTCTACCAGATGCTCCGGCTTACCGCAAAAGTTGCATCGTTTTTCCTTTTTCTCGTCCATTTCAGCACCTCTTTTTATCTGTGTGCGATGACCTTATCGATCAGACCATATTCCTTTGCTTCCGGTGCATACATATAGTTATCGCGTTCGGTATCTCTTTCGATCACTTCCAGCGGCTTTCCGGTGTTTTCTGCCAGAATTTCGTTCATCTTCTTCCGAACCCGTACCAAATGGTCGGAAGCGATCTTAATATCGGTGCACTGACCGGACAGACCGCCGGAAATCAGCGGCTGGTGGATCATGATCTCGCTGTTCGGCAGAGCGATACGCTTTCCCTTTGCACCGGAAGACAGCAGGAATGCACCCATAGAAGCAGCCATACCGATGCAAATGGTGGAAACATCGCACTTGATATACTGCATGGTGTCGTAGATTGCCATGCCGGCAGTGATAGAACCGCCGGGGCTGTTGATGTACAGAGAAATATCCTTCTCATTGTCCTGTCCTTCCAGATACAGCAGCTGTGCAACTACCAGACTGGCAGTTGCATCGTTGACCTGATCGGACAGCATGATGATACGATCATTCAGCAGGCGGGAAAAAATATCATAGGAACGTTCACCGCGGCTGGTCTGTTCTACAACGTAAGGTACTAAACTACTCATGTTCATCTTCCTTTCCAAATCGACACATTTCGAAAAATGTCCACATATTACAGAGGGCGAACTAAGTCGTTCGCCCGTCTGTTTTTTCACTTCTATTTCGGCAAAAATGCCAGTGTGTACTTATTCTTCCGTTGCTGCAGTTTCTTCTGCCGGAGCTTCTTCGGTTTCTTCCGGAGCGTCTGTTGCAACAGCTGCTCCTTGACCAGTTCCATCGCCTTGGTTGCCAGCATGTCTTCCCGCAGGTCTTCCAGATAGATCCGCTTCTTGACATCTTCTGCAGTCAAGTTGTTTTCTTCTGCCAGACGATTTACTTCTGCTTCCAGATCTTCGTCAGAAACTTCCAGCTTTTCCAGTTCTGCAACCTTTTCCAGAGCCAGACGCAGCTTTACTTCGTTTTCTGCACGTTCCAGATAAGTTTCCTTCAGTGCGTCCTGTGTCATGCCAGTGTACTGGAGGTACAGATCCATAGAGATACCCTGTGCCTTCAGCTGGTTTGCAAACTGGTTCATCAGGCTGTCTGCACGATGTTCAAACATGCAATGCGGAATCGGATCGGTTACCTTTTCGATCAGCTTCAGGGTAACTGCATTTTCGAAAGAGTTGGAAGCTGCGTTTTCTGCATTTTCTTCCAGCTTCTTGCGAACGTCAGCCTTCAGTTCGTCAACAGTATCGAAATCAGAAGTGTCCTTTACGAACTCATCGTCCAGTTCCGGCAGTTCTTCGTGAGAAATGCTGTTGATAGAGCAGTGGAATACAGCTTCCTTGCCTGCATATTCGTCCATCTGGTAATCTTCCGGGAAAGTTACGGTAACATCGAAGTTTTCGCCGATGTTGTGACCTGCAACCTGTTCCTCAAAGCCCGGAATGAACTGACCGCTGCCCAGCTTCAGCTGATAGTTTTCGCCCTTGCCGCCGTCGAATGCTTCGTCGCCGAAGAAGCCCTCAAAGTTCAGGTTTACTTCGTCGCCCATTTCCGCTGCACGGTCATCTACAGATACCACGCGTGCATTTCTCTGACGCATGGATTCGATCTGCTGATCTACGTCTTCGTCAGCGATTTCCTTGACAACCTTCGGAGCCTCGATGCCCTTATAGCCTTCCAGAGAGATCTCCGGCTTGGTAACGCAGATGACCTTCATGGTAACGCCGTCTTCCTTGCTGACAGCAGTTACTTCTACCTTCGGGGTATCTACACATTCAGCTTGTTGTCCACGATCAGAGCCGGCAGTTCCATATTCAGCAGAGCGTTGATCGCATCTTCATAGAATACGTTTTCGCCATAAGTTCTCTCGCACATTTTCCGCGGTACCTTGCCCTTACGGAAGCCCGGCATAGAGATATTCTTCTTCTGACGCTGATAGGCAGCTTCTACTGCCTTTTCAAAGCTTTCTGCATCGATTTCAACAACCAGTTCGGTCATGTTTACATCTGTCTTGTTTGATGATTTCAGATTCATGTTTGAGTCCTCCAATAATGTATTGCAATTCCCTTGAAGCGTGCCCTTTGGTGATCGGGGCTTGCTCTGCATCAAGGTATCTTTTCATGCAAAATGCATACAAATTTATTATAGCATACTTGTCCTGTTTTGACCAGTATATTTTGAACACTTCTCCATTTTATACAATTCAGAGAATCTGTTCCGGCACAAATTGTAGATAATCACTAGAAATCATTCGCATTTCCGTGCCCTCATACATTCCCTGAAATGCATGGTTATGCCCGCTTTTTCCGTGCACATGACCATAATAGCACTTCCGGATCTGATACTTGTGCAGCACTTCCAGAATCTCGTAGTTCATCGACATTCCGTAGATCGGCGGATAGTGCAGGAACACAATTGGTTCCAGTCCTGCGTCCACAGCCGACTGAATGGAAACCTGAAGCCGCTGCACTTCTCTTGCCAGAATTTTGCATCGGCAGCTTCTCCCTGCATGCTCACCCAGCCGCGGGTGCCGCAAATCCCGTACTGTCCGAAAGCATAGTGGTTGTTGTGCAGGATATGCAGCGTATTGAATCCATGTGCCGTGAAAAAGTCGTCCATTTTCTTTTTCGAAGCCCACCAGTAGTCGTGGTTGCCTTTCAGCAGAATCTTCTGCCCCGGCAGATTCTGCACAAATGCGAAATCTGCCTCCGCCTGTGCCAGTGTCATGCCCCATGAGAAATCTCCTGCCAGCACAACAGTATCCTCCGGTGCGATCCGTTCCAGCCAGTTTTGTTCCAGCAGCTTCTGGTAATCCTTCCAGCCGCCGAAAATGTCCATGGGCTTGTCCGGTACACCAAAAGAGAGGTGCAGGTCACCTATGGTAAATAACCGCATGCAACCCCCGTTCAGGCAGGTGCAGTTCCTGCAATACGAACTGCTGCATTTCCGATTTATCAATGCTGCCCTCAAAACGGCGGGGCTTGGTCTTCAGTGCAGCCAGCGACTGCGGGATCTCCATTTTCGAAGCCTCATGCAGCAACTCTACCATATCATATTCATCAACATCGTCTGCCGGCTTCTTACCCAGTGCGTCCAGAACGCTTGCACTGAACTTGAACGGGCTTGCAGTAGATGCGATCAGAGTCTTGGTGGTATCGCCGGTTTCCTTGCGGTAGTCCTCATATACCTTGACAGCAACTGCGGTGTGGGTATCGCAGGTATAGCCGTACTTCTTGTACAGTTCTGCAATCGTTGCCTTGGTTTCGGCATCGTCACAGAAGCCGCCGTAGAACTGTTCTGTCAGCTTTGCCTTCACCGCATCAGTTACCTCATAGGTACCTGTTCTGCCAGAGCAGTGAACCATTCCCGAATCTGGCATCATCTTCACCGGTCAGCAGGTACAGCAGACGCTCCAGATTGCTGGAGATCAGAATGTCCATAGACGGCGATGCGGTGGGATAGAACTGACGGTTCCGGTTGTATACGCCGGTGCGGATAAAGTCTGTCAGAACCTTATTGATATTGGACGCACAGATCAGCTTGCCGAGGGGTACGCCCATCATCTTGGCATAGTAAGCTGCCAGAATGTTGCCGAAGTTACCGGTCGGCACTACAACGTTCAGCAGGTCACCGTATGCGATCTGTCCGGATTCTGCCAGAGAAACATAAGAGGAAACATAGTACACGATCTGCGGTACCAGTCTGCCCCAGTTAATGGAGTTCGCACTGGAGAATGTCATGCCGCCCTGTTCCAGTGCTTCCAGCACCTTGTGGTCGGTGAAAATCTTCTTGACACCACTCTGGCAGTCGTCGAAGTTGCCCTTTACGGCACAAACTGTAACGTTCTCGCCTTCCTGTGTCACCATCTGCCGCTTCTGCATGTCGCTGACACCTTCTACCGGATAGAAGACCATGATCTCGGTGCCCGGAACGTCCTTGAAGCCCTCCAGTGCAGCCTTACCGGTATCACCGGAAGTTGCCACCAGAATGACTACCTTCTTGTCCATGTGCAGCTTCTTCACAGCAGTTGTCAGGAAGTACGGCAGGATCTGCAGAGCCATATCCTTGAATGCACAAGTCGGACCATGCCACAGTTCCAGCATGTAGGTTCCCTCGAACAGGTGTGCGATCTCTGCAATGTTCTCGGTGTTAAATGCCTTGGTTGTGTAAGCACTCTCTGTGCAGTAACGCAGTTCGGCATCGGTGTAATCTGTCAGATACTTGGAAAACACAAATGCTGCCCGCTGTGCATAATTCATGCCAGCCAGCGATTTCAGTTCGTCCATAGAGATCGACGGAATGGTTTCCGGTACAAACAGACCGCCTTCTTCCGAAATTCCCTTTGCGATTGCAGCGGCACTCTCTACCCGAATGCTGCTGTTTCTGGTGCTCTTGTAAAACACTGTTACCACCCTTTTCCCGGCAGAATACCTGCCTAAAATATAAAATCACTGCCCGTCGTATCAAATGCGTTTTCCAGATAATCCACCGACAGGATCTGCTTTCCCTGCATCACCACGCAGGCAATATCAAACCGCGGCTGCAATTCTGTGGGGTGTTCTGCACACCACACGGCTGCTGTCTGGATCAAACGAGCCTGTTTTTTTGCTGTAACATCATCGAATCCGGAAGTCAGGCTGTTCGGCTTGCGGGTCTTTACCTCCACAAACGCCAGATACTCCCCGTTTTCCGCAATGATGTCGATCTCGCCGCCGCGGACGCAGAAATTCCGCCGGACAATGGAATAGCCCTGCTGTTCCAGCTGCCGGCAAACTGCGGTTTCCCCCAGACGGCCGATCTCAGTTGTTTTCATTTTCATGTTTCTGATATAGCTTCCGCAAAAAACTGGACCGATGTGCCGGACATGGTCCATACTGTAAGATTGCCTCACAGTGTACCTTGGTGCCATAGCCTTATGCTTCGCAAACCCATACTGCGGATATTGTTCATCTAATGCATACAGTGTCCGATCTCTGGACACCTTTGCCAGAATCGAAGCCGCCGCAATGGACGCCGACGTGGCATCTCCTTTGACTACGGTTTCCGCCGGCATTGCCAGCTGCGGCAGACGATTGCCGTCCACCAGTACCAGCTGCGGCTGTACCGAAAGTCCAGCCACTGCCCGCTGCATTGCCAGCATGGTGGCACCGAGAATGTTCAGTTCCTCGATCTCCGCCACAGTTGCAGATGCCACGCAGTACGCCAGACAAGCGGACTGTACCTCTGCAAAGAGAGATTCCCGCTTTTTTTCTGTCATCTTCTTGCTGTCATTCAGCCCTGCGATCAGCGGCTTGGAAGGATCCAGTATAACCGCTGCCGCATAGACATCTCCTGCGAGAGGGCCTCTGCCGGCCTCATCGACACCGCAGAGCAGCAAGCCGCCGCCCCGTTTTTCCGCGTCCCACGCGTACAGTTCCTCGGTGGACTTTTTTGGTGCAGCCTTTGCCATTACAGTGCCTCCTGTTCCGGCAGTTCCAGCGTGATTCTGCCAGCTTGCCGCTGCGGAACTCGTCCAGCAGTGTGATCGCAGCACGCTCGGTGTTCACCTCGCCGCCGGAGATCAGCATGCCCCGTTTCCGTCCCAGCAGTTCCAGCATGGCAAAACCATCTTCCTGTATTGCCTGCAGATCGGTCATGCGGTAGCGTTCTTCCAGTGCCTTGGGATAAGACACCGCTAACCGCTGCAGCAGCAGGCATGCCAGTGCTTCCAGATCCATGACATCGTCATTGATCGCACCAGTAAACGCCAGCTTCTGTGCCACAGTCTGGTCATCGAATTTCGGCCAGAGCACGCCCGGCATATCCAGCAGTTCCATGTTGCTGCCGATTTTCACCCACTGTTTGGTACGGGTCACGCCGGGACGGTCTTCCACCTTCGCCCGCTTGGACTGTGCCATGCGGTTGATAAAGGAAGACTTGCCCACATTCGGGATTCCCACTACCATTAAACGAATGGGTGCACCGGTCATGCCGTGAGCCGCCCGCTTTTCCAGCAGTGCCGGCAGAAGCTGTTCCCGCACTGCCGGTGCAAAATTGGAAACGCCCTTTCCGCTGCGGCAGTCCATGCCGAGAGCCACAAAGCCCTGTTTCCGGTAGGCTGCGATCCAGCGGGAAGTTGCTGACGGGTCTGCCATATCTGCCTTGTTCAGCAGCAGCAGGCGTGGCTTGCTGCCCACCATGCTGTCCATTTCCGGATTGCGGCTGCTCTGTGGAACACGTGCGTCCAGAATTTCCACCACAGCATCTACCAGCGACAGATTCGCCGCGATCATACGCCGTGTTTTTGTCATATGTCCCGGAAACCATTGGATATTCCGCATCAGTTCTTCTGCCATGCCAGCCGCCTTTCCCGATGGAAACACTGCATAAAGCCCGCCTGGCGGCTTTGCACGCAATCTGCTTGCAGATTTTCCGTCATATTGCCCAGAAATCCTTGTCATACATCAAGTATGCCTGCGGAATTTCTGTGCAATCTGCCAAAAAATCTGACTACGCATCTTACGCACAAGCTTTATTCAGTGTTTCCCTATTGCACTTACTTCATATTCTTATAAATACTGCCGAAATCGTCCGGTGAGATCCGGAAGATCGCCTTGCCAAGGATCGCATCCCGCGGCACGAAGCCAACGAACTGCGAACGGCTGTCAGTAGAATTGTTCCGGTTGTCACCCATGACGAAATAGTAGCCTTCCGGTACTGTGACCGGATAGCTGGCGAAGCCGTCTTCCTGATTGGCTGTCAGTTCCCGAATGTAGGGTTCGTCCAGTACCTCACCGTCTACTGTCACTTCGCCGGTGGCAAAGTCAATGTTGATCTCCTGTCCGCCGGTGGCAATGATCCGCTTGATCAGTCGCTTTTCCTGCGGCAGACCGTTGCCCTCTACCAGATTGCCGTCTTCATCATACAAATAGGAATGTGTATTGTTGACAATGACAATATCTCCGTATTCCGGCGTATACAGCAGGTCAGACATCAGCAGACGATCCTTGTCGTGCAGGGTTTCCCGCATGGAATCCCCGTCTACTGTGACCGGACGCACTACATAGGCAAACAGCAGAATGACTACGAAAATCGAAACGAATACGGTTTCCAGTATCTCTGCCACATCGCTCAGAAAAGAACTTTTCTGCGGCTCCTGCTGCTGCTTTTCTTCCTCTTGTATTGTCTGTTGTTCCATTCCGCCGTTCTCCATTTCTAACCGCTGGTGCTTTCGCCAGCCGGTTGCAGTCTTCCGATAATAAAAAAAGGACAATACTGTCCCTTTTTTACTGCCGACAGGCAGGTGTCATGAAGCAAACGACGACACGCACACCGATTCTGCCCGTCTTTGCATTTTGTGCATGATTCTTTTGATTATCGAATCTGTTCCTTAACCTTAGCAGCCTTACCAACTCTGTCACGCAGGTAGTACAGCTTAGCTCTGCGAACCTTACCCTTACGGATAACCTCTACGCGGTCAACGACCGGAGAGTGCAGCGGGAATACACGTTCGATACCGCAGCCGTGAGCTACGCGGCGAACGGTAAAGGTTTCGCTGATGCCGCCGTGCTTCTTTGCGATAACGGTGCCTTCGAATACCTGAATACGGCTCTTGTCGCCTTCCTTGATTCTTACGTGTACCTTTACGGTATCGCCGACTGCGAATGCCGGTACTTCCTGCTTCAGGCTTGCGTCGCTGATTGTTTTCAATGCATCCATGGTTAAATCCTCCTAAAATTTGCGAACATTCATTCACGTGTTCCTCTGCCGCCGTTCAGCATTGGGCGGTGGAACGCTGCCGTATTTTCTCACAGCATCGTCAGCGGACTGTCCGATTTAATGTCGTTCTGCTGAGCCGCCGATTCCCATCGGACGCACAGCCGGCATTAACCTCACACGTTACCGTGCGGATCATCTGCACCACGGCTTTTTCAGCCGAATTCGGCACAAATTTCAAATGCTTTTATATCATACCACATTTCCGCAGAAAAAGCAAGTGTTTTTTCAAAAAAATTTTTGTTTTTCTTCTGTGAGCAGTTCCGTCCGACAGATCTCCGGAGAAGCCCACATCTGTTCCGTCTGTTTTTTCCACGTTTCCAGCAGCAGCATGGGGTTTAGGTTGGCAGTGCTCCCTGCCGGCAGGCAGAGCCGCAGTTCCAGTGCATCAGGCAACGACTCGGCACCGGTCACCTCCAGCATAGGCTTCAGGTCTACTTCTTTGGTGCCGCCTTTTTTGGTACGCTTTTCCGTGAGGATCTCCGGCTGTGCCGTAAACGCAAAGAAAGAATCGTACAGTTCCCCGCTGTTTTCGCCGGGGATCCGCACAGTGTAATTGGCATATGCCAGCTTTTGAACGCCAGCGTGCCTTTCCACGCCTCCAGAATCCGGATCCCCTCCGGCAGGACGGCGTTCAGCCGTTCCATGACCGCATCACAGGGCAATTCCTCTGTCAGTTCCAAGTCCATTTGTTCCGCGGTGCTGAAAAATCCCAGCGGCAGCGTGGTGGCAAAGGAAGTCTGCATGTGCGGGTGAAAGCCTCGGAATATGCCGCCGGCAGCTTTGCCCGACAGACGGCTCGCTGAAAGCAGCGGATCAGATCCAAATGGGAAATATATCTGGCTCTGCCAGTTTTGGCAAAACGCATTCGAACGATGTTTTTCAAAAGCAAGCCCTCCCGATTCTCCGGTTCACGCCGCAGCCGGCACATTTGGCACGGCAGTGGGGTGTGGTTTCTGAAGCATGTGCCGTCTGGTTTTCCCGCACAAAAAAGGATTTCTCCACCAGATAATCCAGATGATCCCACGGGAAGATCTCGTCATAGGCTCTGGTGCGGTTGGCGTAAAAGGAAGCGGATACGCCGCAGTCTGCCATTGCCTGCTCCCAGATCTCATAATGAAAGCACTCGCTCCAGCTGTCAAATTTGCTGCCCAGCTGCCATGCCCGTTCAATAACTGGTGCCAGCCGCCGGTCACCGCGGGCAAGCACCGCCTCCAGCAGGCTGATCTCGTAGGTGTGCCAGCTGACTTTGATCTTCTTCCGATGCCGCGGCTGGATACAACTTAAAAGGTGCTCCTGCCGTGCCAGCAGCTCCTCGCGGGAAACCTGCGGTTCAAACTCGAACGGCGTGAACGGCTTCGGCACAAAGGTGGCACAGCTGATGGAGATCTGTATGGTTTTGCCTTTGGAACGTTCCGGCGTATTATAATAGAGGTCGATCAGCTTTTCCGCCAGATGCACAATGCCCTCTACGTCCTCCATGGTTTCTGTGGGCAGTCCCATCATGAAGTACAGCTTCACCGTGGCGAATCCGCCGGAAAAGGCAATGCCGGCAGTCCGCATCAGTTCTTCTTCGCTGACATTTTTGTTGATAACGTCCCGCAGCCGCTGGGTGCCTGCTTCCGGTGCGAAAGTCAGACTGCTTTTCCGCACGCCCTGAATCCGATCCATCAGTTCCTTGGAAAAGTTGTCCACCCGCAGAGAGGGCAGGGTGATGTTGATGCGATTTTCGTCCAGATAAGGCAGCAGTTCGTTCAGCGTTTCTTCCAGCTGGCTGTGGTCGCTGGTACTCAGAGAGGACAGGGACAGTTCCTGATAGCCGGTGGTATCGCAGAGCGAACGGCACTGCCGGACGATGGTTTCCGGCGATTTCTCCCGAAACGGACGGTACAGGAAGCCTGCCTGACAGAAACGGCAGCCCCGTATACAGCCGCGAAGCACTTCTTCCACGGCACGGTCGTGCACCGTTTCCATAAAGGGTACCACAAATGTTTCCGGATAGAACGCCTTGTCCATGTCCTGTACGATCCGTTTGGTCACCTTTTCCGGTGCACCGTCTTTCGCCGTCACTGCGGCAATGGTACCGTCCGCCTGATAGGTCACCTCGTACAGAGAGGGCACATAGATCCCCTCAATCTGTGCTGCCGCACGGAGAAATGCAGAGCGGCTTGCTCCCTGCCTCTTCATTTTTAAGTAGAGATCCATGAGTTCCAGATTGACTTCCTCACCCTCTCCCAGAATAAACAAGTCGAAAAAGTCCGCCAGCGGCTCCGGATTACAGACGCAGGGACCGCCGGCAATCACCAGCGGTGCCAGTGCTTCGCCGCGGTCACAGGCATGCAGCGGAATCCCTGCCAAGTCCAGCATATTCAGGATATTGGTATACGACAACTCATATTGCAGCGTAAAGCCCACGAAGTCGAATTCCCGTACCGGATCCAGACTTTCCAGTGCATACAGCGGAATCTGGTGTTCCCGCATCAGTGCTTCAAAGTCTGCACAGGTGCAAAGACCCGTTCACACCAGAAGTTTTCCCGTGCGTTAATTAAACTGTACAGAATTTTCATGCCCAGATGGGACATGCCGATTTCGTAAGTATCCGGAAAGCAGAACGCAAACCGAACATCGACTGATTCCCGCTCTTTGCAGATACTGCCCACCTCGCCGCCGATATACTGTGCCGGCTTCTGTGCCTGTAACAGCAGCGGCTCTATTTTTGCTCGTACATTCATAATTTTGTCCTCATTCATCAAGTGTTCTTCGGAAGTGAAAATGCCTGCCTGACAGGTTCTCAGTGCAGGAGAGCATTCAATGACACTTTCCGCACCAGCGGCAGCCATTGCAGCTGTGCTTTCTTTTGCAGTTCTGGCAACGTGGCTGCATGGGTACGTGGGTATCTCCTGCCGGATAGGACAAACCGGAACGCTGTGCCTGCACACGCTGATATGCTTTAGGAATACAGTACACCTTTCCGTCCTTACAGAAATAGTTTCCGGTTCCGAGAAACCGAAACGGAACGTCTGCGTTCCGGCACTGGTCGTGCAGGGATCTGATCCACTCATAGCGGCAGGGGCGGTTGCCGTCGTAGTTTTCCCCGTCGCAGAGTACCTGTTCCACCTGTCCAGTGGCAAGGTACTTTTCGGCATGCACTTCAGAAAGATCGGTGCGATCATGAACGCCTTGTGCTTTGCCGGAACTGCCAGCAATAAGGGCAGCCGTTCCTCTGCACGTTTCTGATTTTCCGTTGTCACGCACAATGTCACGTTTTCCCAGCCGTCGCCCCAGTCTTCCGGCATGTGGTCTGCCATACGTTCTGCCCGCTTCGTCTGAATCCAGAAGTGCACATCTCTGCGGCAGCGTATCATGTCCCATACTTCTTCCCGCCAGTCGTCTGCCTCTTGCAGAAAAAAGTCGCTGGTCATACAGACGTGCAGCATTGTCCCTGACGGAATCTTGTATGCACCCTGTCGGGTCTTTTTGACGGGCAGGTTGAAATTGGTCTTTGTCCGATAGATCTCGCTGCCGTCCCTGTCACGCTGTGCGTCCAGATAATACATATAGCAATGTGCACAGCCTTCGCTGTATTTCCGGCAGCCGTGCCAAGGATTCCATGTCAGAAACGCTTCCTGCTCCACAGTCCAAACCCATTCCTTTCTTCAAAGGCAACACCGTACAAAGAGCGTCTGGCGACTTTGCACGCCATCTGCTTGCAAATTTCCCTTCAGAGCCTGTTTCGTATCTTCTCGCACGCATCTGCCGCACAATCTTTGTGCGGTATTGCCCAAAATGTATTCACATGATTGATATTCCTGATCTCGCCGTCACGAAATTTCTGCATCATCTCATTGGTCAGACTGGCATCGTCCGGCTGTAAATGATGTTCTCCCGCTTGACCCACTGGGCATATTTCAGCTCAGAGGTGTCCATTTGAATGGTAGGGTCACCGTCCACTTCGCAGTAAAATCCCGCCAGAATATCGTTGGCAATGCCCCACGGCTGGGATTTATAGTAGCGGATATTCTGCACGTGCAGACCGGTTTCCTCCATGACTTCCCGTTCTACAGTTTCCTCCAGCGTTTCGCCGATTTCAGTGAAGCCTGCAACCAGTGCGAAATAGGGAAATCCGGTGCGGTATTTGGTCAGCAGCAGCGAATCCCCTGAGATCACGCCCACAATTACAGCCGGCATGATCTTCGGATAAATGCTTTTATGGCAGTGATCGCAGACCATGGCACGCTGTTCCGCAGAGTGGTGCAGAACGCCGCCGCATCTGCCGCAATAGCGAGTGCTTTTGTACCAGTCCGCCAGATGCTTTCCGGTCATGATCGTATATCGCTGAAACTGCGGTATCGCCTGTGCTCCGCGAATCCGGCGGATCTTCTCGTACTGCATGGCATCGTTCTCCGAAACCGGTGTTTCCGGCAGGAAATAGCTGCGGTTATCGATTTGGAACAAATAGCGATAATGCTCAGCAAAGACTTCCGAAACCGTAGGGAGCATCTCTCCGTCTTTCAGTAAAACTTCTGCACCACGATAGCAGAGCACATAGCTGTCCTGCTCCGGCTGTATCTCCGGACGGTACTGATTCTCCAGCTTATGCGGAAAAATATCCTGAATCATGATAATCCCTTCTTTCCATTGTCATTATATTCTCAATTGCGGCGAATTTCAATCGATTTTCATGAACAATGAAAACAGCCGCAGAGAAATTCTGCGCGCAGATTGCATGGCGAACTTCATGTAGCGTTTCTTTAGCTTGTTTTTCGGAAAATGTGTGATATAATTGTACTAAGGAATGTATATTCTCGCAAGGCAAAATCTGGCACCAAGACAGGAGTTTTTGATATGTATCCATTTCGAAAAATTGCCGTGCTGCTCGCCGCAGTGCTGGCTATGGGAACAGTACCCTTTTCCGGTTCTGCCGCGTCTGCCGAAACCTTTACCAACAATGCCCTTTACATGGACAGGCCATATGTTGAAATCGACACCAGCCGCAGAATGTATGTGGTGGACGGCTGGTATAGTGACTTCAAAGTCAAGCAGAATCTGGTGGACTATGACAGCGGATTGCAGGAGGCAACGGCGGAATGGTATCATTCCGATCAGGTTGCCTTTTGCAGTGAAACGGAGGTGCAAACAGAATGGTACAGATCAACTATATGCGATCTTTCTCTGGTAATTCGAACTGTTTCTCGCTGCTCTTTCCGCTGAAAGAGTTTACTTCGGAATCCATAAGCGAACGGGAATTTTATCTTTCTCTGCTTCAAAAAGCAGGATATTTTGACGGTAAGAAAGAACATTGTCACACCATGATTTGGAGCGTACATTATGACTGCATCTGTGACGGGATTCCATTTACCATGGTATATGATGAAGATTATGACGACATCACCTTTGCTATAAGCTTGGAGAATTTACAGCAGATGCCTAAAATTGCCGAGCAACTTCAAGCCCTTGTAGAATCGGAGAGACGTGCTTGCGGTATCTGAATATAACTGAATATAAAAGAAAGCGTGCTCCGGTGAACGGAGCACTCTTTTGTTTTGGTTGTTTTTCCAACAAAAAAAGAGGACCTTCACAGTCCTCTTTCCAATCACAGCAATTCTAAGATAACAACTCCTGCCGCAGCTGCATCAGCAGTTTTTTCTCCCGCCGCGACACCTGCACCTGTGTCATTCCCAGGATCGCCGCCGTTTTGCTTTGTGTCAGTTCCCGAAAATACCGCAGTTCCAACAGCATGCGGTCTTTTTCCGGCAATGCTCCCATCAGCTGCCGCAGGGACAGCAGATCGCCAATTTGCCGGTCTGGAGCTTCCACCGGAATGTCGAACTGCCCGTCGTCGTCCTCGTCGCTGTCCCGTGTCAGGGAAAGGGGTGTCTGCGTTACGCACAGTGCCTCCCCGCATTCCTCCACAGAGTCCCCGCTCAGGGCACTCAACTCCGAAACCGTAGGCGAACGCCCGTGCTGCTGCTCAAATGTTTCCTGTAACTTTTGCAGCCTTGTTGCCCGTTCCCGCAGACTGCGGCTGATGTGCACAATGCCGCCGTCCCGGAACAGCCGCTTGATCTCGCCCAGAATCACCGGCACTGCGTAAGTGGAAAACTGCACACCGCGGGTACAGTCGAATGCCTTTACAGCTTTCAGCAAGCCCACGCAGCCTGCGGAGTACAACTCGTCGTAATCGATCCCCCGATTCCGAAAGCGGTTGGCACAAAGGTGCACCAGTCCCAGATGTTCCTCTGCACGGGGCGTTGTTACTTCACCCGACATGGCAGGCTCCCCAGCTTTTTCCGCATGGTCACAGTCGTTCCCTTTTCCGGTGCACTCTTGACTTGCAGCTTGTCCATGAAGCTTTCCATGACCGCAAAGCCCAGTCCGGCACGTTCTTCTTCCGGTGCCGTGGTAAACAGAGGCTGCATCGCCTGTGTGATGTCCGCAATGCCGCAGCCATGATCTTTGATTCGCAGATAGACCTCCCGATCTTCCAGCAGCTTCATATGTAATTCCACGTCACCCCTGCTTTTCCGGTAGCCGTGGACAATGGCATTGGTCACCGCCTCGGAAACTGCCGTGCGAATATCTGCCAGTTCCTCTACCGTAGGATCCAGCTGTACCAGAAAAGCGGAAACCACTGCCCGTGCGGTGCGTTCGTTTTCGGAGATGCCGGGGAAAATGAATTTTACTGCATTTACCACCTTCATGCATTTTCACCTCCTCCGATGCCAAAATCTCCCTCGCGGCAGGACGGTTTCTGTATCTGAATCTGTGCGATTCGCTCCATGCCGGACAGCCGAATGACACGGCGGATATGGGGCGGCGGATCCCGCACGATCACGCTTCCGCCGATCGCCTCCATTGTCCGGTGTCTGCCCATAATCAACCCGATACCGGAGCTGTCCATAAATGTCACACCGGCAAAATCCAATACCAGCACGGACGGCTGAAGATCGTCGATTTTTGCATCGATCTCCGCACGCATCGGCTGGGCACAGTGGTGATCGATCTCGCCGCTGAGAATCGCGATCAGTGTTTTTTCCTGCGTTTGCAGTTCTACTGCCATATGACCATTTCCTTTCCCGACGGCTTCGCCCCAGCGAATTCGCCGTTTTGTGAGAAATCACTCCCTCCGAAAACAGTATACCACAAACCTGTACAGGATTTTTGTCGAACGGAAAACATGGTGTAAAGCGTTTTCCCAGTTTCATCATTACAGAAATTCTTTGTTAAGGACAATGTCCCCATATCTCATGCACTGAGCCAATCCCGCATTTTTTCCATTGCCCGCTGTTCCAGCTGGCGAACCCGTTCTTTGGTGATATGCAGCTTCTGCCCCACCTCCAGCAGTGTCATGCTCTCGTTGTTCTGCAAGCCGTACCGCATGAAGATCACTTCCCGTTCCCGCGGATTCAGCTGTTCCAGACACTGCTCCAGAAACAAATGGTTCTCCACTTCTTCGTCCGGCGTTCTGGCATCTGGCTCGGCGAGCATCTCCTGTCGTTCGGTTTCTCCGTCCAGCTTCAGCATTTCGTTCAGGCTCCGCAGGGACACCATGGTTCTACCCGACACAGAAACTCCTTGACCTCCGAAGCCGTCATGCCGTGTCCGGTTCGTTCTTCTGCGGTAACACGCTCTGCCAACGCTTCATAGTTCACGCTGCCGTTTGGTTCCCGATATACGGACAGCTTGTGCATTCTGTCGTGCAGGTGCACAGGGATCCGGATAATGGTTCCGCCGGAAATGATTTCCCGCTGGATTGCCTGCCGCACGTGAGGCCACGCATAGGTGGCAAACTGATTTCCGGTTTCCGGACGGAACAGCCTTGCCGCACGGAGCATGCCCAGCTGTCCCGCTGCCCAGAGGTCTTCCAGTTCCAGTGCAAGATACGCATACCGCCGACGTTCCCGCCATGCAACCGCATGGATCATACCTTCATTCTGCTGCAATAGCTGGCTCTTTGCCTGTTCGTCGCCCTGCTGTATCCGAATGCACAGTGCCTCGTTACTGTCCGGGCTCATCGTCTTTATGTTTTGTTCCTGTTTCTGCATTTGCAATTCCTCCTGTCTAAGGAAACACTGCATAAAGCCCGCCTGACGGCTTTGCACGCAATCTGCGTACAAGCTTTGTGCGGTGTTGCCCTAAGAACTTGTTCCGAATTTCTGGTTCTATTATAGCAGTTTAGTTTTTCAGAAGTGATATAACTGCAAAATTTTTTTAGGGCAATATTGCTGTTTCTATCAAGTTGCACAGTTTTTACAGCATCGCATTTGTCTAATTTTCCTCTGGTTTTTTGTCGCAAAATATGCTATAATATGATTATGCTATATGATAAAACGATAAACGCACCTCAACAACGCTGCGGCAGTGCGGCTTTGCTTACAAATTCCAATGGAGGGAATATGATGGAAAACCATTCGAACAACGAAAAAACAGTATATACCCTGAACGAATATGTTTCTTACGGAACATCCGGAGTATGCAAGATCGAATCTCTGGAACAGCGTTCCTTCGATGGGGAACATGAGGAATCCTATTACAAGCTCCGTCCGCTGGACAACTCCAATTCTACATTTTATGTGCCCATAGACCGTGCTGCGGAACGGCTGCGTCCACTGCTCACCAAGGAGCAGATCTACCAGCTGATCGACGAAATGGCAGACGGAAAACTGGAAGAAACAGAATGGTGCAGCAACAGTCGGGAACGACGCGGCATTTTTCAGAACATTCTGCACGGCGACGACTATCGGGAAATGATTCAAATGATGCGTTCTCTGTATCACCAGCAGGAAGCAAACGGAAAACCGGTCACCGGCTGTCCTCCGCAGATGTGGCAGCCATGCATGCGGCGGAAAACCGCATGTATCAGGAATTCGGCGTTGTTCTGAACATTCGTCCGGAACAGGTACATAACTTTATTCTGAAACGCATGGAGGCAGCACTGCTCCCGCAAAATAAGAACAACAAAAATCCTTGCAGTATTTCACTCCGAGATACTGCAAGGATTTTTTGTTTAGGGCAATACCGCACAAAGTCGCCAGACGCTCTTTGTGCGGTATTGCCTATAGTATTACACTATCGGCATTGTGTGAAACTCTCATAAAACATTTCGCGAAACGGGTGCGACATTGTAAATTCAAAATCAATTTTTCGGAGAATCTGACAGTTTGGGTTAATCCTGCGTAATATGGAAAATGACAGAAAAAAAGCAGCCTGCCTTCCCAAAACATCTCGCAATTGCGAAATTGTTTTGAAAAGGCAGACTGCTGATAACGATTCACAAAAAGTTTGAGCAGACCTACAAAAAATCATATTTTTGCAAAGTATCCGATGACATCTTTTCGGGTAATAATTCCCACGAACACATTTCGATCATCGATCACCGGCACAAAATTCTGATCCATGACACGCTGCAAAAGATCGTCCATAGTTGCAGAAACTTTCACCGGCGGATTAAAATCCGGGCGAAGCAAATCCGAAACAGACTGATGTTCCAGACTGCGAATATCCTGCTGCAACGCTGCATTGACAGGATTTTTTCCGAGCACGTTCCAGAGAAAATCCCCTTCTGTAATCGTACCACAATAGATTCCGTCATGATCAATTACAGGAATCGCGGTATACTTATGATAGTACATTTTTTCCAGACCCTGCCGCACAGAATCATCGGTATACAAATAGGCAGTATCACATTTCGGCTTGATCAAAAAGATAATATTCATCACAGTTACCCTTCCTTCCAAAAATATAACGAAAAAAGGTTCGTTCCGTAAGAACGAACCTTTTGAAAAGAGCCGGCATTGCCCAATTTTTCCAGATCGAGATGATCAAGTATCGTAGGCGTAAAAGAGCTTAACTTCCGTGTTCGGAATGGGAACGGGTGGAACCTCTTTGCCATAAACACCGGCGAACTAAAAAACAGAGATAAATGAAGAACAAATGAAGTGCGTTACAAGGGACGCAATGAACAAAAGGAAAAGCGAATGACCGATTAGTATCTGCAAGCTAAACATGTCACCATGCTTACACATCAGACCTATCAACTCGTAGTCTACAAGGGGTCTTAAAGGAGATCTTATCTTAAGGGCGGCTTCACGCTTAGATGCTTTCAG
>ENA-OQDW01000201-OQDW01000201.1-human-gut-metagenome-genome-assembly--contig:-NODE-201-length-25136-cov-8.264305_pt1 | contig 25136 bp, 34 predicted proteins | sample MGYA00242784_ERZ504613 | MGnify/ENA primary metagenome ERZ504613 (study PRJEB26092, sample SAMD00036330) | human gut metagenome | host: Homo sapiens | study: EMG produced TPA metagenomics assembly of...
TAAGGCTTCACCACTACGCAACTGCTGAGCTGCTTTCTTGTAATCAATTTCTAAGTTGTCCATAATATAAAAACTGTGTTAAACTACTTTTATTGTAGCTTGACACAGTTTAGTTTACACTCTCGATAGCTCCTTTATAAGCTGCAATATGGTCACGCATCACCTTGATTGCATCATCATATTTCTCTTGATCTTCCTTGCAGAGTGCAGTAATGTCCTCTATCGCAGCAAGTTTCTGGAAGAGTTCATTTTCTGCCAAAGAAGGTATTTTGTCCAATATACTCATATTATTTAATTCTATTAGAAGAAACAATTCTTATATCAATTAACACCATTCATTGGCAAAATTAATCTTTTCTCATGAAAACACAAAAGAAAAAGCCCAAAAACTTGCAGAAAAGAGAAATATTGCTTATTTTTGCAGCAAATAAAAAGAAAGAACGATGGCAAAGGAAAATATAAGCTTAAATGTTCCGCAAGCTGCGGACGATTTCAAGATGCTTTTCCCATTCCTTGGGATCATCATCGCCGTATCATCGATAAATGTAAGGGCGATATGGACAAAGCCCTGTTCTTCGTAAGAAAGACTTGGGAGAACAATTGGGGACGTGACGCTCTTCTCAACTGGTTGATACCGACCTTTATGAGCGTGACGGCAAAGCCATCACAAACTTCCAATCCACGCTCCCTGCTGTGCAGAGTGACTTAGCGCAACAGATAACAAAAGACCCTTATCAGATCATACAAGGAACCGATGGGAATATCAGAATATCAACTATCCAAACTCTTTCCGAAAGACTTTAAGTCTTCTATGCCGACTAAAAGGTTCGACCACTTTAAAGCGGATTTGCAATCCGCAGCCGTAGGCTTTTCATATTGATATCTTACGTATCAATCCTTAGTCTCCTTTATATCAGAAAGCGTTGCTTCAATATCTTCGATTGTAGGCAACTGGCTTTGTATGTTTTCAGGCATGAGCTTAGACAACTGATATTCGGAGATGCCTATTGTTACATTTTGGGTAAGTCCTTGCTCCAATTCTCGCTCCCGATACTCACCGTCAAGTGTGAGGAAATCGAAATTATAAGGGTCTTTCAATGTTTGTGCTGCTAATTCGCTTTGAGAATCCGCCAGCAGCTTGTTAAAGTTATTCACAGCCTTTCCCTGTCGCTCATACAGATTAGTGTCAAGGAAATTAAGCAGAACAGCACGACTCCAACCATTTTCTACGGTCTTATTCAGATAGAACACAGCACGGTTAACATCCTTACATTGCGATATGATATACAGATGATGCCCCCAAGGAACGGAGAAGAATACGTCCTCGTTTATTTGGGCAACAGGTTGTTGCCCATGTCCTTTTTGTAATTGTGCAACAACTTGTTGCACAATTATATTTCCTTGATTATAAAAGAGATACTATTGCCTAATGTATTGTAGATTCCTGTATGAAAGCCCTTTCATATCTGGAAACTCCGCCATAAGTTCACGGCTCAATTCTTTGAGCCAGCCATCGCCCCAAGATGCAGATTTCTGCTTTTCACAGATGTCTGCACCCATACGCCAATAAAGGCGGAGCAATTCTGTGTTAACCTTGATTGCCGCCTTAACCTGTGCATGGCGTATATCTTTCTTCAACTGCGAAACCCAACTTTTGAACTCGCTGTTTCCTGCCAATGTCATATTTCCTGCCATATTCTATGTCTTTTTTAATGATCGATTTGAGCATTTCCGTATTCACTTTGGCAAATCCATATTATTGATTTCGTCAAGTCTTTTCTGGTCAAGCACGCCCGAATCCCAAAGTTCATTCAGAGATTCATCCATTTTCTTTGAATAATAAGAATACAACAATTCCTTCAATTCTTCCAAACCTTGCTGAGAATCATCTACTTGAAACATTTGCAAGAGGTGTACTTGTTACTATTCAATACCGTTGCTGCCATAACCTTTACATTAAAACGTTCTACATTTTTCTGCAAATTTACATTTTTCCTTTGAAAACACAAAAGAAAAAGCCCAAAAACTTGCAGAAAAGAGAAATATTTCATATATTTACAGAAGAAAAGCTGCACTCGGCAATTTGAAAGCAGCTTTCATTGCGCTCGTTTGCATTTTCTTTGCAGAAGAAAAGCTGCACTCGGCAATTTGAAAGCAGCTTTCATTGTGCTCGTTTGCATTACAAACATTTTAAATTATATAATTATGTTAGGAACTGAACTTCCGCATGTGGTTCAGGCACGGGCTGAGGGCCAGAAGCTCCTAGCCCAGGGTAACACCCTGGGTATAAGCGTAATCCACCTTGCGCTCTGTAAGGGCAAAAGCCTTTTTAAAAAGGATATTAAGAATGAAAACAAGGGAAGGCAAGAAAACAGCACCACGATGGCAGCGATGTAGATATCTATGTGGAAATGCCCCCTAAGTTTTTCCTGATAGTCCGTCTGAAAGCATACCTTGAAGCCCTTCTATGTAAGGGCGGAAGTTTTGAGAAAAAGCCTAAAAATTTGCAGAAAAATATACCTAATCTTACTTTATATCATACATTTATCAAAATAATCGAATTAATACTTGGTCATTTCACCGAAAAGTTGTACTTTTGCCTAAATTTCAATAAAGAAACAACATGGAAGATTACGATAAACTTATGGTTGGCGACCAATCAACAGACGGGCGCATTATAATTGCTGATAAAGACAGACTTTGCTATCTGGTAAAATCAGGGAGCAAAGGCAGTTTTAGTATTCGTACCATATCCAAGCAATTGCTGGGAGAATTTATAGACTACTATAGAAAGAATCCCAACAAAAAGGCTGAGGATGCCAGAGTAGAACTCAAAGAACTGTCTGACATTGATAAATATGAATATGGCTACAACGCTACGTTGACAGCAATGGCTAAGATGGTTCTTGACCCAAAGAACGAACTCGTCAGAAAAGGGAATCCAGCAGAATCTTCTCGTGCAGAAAACCATTTGCTTAAGACTACAGGCCTTCAGCAGATTTACTATGGTGCTCCTGGCACAGGTAAATCAAAGACCATCAAGGACTTGACTTTCGGAGAGAGCGTGATTCGTACTACATTTCATCCCGACTCAGATTACGCCTCTTTTGTAGGTACTTATAAACCTATTACAGAAGAAGTTGATCTCCGAGATTGCTATGGCAAAAAGGTCATCGACGACGATACAAAGGAAGTCGTAAAGGAAGAAAGAATTGCCTACAAGTTCATTCCTCAGGCTTTTCTCGAAGCCTATGTTGAAGCGTGGAAGAAACTAGGCTCCAGCAAAAAGCAATTTCTCATTATCGAGGAAATAAACCGAGGCAATTGTGCCCAAATCTTTGGTGATCTGTTCCAATTGCTCGACCGCAACGAATATGGTTTTTCTGATTATCCTATCGTTGCAGATAAGGATATGCAGAAGTATCTCGAAAAGGAATTTGAAGGATGGGAGATTACGAATAAAGACGAAATCAACCAGCTCTATGGCGAAGCCAATATGGTAAACCTCATCATGAAGGGAGAGCGCCTTGTTCTGCCTTCAAACCTCTATATTTGGGCTACAATGAACACCAGCGACCAGAGTCTCTTCCCTATCGACTCTGCCTTTAAACGCCGCTGGGATTGGAAGTATGTACCTATTCGCGAAGGTCGTGACAAAGAAACCAATGCTCATCTCAACTGGTACATCAACACGGGAGATAAGCAGTACAAATGGTGGTCATTTATCAAAAAGGTTAACGACCTGATTGGCTCACTTACCAATTCAGAAGACAAGAAACTCGGCTATTTCTTCTGCAAGGCAAAGGATGGCGAAATCGATGCCGATTTATTCGTAAGCAAGGTTATCTTCTATCTCTGGAATGATGTGTTTAAAGACTATGGTTTCGATGATAAGGACTTTCAGGATGAAGAAGGCAAGATTCTGTCTTTCGATAGATTCTATGAGGATAAGAACGGCAAAACTAACGTTGATATAGCTATCGTTGAGCAGTTCTTGGAGAATTTGGGAGTAGAGGAATACATTTCAGAAGAAGAGGATTCTGATGATTCATACGAAAACGAATCAGATTTGGAACTTAACAATAATACCAATAGCAATCAGCGTTCATACGACAAGACGAAATATCGAGTTAATGGAAGCAGCGAACTCCTAAATAAGAAAGAAATGGCTCTTGCTGTAATAGAATATCTGGTTAATAATAAGAAAGAGACATATTCTGAAATTTTAGCAGATATAACCAGATTTATCAATCCGAAGAAGACTGATAGAATAGTTATTAAAGTGGAGGACTATCCTCAATGGAAAGAGAAACATAAAAATGACACTGGTAAACGTTGGAACTTCGATCATCCTTTAACAACAATAGATAACGTCGAATTTTATTTTACAACACAATGGGGCATAGATAATATCGATCTTATTATTGAATTAGCAAAATCAAAAGGATGTACTGTTGAATCCGTAGAATAACATAACATGAGAATCCTCATAGAAGAACATCAGTATCAGGCTGAACAGATTAGGGATGTCCTGCACGGCATTGACGCCATGCAGGACATTGATGGTAACGTCAGCATCAATTACGTTGGGTATTACTACAATACCCAGCTCAACGATTGCGTCTTTATTTTGCCGAAAGTACTGCTCGAAGATACACCTGAGGGCGAAAGAGTATTCGGCAAATACGCCCCGGAAACCATCGTCAACCTGAACCAGAACAACCCACTCTCTCAACAGGAGAAAGACTTCATCTATGAGTTCTCTGTCTGGATTTACCGCACCATCGAGTTTACAACAATACCACCAGAAACGGCATTGTCTATCACCAGAAAATAGCGTGCCTCGGTAAAAGTAACAGACAAATCAACAACACATTCCTCGATATTCTGCTGGCCCTCATCGACTTCAACAAGCATAACCAGGATTTCATCTTCTTCATCCTGAAGAACATCCATTCCGGTTACAACCGCATTCATTGGTCAAAGACCATAGCCACCACGAGTGCCATCATCAGCAAAAACAGCCCTGTTTATACCCATCCTGTCAATAGGAAAAAGCAGATTAATTTTGATGAAGAACTCTTGATTATCTTCTATTCCATCCTGAATTATATCAGCGAAAGATACGGCTTCGCCAATCATATCAACTGCAATTTCCAGCTGATAACAGGCTATCGTTTCAAGACCTATCTGGATGGATTAGGGAAGACTAGGCTGCTCCAGATTAAGTATAAATACTTCTCAGACAAGGCTTTACACCTCTGGCAACTATGCTACGATTTCTTTGATAATGCCAAGCGCATGAACATCCAGCAGGAACACAAAGAGTATCTTCTGGTTAAGAGTTTCAATATCGTTTTCGAGGCCATTATTGATGAACTTCTAGGCGAGAAGAACATTCCAGCCGGACTGAAAGAACAGGCTGACGGCAAGCGCATAGACCATCTGTACAGCTACCAGAACCTGATTACAACAAGAAATCAGGAGCCAGTTTATTACATCGGCGACAGCAAGTATTACAAGTTAGGTCATTCCATCGGCAAAGAATCTGTGTATAAGCAGTTTACGTATGCCAGAAACATCATCCAGTGGAACCTGAACCTCTTTATGAACGACGATAAAGACGATGAAGAACTGCAATACGACAAGCGTAACTTCGGCAACGTACCCAAGCTTCGCGATGACCTGACGGAAGGCTACAACATCATTCCGAACTTCTTCATCAGCGCAAAGATGGCAGAGAATCTCTCTTTCTCTGACAGATTTCGTCAACCGACAGGGAAAAGAAGTGCTTCAACACCCAGCATTTCAACGACCGCCTGTTCGACCGCGACACCCTTCTCGTCTTCCACTACGATGTCAACTTCCTCTATGTAGTATCTCTGTATGCCCGTCATAACGAGCACCAGAAATTCGCCTGGAAAAACCGGGTTCGCAAGATGTTCCGTGATGAAATCCAGAAGATGCTGGACGAAAGATACGACTTCTATCGCCTCACGCCGAAAGAAGATACGCATGTAGAAGAATTCGTCAGCCGGAATTTCAGAAAGCTTATCGGCAAGATATTCTCACCAACGAAATCCAATGATTATCTGATACTTGCGTTCGAGAAAGAAGACTCCAACGAGGAGCAGAAAGAAGCTATCATAAACGATGTTAAGGAGAAATTCTATATAGAGGGATTTGCCTTATCAACTAACGGCAGGATAGGCTAATATATTATAAGATACTTGCCACTACCCCTACATCCGCTGCAGCCCAGTCGAGCCCTTTCAGTTCTTCTTGGCTGCACCACTTGCTATCAGCGTGCTCACGCCTCTTAAACCCATCAGCATCGCCTTTTGGGGTACACAGAAAGGCAGTCATGGTTATCGAGAAATCAGGATACTCGTGATTCACTGTTACCAACTCCTCTCCTACTTCTACAGGATACTCCATCTCCTCCATCAGCTCACGAGCCAGCGCCTGTTGAGGAGTTTCACCAGGCTCTATCTTGCCACCAGGAAACTCCCATTTATAGCTGGTATACTCAAACTTTGTCTTGCCTTTCTGCATGCAGAGATACTTGCCATCATGGCAAACCACGGCTGCTACCACATTATAATGTTTCATTGTTCTTATCTCCTATTTAAAACTATACATTTGCCAAAGTTGCTGCATATTCGTATACAGAACCAGGCATTGGAGTCTTCAGATTCCAAACAATCTGCATCGGCTTATTGCCTCAAAACTATCAAGAGTAACCTTGCCAAGATAAACATATCCAAGGTACGATACTTGTTTTCAGCAGCATTTCTCTGCTTTCTTACAAACAGCAGCATTTCTCGCGAACCCTTTATATAACTTTGACCGGTAGGCGATTCCTGTCTGACTGAGTTTTGAGTTTCCCAGTGAAACTTAACAGCGGTCTGGGCAAAGTCCTTATAGTTAGTATTTGAGCCCTCTTCTCTATCCTTGATGACATCTACAAACATCGCTTCCATAGGGATTCCATTCAGCGTATTACGTTCGCAACCCTCTCGGCTTGGTGACATTTTCTGCAAAGTTGAAGTCTCGATGGCTACCTGTATCTGCGCTTTGGTATACACTCCGTGAAGTTTCAATGGGAACGAATCTCTGAAAGCAGAATTATCATCCTGCTCCAATGCGTTGCAGCGAGACATCAATATCTCTGTTAGCTGACATACCTCATCCGCAAAAAACTCATCCTCGCTTAACCTATTGAACATCAGCTGCAAGCTATCATATTCACCAGCAGAGATATACAAATCATAATATAACATCAACGCCATCTTCTGCTCCCTAGGAGTCAGCAATCCCTCGCTCACCTTAAAACGGCGAGCAGCCAGATCATGGATAAAACTGAAGTAAGAATACGAATCGGTAGAGAACCATTTCTTGCTCACGGCACGAGATAATTCTACATTAAGTTCCGACTCCTTAGTAGTTACTCCAGCCAGGCAGCAGAGGCTATTCCAGGTTGTGCCATTATAGAGCTTTTCCAGAGGCACATGAGTGAGTCTGAGGAAAGAAGCAAGCGATAATGGTTCGCTGAATTTCTGCTCAAACTGCTTGATGGTCTGAATGATTCTATCTTCTTAAAACTATTAATATAGCCATTGATATTCTGAATGATATACTCCTTTGCCTTTGGCTCTAACTGGATGGTACAGCCCAAAGGAAGATGAGGAAAATCCTTTTCCACCTCTTCCTTCACGCTCATGGATGTTCGCCCCATCAACGCACGGAACCGGTCCATATAATTGAACTCGGCACGAGAATGACCTACGAAATCCAAGACCGTAAGATACTTCTTGTCTTTGGCTTTTCTCAGACCACGACCAAACTGCTGCAGGAAGATGGTCAAACTCTCTGTTGGACGAAGGAAGAGCACTGTATCAATCGCAGGAATATCGATACCCTCGTTAAACATATCTACTACAAAAAGATAGTTAATCTTCTTCTCTGCCAAACGTTTTATCTCGACATTTCTATACTTAGAATTCTCACTCGTCAGAACAGCTGACTTCAAGCCAGCCAAGGTAAACTTGGCATTCATGTAGTTAGCATGCTGCTGGTCTACACAGAAGCATAAAGCTCTAACATCGTTATAGTTAGGCAAATATTTCTCTAAGGTTTTGAAGATAATATTGGTTCGTAAATCGTTGTTGGTATATATTTTAGAGAGCTCTGAAGCCACGAATCTGCCTCGCTCCCATTTCACCTCAGACAAATCTACAGAATCGGTGATGCCGAAATAATGGAATGGAGACAGCAGGCGATTATTCAGAGCAGTATCCAAACGTATTTCTGCCGAAATCTGATGATTGAAGTATTGGGTAATATCGTTGTTATCCATTCGCTCAGGCGTGGCGGTAAGACCCAAAGTACCTTCGGCTTAAACTTATGCAGAATCTTCTGATAGGTATCTGCCACGATATGATGAGCTTCATCAAACACGATATAGTCATAATAATCATCTGGCAGCTGGAGCTTGTCCAATCTGTTATTCAGCAAATCCTTTGATGCAAAGAGATGCGAATACGAAGAGGCTTCATGTCCACCATACCACATATCACCGAAATTCGGATCTCCCAATACCGCACGATAGGTAGCACAAGCCTGTTTGATAATCTCTTCACGATGCACTACAAAAAGGAAATTAGCCTTTGTATGCTGCTCTTTAAAACGCTTATAGTCGAAAGCGGCAATAACGGTTTTACCGGTACCGGTGGCAGCAACCACCAGGTTTCGCCAGTTGTTATGGTAACGGCGTTCCTTCTCCAGTCTGTCAAGAATGTCGTTCTGATATTCTTTGGCTTGCATCAAATCAAGCACCGAATAATCTATTCCTTCAGAAGTTTGAGCGTTCTTATCGAGTGCCTTCTTCAAGCGCTCGCTATCCCGATTCAGATTGAAAGTTTCGAATACATCTTGTTCCCAATAGGTATCAAATGTATTCTTAATGGTAGCGAAAATATGCGGCAATTCCATCTGAGTTACCTTCACATTCCACTCCAAGCCTTCGGTCAATGCTGCATGAGAAATATTGGAAGAGCCAATATATGCCGTATGGAAGCCGCTATCGCGCATAAACACATACGCCTTGGCGTGAAGGCGGTCTAAATCACTATGATAAGATATCTTGATTTCGGTATGAGCCAGTTTGGAAAGTTTCTCTACAGCCTTATATTCCGTAATCTGCATGTAGGTAGTGGTTATCACTCTCAAACATCCGCCACGTGCCACAAACTCCTGTAATTCGGGCAGCATCATATTCAAGCCGGACAAACGTATAAAGGAAACCACGATATAAATTTTGTCGGCAGACAGGATTTCTTTCTTCAGTTCGCTAATCATATTTACAGAGTTCTTTGCCCCTGTAAAAAGACTACTTTTAGTAAGCGAAGTAAGAGGGGTGATTCGCTGTATATACTTCTGTAAATCAGGATAATCGCACTTCGTCTTATCAATGACACTTGTCAGGATAGAGTTGCTGGCATCTACCAAATCATCCTCGTAGTTCTCGATGGCAAACTTTTCGCCCAACTCCTTTATCACGTCATTGGTAAACTGAATGCACTTTTCTACTCCATTCTCCTGCTGAGCCACATCATCAATCGTACTCTGAATCAAGGCATAAAGATAACGTGAAAGATATTGAATCGCCTCATCGCGACCAATTTCTTTCATTCCTATATGATATATTTTTCTATCATATTTTTCAAGTTTTGCCTTGAAGAGTTGGTTTATGATTTGTTCGTATAATCCAGCCATATTATCTTCTTTATTTGACTTTATTTCTTCTAGCGTGCAAAAGTACAAAAAAGAATCCATTTACATCATCTTTTCTCCTATTTTTTTCGGCTTATTTATCATATTTGGGGCGCCATATAAAGCTTTTGCCCCTACAGGGCGCCAGGCATGCGGACATGAATACCCAGGCGAATGCCCTGGGCTAGGAGCTTCTGCCCCTTCAGGGCGTGAGGGGAATTGCAGGGATGCGTGAGGGGAATGGCCTTACCTTTTAAAAAAGCTCTTTTTGCGTATATTTTCCAGATATAATTTGGCGCTTTCAGAGAAAAAGTGTAATTTTGTGGGAGATATTTAATTAAAGGAGAAGATTATGGCAACATTAACAGATGTAGATACAGAAGCAATGAGACAGAGATTGGTGGTGAAGGAAAGTCTGACACAGGCTTTTAAAGAACTCCGTGCGGCAGAAGCTTCAGGAGCCGAACTTCCTGATGCCCGAAAATTATTCAAATAACGGAGGATACATTTATAAGTTATGAATGTTAAGGAACATATATTGGCGGCTATCCGTGAATGGCTGATGATTATGACAACATCACCTACCCACTGACCGAACTCGGATGGGAACTGGGCGAGGAAATCAACCCCGTGATGTATACCGCCCAGGAATGGGAAAAGTATAGGAATACACCCTTCGTCAGGAACGTGGAAAAGGAAGGGGTAAAAATATGAATATAAAGGAGTAATTACAAATGATACCGCTTCATTAGCGTGGTTACAGGTATCGCTTTTCACGTGGTTGGCGATACTTGTTTAAGGAGTGATAGTCACGTGGTCATAAAATGACATGAACCGTGACGCTGACATCGGGTTTTACGTTGTCAAGCCATAACCAAAAGTACTCGATTATCGCTTTCTTCTCTGACGCGATAGATGTTTTTTTGCCCCCAAATGTTAAAGTTTAGTTAACGTAGCAGAAAAGCTACCTAAATATTTGGTATTTTGTAGCTTTTTAGCTACCTTTGCAGTGTCATTCAGACAAAGAGTTCTTTTACATGTTTAATTACAATAATGAAACACAATCAATTGTACAATGAGTTGACTAAAGCGGGATGCTTTATCACTCGACATGGTGCCGAGCACGATGAATGGTTCAATCCCAAGAATGGGATGAAAATCAGAATTCCAAGACATGGTAGCCATGAGGTTAAGACAGGGTTGCTTAGACGCATTAAAAAGACGTTGCTCGGACAATAGTCCGGGCAGCTGCCCTTAACCTTACAATTGAGCGTGTTGCGTGATGGACATGTGGAGAACTCTTTTTATGGGAATTTTAAACAAATAAGATATATGGCAAAGAATGTAGTGCTGATTTTAGAATATGGTAATGGCGGATACTCTTGTTACAATGATGAGCCATTGGGTAATTATGGTGTCATAGATGGCGATGGTGCGACCGCTGAGGAAGCCAAGGCCGACTTCATGAAGGCTCTTCAGGAATGTAGGGAAGATGACCCTAACAACAAGGCCTTGCAAGACTTGACGTTTACATATAAGTACGACGTGCAAGCTTTCTTCAAGGAGTTCTCCTTTCTCAACGCTACCGAGATTGCCAGACGTGCAGGCATCAACCCATCGCTCATGCGCCAGTATGTAAGTGGAGTCAAGACCGCTGGAGAGAAAACATACCAACGACTCAACGCCTGTATGGACAATATTAAAGCGGATTTACAAGCAGCCGTCTTTTGATGGTTGTGTTTTCATAAAGTAATTAAATGAACTCTTTAAGCCCCTGGTGCGTGACGCATCGGGGGCTTTTTGTGCCCAAATGTTGTCAGCATCATGGCTTTATCACAAACTCGACGGCATCGATGGAAATGGTGGAGTGGGAAGTTTCACCGAAGAAGAGAAGAATATGCTCCGTGGAGCACTATGCGAGGTTTCAAACCGCATACGTGCTGCTGCAGACAGAATTTGAACAAAATCTCTTTTCTTGCATCATTTAGCCTTTTTCCATCGGTCAAACATACCACGAACGCACAAATTTCGTTAAAATCCGTGAGTCTTATAACACTCACTTCCTATTTGGTTATATGACTTTTTTTTATAACCTTTGCAGCAAATTTTAACGCTATGCCAAAAAAGATGAACATAACCCAAAAGGACCTAGACCGTATTAAGAAAAGGTGCCTAGAAAGCTTAGGAGACTTCTTAAGCGAGTTGTGTCGTGACAAATTGATGGGTCCCACTAGCGTTGAAAAGATTTTCAGTTTCGATCACACTACATTTAAACGGATATGTGAAAAGGATCAAACCATAACTGTTAAAACGATGGCTAGGACGATGGGAATCATAGCAAGTTTCCTCAAAGGACTTAAGGAAACATGTGACAAGGAACTGAAAAATCTCCAGGAAGATGATAAAATGAAGTTAAGTCTGAAAAGGAAAAAGATTGATGTGTTGAATAAAAAGAGAATGAAATGCACGGAAGCCATAGAAAAATACAAGAAGACTTTCGGTATTATAGCAATCAGCTTCTTGGAACTAATCGGACAAAACGATGAATTTTAATCATTAAATAAGAAATAACCGGTCAAGATGCTAACATCAGAAGCCTAGTATTAACATTAAATAATCAACAACAAAAAGAATGCAAACATAACCTTACCCGCCCCCACACCTTACGATAGTAGGCGCTCGGCAGTCTCCAGCGGCTTACGCTAAAAACGTTAGCGCAAACACACGTCCTCTACTAAAATGAGGCGGAAACAGTTACCAATCAACATAAAAACAATAAAAGAAGATGAAACTTTTTTTTTATAGGAAATTTATTCGCTTCGTAATAAAGCACTTTACCATCGTTATCAACAATACCATCCAGATGAATGGTGGACAATACATCGAACACATGAACAACTATCAGGGAAAGGAGGATGAGAAATGTCTGGACAAAGAATGATCATCATGAACGCTGGTAGCTCGTACTTCGAGCATGTGGAAAACTATTATGGCAGCAATGCCTGTGAGCAAAACTCATGCAGAAATGCTGAGATGCCGGCTGAGCTGAAAACGGAAAAGGCTCAGAGGATAAAGAACAACCTGATAGAGATAGGCTTGGTAACCGAAAATTTCATGCCCTCAGGACTGTCTTCATCCGAAGCTGCCATCCTTGCCAACCAGATAGGTACAGAGTTGAAAATCGATAATATATGGAGCGTATTCGGCAATTATTGGGGTCCTAATCCGAACTCGATGAGAGCCGCCTACAACCGAGGAATGGATCAGAAGAAAACGATTCCCTTCCTCGAAAAAGTGATGCCTGCTATCAGAGGCTAATCTGGCAGGTAGTACTAGTACGCGTACATAGTACGTACTAGGTAGAAGCGAGAAATTTGCCTTACCTTTGCCCCCGGAATTCAGAACCAATGCGGTCTGAGTTTCGGGGGCTTTTGTGTATCTGCACATCAACCATGGTGGGAGCCCCCAATCTTCTAAATTATTTAAAATGATGGAAGTGAAAGCGTATGTGTTCAGTCCTCCTCCTTACAGACGGCTGAGAGTGGTGAAAACGGAAAAGGGGATTACCCCACAAACCAATCTTTTATTAACGAAATAACATGACAGAAACACAACATGTAATTGCACTGAACCCTTATCGCAAGGGCAATAAGGGAAAGGTGTTTTCCAACAGTATGGCGGTGTATGACAAGGTGATTGCATCGCCGGAAATCAGGAAGATGATTCAGCAGATTAGGGGCGAACTGCCTATCCCGAAGGTGAATGCCAACGATGCAGAGGCGGTGAAGAAGGCGCAGGACAGGCTGAAGAGCGAACTGCCTTTCTTCTGTCCCCACTACGGCATTTTCAAGAACAATGTGCGCAGACAGGAGAATGCCCAGCCCGAGAGCTTCATGTTCCAGACTATCATCGACGTGGATGACAGGGAGTATGTAGACAAGGCTATCGAGAAGGCAAGGGAGCTGAACTGCTCTGACAGCATCTGGAACGGCTCGCTGCTGCACCTCTGCTACAGTGCCCGAAAGAAGCTGCACATCGGTATCAGACTGCCGGTGGGAATGACCATCGAGGAGACGCAGAAGGCGTATTGCGAGGCGCTGGGGGTGCCGTATGACGAGAGCTGCATCACACCCGAGAGAATGATTTATCTTACGGATAAGGACTCGGAAATCTACAGGTCGAAAATGTGGTGCGCCGTGCTGAGCGAGAAGGAGATTCTGATGCGAAGGCAGGCGTATCTGGACCGCGGACTGACCGTGGACGGAAGAGGGAAAGTTAATAGTTTACAGTTAAAAATTAATAGCAATAGCAATGACAAAAATAATGAAAATAATAGACTATCGGGCAACGACGGCAATCCTGCTGTTTCTGCTGGCTCTGCTGTTCAGCCTGCCCAACCTGGTGATAGCATGGTGCTGATGCTCCTCATATCGGGGATTCTGGAGGCAATCAGAATGCTGGCGGACTGGAAGCCAGAGAGAAGAATCTGATTGCGTTTGACCTCTTTACGCAGGCTGCCGGACTCGGGGGTATGGAGATTGATACCGTGGGGTCGAGACACTCTTCGCTGCTAGCCATCATGAGCGCCGGTGCTTCGAGGGTGATGGAGGAAGAGGAACTGATGAAGGTGGTGAGGGTGAAAATGCCGAGCTACTATCAGGAGAATGACTGCCATCAGCTGATTCACGACTTCTATGCGAAATATGCTGACAACACGAAGCCGATATCGAGGGAAGTGATGAGGGTGAATGCGCTTGCGGAGCAGAAGGCCAGCCAGCAAGTTAATAGTTTACAGTTGAAAGTTAATAGGGCAGATGGTAATCATGCTGTTCAAGGTTCGAATCTCCAAGTTCAAAGTACCGGGGAGGATTATCCTGACCCGCCGGAGATGCCGAAGAAACTGCCGAAGCTGGTGGAGCTGCTGATATCGAGGACGCCGGAAATTTATAAGCCGGCTGTGGCGCACGCTATCTTCCCGCCGCTGGCTACGCATCTCTGGAAGACGAGGTTCCGGTATATTGACAACGTGGAGCACGAGGCGAGACTGATGACGCTGCTGCTTGCGGGTACCGGAGCGGGTAAGAGCAGCGTGAACAGGCCTATCGATTTCATTATGGAGGATATCAGGCTGAGGGATGCTGAAAACCTGAAGCGCGAAAAGGCGTGGAAGGATGAGATGCTGCGCAAGGGTGCCAACAAGGATAAGCGCAAGAGACCTGAAAACCTGATTATCCAAGAGATTGATGCGGATATGACGAACCCGGCTTTCGTGATGAGAACGGCTGAAGCGCAGGAACATTTCCTCTATACTTCGCTCAATGAGCTCGACCAGTTTGATGCGCTCAAGGGCAGCGGAAGTCAGCAGTTCCGTATCATGTGTCTGGCAGCAGACCCGGGTAATAAATATGGACAGACTCGCGTAGGAACGATGAGTGTTACGGAGCGTGTTACCATCCGGTTCAACTGGAATGCATCTACCACCATCCAGAAGGGTCAGCGTTACTTCTCTAAGGTTCTTACCGATGGTCCTATCAGCCGTATCAACTTCTGCACCATCCCCGAAAGGGAAATCGGCGAAGATATGCCTGTTTACGGAACTTATGATGAATCGTACCGTGATGCGCTACGGCCTTACATCGAAAATCTGAACAAAGTAACGGGCCTGATTGAGTGTAAGGAGCGTTTCAGCTTGCTCTCAAACTGAAGGATGAGAATGCTGAGTTTGCCCGACTGTCGCAGGACAGGACGTTTGAGAATCTCTCGTTCCGTGCCAACGTCATCGCTTACCTGAAGGCGTGCGTGCTGTATGTAGCCAATGGTTGCAAGTGGGAGCCGGAGATTGACGAGTTTATCCGCTGGAGCGAGCAGTATGACCTGTACTGCAAGATGCGGTTCTTCGGCGACATGATTGCGAAGGAGAACTTTACGGCGCAGAGGAGTTCGAAGCGTGGGCCTCAGAATCTTTTACAGATTCTGCCCGATAGCTTTACGGCTGCGCAGTTGCTTGCCATCCGGCTGGAGCATGGACTGGATGCGAAGGGTACCGATATGATGATCAGGCAGTGGCTGCACCGGAATTACATCAGGCGGGCGTATCAGTATACGGGCAAGCGTGACAGTTGTGACAGTTGTGACAGTTTTGAGAAGCTGAAGTACCGCCACGACGGTATGGTTATTGAATCTTAAATTTATTTTGACTTATGCAGATAGTTTTAAAACGTATAGCGAAGAAGAAGACCTATACGATAGGTCGCCTTTACATCCTGAAGGATGAGGATGTGAAGAAGCGCACGATTGAGAGTGTGAACAAGTGCAGGGGGCTGAAGACGGTGTGCGAGGTGCCTGCGGAGAAGTTGAATGCGGACTCGTATTTCTGTGATACGATGGAGCCGTGCTGGCGCAATCTTCTGGGTGTGGAGCTGAGTCCTGCCGAGGAGAATGTACGGTTGGGGCGTGTATCGGGCAAGAAGGCGCAGAAGATGAAGGGCAAGACGGCGATACCTGAGGGCACTTATCCGGTGGTGATCAGCAAGTCGCCGAGGTTTCAGATGTGGTTGCCGCTGCTGTTGGGTGTCCCTAATTTTGAGGGCATCCGCATCCATGCCGGCAATTATCCCGATGATACGCAGGGCTGCATCCTGGTGGGTGAGAACCGTGTAAAAGGCATGGTTGTGAACTCCCGCATCTGGCTCCACCGCCTCATCAATGCCATCACCGCTGCGAGAGACAGGGAGGAGAGCATTTGGGGAACGATTTTGTAATGATTAGTGATTAACTGAACTTTCGCATGTGGTTCAAGTACGGGCTGAAGGCCCAAAAGCTTCTAGCCCAGGGCATCGCCTGGGTATAATGGCAATCAGTAAGGCGCCCTGTAAGGGCAAAAGCTTTATGTTTTGCCTGGAGTTTTAAAGCTTTTGCCCTTACAGGGCGACAGGTTTGCGTCCGTAATTACCCAGGGCGATGCCCTGGGCTAGGAGCTTCTGCCCTTTCAGGGCGTGTGGAGCTTACATGCGAAACTTCAGTGATTAATTTTTAATACATTTTTATATCATGGAAAGAAATTATAAAACAAAAAAAGAAGAGATGAAGAATGAAAAGACAGCGGGGAATGCTGTCGTGTTTGAAAACCCTGAATTCGGTAAGATTCTTACTCAGACCGATGAAAACGGGGAGCCTTTGTTCTGTGCGAAGGATGTCTGCGATATACTGGGGTACAAGAAATCTTATAACGCTGTATATCAGTTCGTTAACCCACATGACACCTTAAAACAAGGGGCATGGGTAGTGACAGGTATTAAGAAGGATGGAAGTGAAGCTAAGCGATGGTCTCAAGTGCTTTTCGTCAACGAGAGCGGATTCTATGCTTTGGTGCTCGGGTCCAAGCTTCCTACGGCGGTGAAGTTCAAAAACTGGGTTACTTCCGAGGTGCTGCCACAGATTCGCAAGACGGGCGGTTATATTCCGGTACAGCAGGGCGAGAGTGATGAGGAGACGATTCGGCATGCTGAAGAGATTCTCAGAGCTACACTCAAGGAGAAGGAGAATCTGCTGAAAAACCAGCAGGTGCAGATTGATCAGCAGAAGAAACTCATCGGAGAACAGGATACGGAGATTCGCCGGCTGAACGGTGTGGTGGACGAACAGGTGGTTTGCATCGCCAAGAACGGTGAGAACATCATCCAGTTGGAGAATCAGGTGGATCATCTTCTGCCGAAGGCGCTCTACACCGACAATGTGCTCAACTCTGTTTCCTGCTATACCACCACGCAGATAGCGAAGGAACTGGGTATCACGGCACAGGAGTTGAACCGCCAGCTCTGTGCCCTTCATATCCAGTACTACCAGAGCGGCCAGTATCTGCTCTATGCCGATTATGCCCACATGGGCCTGGCGAAGAGCCGCACCCGCTACTCTACCCACCCCGACCCTCACTGCGATGGGGCACAGGAGAAGCTGGGCACCGCCTACACCCACACCTACCTCGTATGGACAGAAAGAGGAAGGAAGTTCATACATCTATTAAAGGTAAAAAAGTAAAAAGGTAAAAAGAGCCTAGCGGGGGTAAGCTAGCTAGGGCTCTTTTTACCTTTTTTAGGAGGACCAGCGATGGAATCGCTGGGGACGGGGGCAGGAAGGGGGAAAGCCTCTTCCTGCCCCTTTCTGCCTATTCCTGCCCCGTTGCGCCCCGTTCCCAGCGATTCCATCGCTGGTCCTCAAAAAAAAGGGGAGAAAAATTTGGTAATTAGTGAATAAAGCCGTAACTTTGCATGCTCTTAAGCAGAATAAAGGAAATAGATTAGTAATTAAAAGCAAATATGAATAATCATACGACATCAATAACGACGAACAAGAAACATCACTACCGGGAACTGCTGGCTATCGGCATTCCTATCATCATAGGACAGCTGGGTACCATCATCCTGGGATTTGCTGATACGCTGATGATTGGCCATCACAGTACACCCGAACTGGCGGCTGCCGGACTGGTGAACAATATCTTCGGTCTCGTTTTCGTATCCTATATGGGATTCACCTACGGACTCACTCCAATCATCGGACGGCTCTACGGCGAGGAACGGACCGACTGCATCGGACAGAAAGTGCGCAATGCCTTCTGTGCCAACATGCTGACGGGCTTCATCTTCACCCTCGCCCTCATTGTGCTCTACCTGAATCTGGGGCACATCGGACAGCCTGAAGAGCTGCTCTCGCTCATCCGCCCTTACTTTCTGGTAAACCTCGCCTCGGTGCTCTTCATGGGCATCTTCTTCACGATGAAGCAATTTCTTGACGGACTCGGACAGACCAAGGTGGCGATGTGGGCGATGATTGGCGGCAACGTAATCAATATCCTGGGCAACTGGTACTGATTTACGGTGTGGCGGGGTTCCCGGAACTGGGTTTGCTGGGAGCCGGTATTTCGACGCTGGTGAGCCGTATTCTGATGGCGCTGGCGATGGTGGGCATGCTGATGACGGGCAAGAATTTCGGGGAATACAGACGCGATATTCTGCACAGTTCTCTGACCAAGGCTGACTTCAGGGAGATGAACCGGTTGGGCTGGCCTGTGGCGCTGCAGCTGGGCATGGAGTCGGCTGCCTTCACGCTGAGCTGTGTGATGGTGGGCTGGCTGGGAACCATTCCGCTGGCGGCTCATCAGGTGATGATTACCCTCTCGCAGCTCTTCTATCTCGTGCTTTCGGGCATGGCGGCAGCGCTGGCTATCCGCGTGAGCCATTTTATGGGACAGAAGGACTACGGGGCAGTTCGCCGCAATGCCTACGACGGGTTCCGGCTGAACCTGCTGTTCTCGCTGTGTATGGGTTTGCCGGTGTTCCTGCTTCGCCATCAGATAGGTGGCTGGTTTAATGATAATGTGGAGGTGCAGGCGTATGTGGCTACGCTGATTATCCTGTTGATGGTATATCAGTTTGGCGACGGACTGCAGTATACCTTTGCCAATGCGCTGCGTGGCATCGCCTGTGTGAAGCCGATGGTGCTCTATGCCTTCATCGCCTATTTCGTCATCTCCTTACCGCTGGGCTACACCCTAGGTTTCCCATGCGGCTTGGGCATTCTGGGCATCTGGTTAGCCTTCCCGTTCGGTCTGACCATAGCGGGAGAAATGTATCGAAGAAGATTTGAAAAAGAACTGAAGAAGATTGAAAAGGAATAAAAAAGGGTGTATCATATTCTATTTCTAGAAGTATGAACACCCTTAAGTATAATACAACTGCAATTTATTTTTTACTCAGCAACCTGCTCAGCACGATCATCTACGTTCTCACCCTCTGTAGGAGCGAGAGTAGCCTTGAAATCGGTAATGCCGTACTTAGCAAGAATGTTGTACCACTGGAGGAGCTTCTTGATATCGCTGTCGTGAACACGGTCGCGATCGTAGTTAGGAAGAACCTCAGCAAAATAAGCGTGGAGCTCAGCAACAGGCGCCTTCTTGTAGTTGAAAGTGCTAGGCTTGCCCTCTTCCTTCTTGCTTACGCTGTCGAGCACTTCCCAGAGTGGCACCTCATCAGCGTCTGTATACATAGCGATGTCACCAAGGCTTGTTACGCGGTCGGTAGCGAAAGCTGGGATACGCTTGTGAGTCTCATCGAGTGTTTCTACGATGAGGTTTCTGTTACCTCTTGATACCAATTTATAAAGGCCTGGTTTGCCTGCAATTGAAAGGATTGTTTCCATTGTCTTTTCTATTATTCTTTATTATTAATGATATCTAATAATTTCCTTACCTGTGCATCGATATCCTGCTCGCCATCGTTCACGATTTCGAAATCGGAGCGGGCTGCAAGTTCTTCCTGCGGCATGACGGCATCTATCCACTGCTGCGCCTTCTCTGCCGGGATATGGTCGCGCTGCATGATGCGCTGGATACGGACCAGGACGGGAGCCGTTACGCAGACCACGAAATCGAGGTGGATACGGCGGTAGAAACCGCTATCGAAGAGGATAGCACTCTCCATCCACTCATAGCTGCTCTGCTCGAAATCGCGCGCCACAGCCGGATGAACCACATCGTTGACAGCCTGCTTGTTAGCCTCGCCAGCCAGCAGAAACTGAGCCAGCACGGGCTTCTGCAAAACGCCCTCTGCACTGTAAACCTGCTCGCCCACCAGCTTCTTCAAACCAGCCTGCAAGCGGGCATCGGTACGCATGAGCCGCTTAGCCTCGGCATCGCAGTCGTAAACCCGGATGCCCTGTTTCTCCAATATCCGGCACACATAGCTCTTACCGCTACCTATACCGCCCGTTATCGCTATCTTCATCACGATGAATTATTAATTGTAAATTATTAATCATCATTGCTGTTCCAGCAGATAATCTACCGTTTCCAGTTCGAGATGCGCCTTGCTCACCGAGCGCGGCACGCTGCGCAACTGGAGTCTGCACTTGTCAGAAGGATTGTTAGCCAGATCGTTATAATCTACTACCACCTTAAACTGGCTCGGCTTGATGGTTCTGAAGAGGCTGGCTCCGATGGTGAATCTTACCGCCACTTTAGACGGGAAGGTACGGAGTACCATGTTATCAGGCATGTTGATGGCCGTAACAGGCACATCGACCGACTCTTCGGTAAGCACATCAGGATATACCGCCAGACGCACCATCTGAGGCACAATCTTCATGCCACGTATCTTCTTGATAGGTACGCTGCGATGAATGGTATCCTGCAGGTTGCGCATGTTGAACGGCTCGATTTCTACCGATTCCAACTGGTCGAGCTGCTTCTTGTTGGCATAAACCGTAACCGTAGACGGCAGGAATTCGGTATGTGCCAGATAATAGCTCTTGCTGGTTGTAATCCTACCTCTGAACACCACAGGCACTCGCTTGGAAGAGCCGTAGGTGAAGAAGAAATCGAATTTTGCCGGCTTGATGGAGATCAGTTTGGTAGAGCCATAGAGCTGGGATGCCACCTGTTTCTGCACATCAGCCATCGGAATCTGTCCCGTTCCCGTTTCCTCGTCGGCATAATTGGCAAACCGGAATGTGAGCGGATGAATCTTGCCTCCGTAAGCATAGGTAACGAGTGTGAATCCCTTATCACGCACCGTAATATGCACGGTATCAGGGAGTTCGCCGGTTATCACCGCATTGCGGGGCACGCCCGTTAACTGCACAGGAATATTGAATTCTCTCTCGGTAGTCTCATTGAGCGTCATCATCAGCCAGAAGATGCCGCTGAGAGCGAGAAAGAACAAAAAAATCAGAAACTCCTTATTCAGACCACTGAACAGGAAGTTTCTGACAGCTTTTAATATGCTCTTGATACTATGCATTAGGTGTCTGACTAGCTGCATCAGCAAACACGTAGCCCTTAGCTACAGTGATTACCACGCCACGAGCTATCTCAACATCAACGGTATTAGCCTCGAGGTCAACACGCTTAACAGTGCCATAAACACCGCCGCCTGTAACCACCTTGGTACCCTCTGCCAAAGCATTCTGGAACTTGCGGATTTCCTTCTGCTTCTTCTGCTGAGGACGGATCATAAAGAACCACATGATAGCGAAGATAGCTACCATCATGATGAGAAAACTCATGCTGCTACCACCGGCAGCTGCTTGCAATACTAAATTTGTCATGTCGTTAAAGTATTATCTATTATTATTTTATGTTCTATATATAAATAAGGTGTGGCCAGCAAGAAAGGCCCCCGTTATTTACTCACCCTCGCCCGGAGCGCGATGAATGCGCGGACGACGGCCGGCTGGATGCTGGTTGTCTGGGCGCTGTTTGCCGGCATGTTCGCCGTGCTGTGCATGCTGATGCTGCTTGCGCTCAGGCATCTCCTTCTGGATGAGGTTGCGGCTGATGAGCTCGCGGCAGATGCTGTCGAGCATACCGTTAACATAACCGCCGCTGCGAGGAGTACTGTATGCCTTGGCAAGTTCTACATACTCGTTGATAGTGACGGTAGCCGGGATGCCAGGGAAGTTCATAACCTCGGCGATGGCAATCTGCATGATAATCACATCCATATAGGCAAGACGTGAGAAATCCCAGTTGCGCAATGCCTCGCTCATATAGCGCTGGTAGGTATCGCAATTGAGGATGGTAGCACGGAAGAGCTTGCGTGCAAACTCTCTGTCTTCAGCATCCTTATATTCCGGCAGCAATTCCTGCTTGGCCTTAGCTTCCGGGTCGAAACGCTTGATAGTCTTCAATACGAAAGTATCTATGATATCCTTGTCATCGTTCCAGTAGAGGCTCTTCTCCTCGAGGAATGCATCAAGCTCTTCATTATTCTGAATGAACTGCTTGTAGATGCGGCGCCATACCTCACGGTCGCGGCTGTACTCGTCGAGATCGGCGAGTTCCTCATCAATAGCACCGCTGACATAATCAGCATAGAGATCACTAGACGTAATCGCAGTATACACTTTGCGCACCATTTCGATATCCTCATCCCAGTTGGAATGCTTAACATCTATCCATTCGAGCAGCATCTTGTTCTCTTCGAGCTGCAGAGCGAACTTATTGAATGCGAAACGTGGTGAAGGTTCCTGCTCACCCTCTCTCTTGGCACGGGCTACATCTACATCGTAGCGCTTGCGTGCCTCCTGGGTGATGGCAACGATGAGCTGCAACATGTAGTTGTACAAATCGTATGACTTGGAGAGACTAAACATCAGCTCCTTCTCAGCGTTCTCCATGTTATGATCGCTGTTTTGATAGTATGCGTAGGTTAACTGCACAATCTTACGTCTTATCAAATCCCTATTAATCATTCTCTAATGTTTTTAAAAGATTCATTTATTAAATTACCTAATACGCTTGCAAAAATACACATTAAATAGGTAATAGACAAGAAAACGGGCAAAAATTTCAGTTTATTTAAGCAAAAAATTGTATTTTCAATATTTTTTCTGCATATAAAACATGTTTTTCGGCAAAAAGTTTGCTCATTCCAAATAATTTTCGTAATTTTGCACCCGCTTTAAGCAAAGCTAATCCGTGTGATGGCGAGTTAAGGCACATTTTTTATTAATAACTTAATTTAGAGTAACACAAAATGAAAGAGATTAATGTAACAGGTCAGAAGCGTACAGACCTTGGCAAGAAAGCTTCTAAGACATTGCGTAAGGAAGGTTTTATCCCATGTAACCTTTACGGTGAGAAGAAGGGCGAGAACGGTGCTCCTGAGGCTATGTCATTCGCAGTTCCATTCGCTGAGTTGCGTAAAGTTATCTACACTCCTCATGTATACGTTATCAACCTCATCATCGACGGTGAGAGCCACACAGCTATCATGAAGGAGATTCAGTTCCACCCAACAACAGACGCTCCTCTGCACGTTGACTTCTACGAGGTTAACGACCAGAAGCCTATCACTATCGGTATTCCAGTTAAGTTGACAGGTCTTGCACAGGGTGTACGTGATGGTGGTCGTATGAACCTCTCTATCCGTAAGATCAACGTTACAGCTCCTTACCAGGTTATTCCTGAGCACCTCGATATCGACGTTACAGAGTTGAAGATCGGTAAGAGCATCAAGGTAGGTGACCTCTCATTCGAGGGTCTCGAGTTGGCTACAAGCAAGGCTGTCGTAGTTTGCTCTATCAAGATGACACGTAACGCTCAGCTCGCAGCTCAGACTGCTGAGGAAGAAGAGGCTTAATCACTGAGTCATCTAGAGATTTTACGAACCTGAGTAAAGCATTATCAAACATTGGATAAATATTTGATTTGTGGGCTTGGTAACCCTGGCGATGAATACGCCGGCACCAGGCACAACACAGGATTTATGGTATTGGACGCTTTTGCTAAAGCGTCCAATATTCATTTTGAGGATAAGCGATATGGCTTCGTAGCCGAGACTACGCTCAAGGGAAGAAAGATTTTCCTGCTCAAACCTACCACATTCATGAATCTCAGCGGTAATGCGGTAAGATATTGGCTGAATCAGGAAAAGATTGACCAGAGCCGACTGCTCGTTATCAGCGATGAGCTAGCCCTGCCTCTGGGTGCTTTCCGACTGAAGGCGAACGGCAGCAACGGCGGACATAACGGATTGAGACATATCCAGCAGCTTATCGGTCAGAATTATGCCCGCCTGCGCATGGGCATCGGCAACGATTATCCGCGTGGCGGCCAGATAGACTGGGTGCTGGGCAAATATTCTGAGGAAGACATGAAGCAGCTGCAGCCGGCCATCGACCTGGGTGTAGAGATTATCAAGAGCTTCGTCCTTGCCGGTATCGACATCACCATGAACCAATACAATAAGCTAGGAAAGAAGTAATTATAGTGATTAATTATTAGTGATTAATCTCCATAAGCATTAGAAATCATGAAAGAATCAGCAAGAATAGACAAGTGGCTCTGGGCTGCCCGCATTTACAAGACCCGCAGCATTGCTGCCGATGCCTGTAAGAATGGTCGCGTCATGGTGGGAGGCGTAACGAGAAAGCCTTCCTTCATCATCAAGCGTGGCGATGTGGTGAGCGTAAAGAAAGCCCCTATCACCTACTCTTTCGAGGTTCTCGACTGCATAGAGCAGCGCGTAGGCGCAAGATGCTGTATGGTGTCTATAAAAACGTAACCGACCCTAAGCAATACGAGCTCCTGGAGATGAGCCGTATCAGCGGATTCGTAGACAGAGCCCGAGGCACTGGTCGCCCTACAAAGAAAGAACGCCGAGCCCTGGATGCCTTCGTAGATCCCGCCATGTTTGGATTTGACGAAGAAGACTGGGACGAGGATGAAGAATAAAAGAAGAGGGTGTGTCATAAGTCTGTGACGCACCCTTTTTTTTTGTGTTTCTGTATATTCTAGTTGAATCGTAGTCTTTCTTCACAAAGGGAATCTTATTATATTGTATAGAAACTTTACTTTTCTTGTT
>ENA-OQDW01000203-OQDW01000203.1-human-gut-metagenome-genome-assembly--contig:-NODE-203-length-25020-cov-4.298558_pt1 | contig 25020 bp, 30 predicted proteins | sample MGYA00242784_ERZ504613 | MGnify/ENA primary metagenome ERZ504613 (study PRJEB26092, sample SAMD00036330) | human gut metagenome | host: Homo sapiens | study: EMG produced TPA metagenomics assembly of...
CAAGTTCCTTATAGAACTTATACTGTAAAGCACAAGTTTCATAAACTGTAATGTGAGAAGTAAACGAAAAGGAATTTTTCAAATTTACCTTCTTTACAGATTGAAAAGAAAATTCGCTTAAATCAAATTCGTCACTATTCACACTCTGAATTTCATCATAAATATCTCTAAAGTATTGGCTTGGAGTACGTTTATTTTCATCGCAGGTAAGTACGAGCAAATTCTGTGCCCTTGAAAAAGCCGTATAGTATAATCTCCAAAAATCAAAATACTTTGTTTGGTCATAAGGTTCAAATGCCGGTCTATGGAAATATTTTTCCTCGACTTCTGTCATAAGGTCTTTATATGTTTTTCTCGGTACATTACTTAAAGAATCCACCAATACAATTGGGAACTCCATTCCTTTAGATTGATGTATTGTAAGGAATGACACACAACCACTCGGTGCATACTCCGCCTCGTCCTCATACTCAGATATTCCACCGTCATAAAGTAGTTTTAAATAAAGATTAAAAAGTAGTTCTGTGTTTCTATCAATATATGAACCATTAAATACATCAACTCTATGCAGATACTCAAACTTACCGATTATCTGTGTAAGTAAAGCAAGATTTCTTGTAGGTCGAATATCAACAACACCTACACTCATATCTGTATCAAGAATATCGCTAAAAGGTCTAAACATAAACAACTTATAAAGCAATCCTGAATAAGCATAATCCGTCGTTCCAGTCAACCCTGCGTGTACTTTGCCGTGTTTTCTAATAAACTGTAATAGTTCTTTATTATCCGCCCTAGCAACATATTCATTAGCAGCAACAATGCATTCCCTATAATATCGGTAATGTTCTACCTGCAAAAAATCAAATTCTTGTTTTTCAAGTTTCATTACATATTTAGGAAACATAAGCATTAAACACCCCAATGCCAGTTTTAATCTCATCACGTTTGAAAAACATATCTGAACGAGGAGAATAGACATTTATTCCATTTCTCTCCAAAAAATTTGCAAGTGCTGTTACTCGCTGATGCTTAACCGAGCTGAATAAAAAAGCCAGTTGGTTGTAATCCGTAAGCTTTCCTGATTCTTTTAACTCCTTAATAAAACCAAGTATTTTCTCATGCCACTCATCTTCATCATCTTTGCTAAATAATTTTACTACCGCAGGACTTTGTATATCGGACTTTACGTGTGGCTCAATTTTCTTTTGATAGCGATATATATCCCAAGAAAATTTGAATTTATGCCCCGATGTAGTTGATATCCATTCGTTATAAAAATCCACAATATCACTATTAGAACGATAATTTACTACCAGCGGAATAATCTTACATCCCTCATTTTCAAATTTGTGCGGAAATTCAAGTATATTACGGATAGTTGCACCCCTAAAACGATACAAACCTTGGTCATCATCTCCTACAACGCATATATTATGATGTTTAGCTCCAAGCAAAAACACTATCTGTTCCTGTATGTAGTTTGTATCCTGATATTCATCTATCATAAGATATTGAAGTTTATCTTGTAATTCTTCTAATATCTGTTTATTCTGCATAAGCAATTTGTAACATCCAGTCTGAATTGTTGAGAAATCAATCAAATTTCCTTCCTCAAGCATTTCTTGATAAACAGACAGCACTCTTCCAAGTGTTCTTATCCCAGGATTATCATCTGACTGCAATGCTTCAATATCAACCATTTCTTCAGACAAATGGTTGATATATGTGCAAATCTCATCAGACCGTTTCCAAGAACCTCCCTTTGAAAGAAGCTCATCAATTCCCTCTATATTCTTGAATTTATGAAAATTTCTAAACACAAGATACTTTTGGTCGAAAGTATCAAGTAAACGATAATTTCGTTTAAGTCTTGTAAACTCTAAATTCTCTTTTATAATCCTCAAACATAAAGAGTGAAATGTACCAATATACATTTCATTTACATTGACAGAAACATTCCTTTCTGCTAACTCATTTGTAATACGGGTTATAAGTTCTTTAGCTGCCTTTTCCGTAAAAGTAGCCATCATTATTTGTTCAGGTTTTATGCCACATTCTTGAATAAGATAAACCGCCCTCTTAACAAGTGTAAATGTTTTACCTGTACCGGGTCCTGCTGTGATAAGCACAAGACCGTCTGTAGCACTTATTGCTTCTTTTTGAGCTTCGTTTGCATTTCCATAATTAAACATATAAACAGCTCCTATTCCGTCCCAGTAAAATCCACTTTTCTTTATTCATCTAAAATAACTTCGCATATATCTCCGATGTCACAATGAAACACCTGACATATTTTCATCAGCACTTCAAGAGATACTGGCTCATTCTTATTTATCTTTGTTGCAGTATATGATGAAATATCCGCTGCCCGCATTAAATCTTGTCTTTTCATCTGATTATCAATCATAAGTTTTTGAAGTTTGTTATAACATATTCTCATCTGTAACACCCCTTCATCTTACAATTTTCTTTGTTACAGTTAATTATCTAACATTATATATTAAATTTTCAGGCATTTCAAGATTTCAGGCAGAAATGTAACTTTTCAGGCACTAAGGTGTCACTTTTTACTAACACCTAATACTACGTTTTGAGGATAAGAAAAAAGAGATGCCGAAGCACCTCAATTATACATTCTATTATTAACATTCAATGCAATCATCGCTATGACCTTTTCAATCGGCGGCTCTTTTCCGTCCGGTGCAACTGCTTTCCAAAAAGCTATTGCTTCCGGTTCAGCTCTTTTCATTGCTTCCCGAATGGCAAACTGCAATAGCTACAATCAACATTATCACACCGATAATCCTTGATATATTCTTTTTCATGTAATGCCATCCTTGTCAAGCTTGAATTTTCTACTCTTATCAATAACCCCAAGTCATCAGATTCCATTCTCCGCCTTCACTCCGTGCAAGCCACCATGACCAAGTGTATTCTTCGTTATCTTCCCATGCACCGCCACCTTTTTCCGGCGAACGGAAACTGCTTTCAAATGCAATACATTGCGTAAAGGCTTCTTTATTATCATCCGTTCTTAAATCGTTCATCCATTCAATGTTATCTGCATTGTTGCATTCTTCATCTGTCATATAAGAAAGTCTATGCAATTCACAACCTTCAAACAAAGCGAACTGCTTTTTTATAATCTCAATGGCAGAGTCTATTTCTTCTTTTGAATAAATGGAAGATGCTCCATAATCAATTTCTACTTTTGATGTATCACCGTTCTTTCCGCATCCGGCAAAGAGAAGAACCAGCACAATGCAAAGCGTTACGGTTATAATCTTTTTCATAGTGAATACCTCTAACTTCCGATTTGCATTTCCATTCATTTTTAAAAATGGGCAACTCCGATTGGAATTGCCCACTCATTGCACTAATTATGCGATTTTTTCTTGCTTGCACCGATTTCTGCATCAATTGATATAAGTTTGATGCAAATCGCTGTTTTTTTAGTTTTTTATCAAATGAAGTACGTCCCGTCTATTCGGTAAAACGGTACATCTTTACATCATCTTAATACAGCTTTGCACCTGCCGGAATGTGGTCATCAACCATCAGAAGATGGAGCTTTTCTTCTCCTTCTTCTTCGTGAATAGCACTGAGGAGCATACCGCAAGAGTCAATGCCCATCATAGCTCTCGGTGGAAGATTTGTGATAGCGATAAGAGTTTTTCCAACCAGTTCTTCAGGCTCATAAAAGCTATGAATACCGCTTAAAATGGTTCTGTCTGTGCCTGTTCCGTCATCAAGAGTAAACTGTAAGAGTTTCTTTGACTTCGGTACTGCAACACACTCTTTAACCTTTACTGCACGGAAATCTGACTTGCTGAATGTGTCAAAATCAACTGCTTCCTCAAACAAAGGCTCAATCTTTACCTTAGAAAAATCAATCTTTTCAGGCTCAGCTTTCACTTCTGTAGCTGCCGGAGCTGCTTCGGAAGTCTTGGAAGCTTTCTTATCAGCGTCCAGGGACTTCATTGTCGGGAACAGAAGTACGTCACGAATAGCCTGGCTGTCTGTCAGGAGCATAACGAGACGGTCGATTCCGTATCCGATACCACCTGTTGGCGGCATACCGATCTCCAGTGCATTCAGGAAGTCTTCATCTGTGTGGTTGGCTTCCTCATCACCTGCGTCTGCAAGAGCATCCTGTGCTTTGAAACGCTCTCTCTGATCGATCGGGTCGTTGAGCTCGGAATATGCATTACACATTTCCCATGTATTGATAAAGAGCTCGAAACGCTCTACCTTGTTCGGATCGGAAGGTTTCTTCTTGGTCAGCGGAGAGATCTCGATCGGATGATCCATGATAAATGTCGGCTGGATCAGCTCTTTCTCACAGTACTCCTCGAAGAAGAGGTTGATGATATCACCCTTCTTATGGCGATCCTCATACTCGATATGATGCTCGTCAGCAAGCTTCTTGCTGCCTCATCATCTGCTACTTCGTCAAAGTCGATTCCTGCATATTTCTTGATGGCATCGTTCATGGTCAGACGTGCGAAAGGCTTTCCAAGATCGATCTCGATACCATTGTAGGAAATCTTTGTGGAACCGCAGACCTTCTCTGCAAGGTAACGGAACATGGACTCTGTCAGCTCCATCATTCCCTCATAATCAGTATATGCCTGATAAAGCTCCATCAGAGTGAACTCCGGATTGTGACGGGTATCAACACCCTCGTTACGGAATACACGGCCGATCTCGTAAACTCTCTCAAGTCCGCCTACGATCAGTCTCTTAAGATAAAGCTCCAGGGAAATACGAAGCTTAACGTCTTCGTTCAGTGCGTTGTAATGTGTCTCAAATGGTCTTGCAGCTGCACCGCCTGCGTTGGAAACCAGCATTGGTGTCTCAACTTCCATGAAGTCACGTCCTGCAAGGAAGTTACGGATCTCCTTAAGGATCTGGGAACGTTTGATGAATACATTCTTGCTGTCCTGGTTCATGATAAGATCCACATATCTCTGACGATAACGGGTATCTGTATCTGTCAGTCCGTGGAATTTCTCAGGAAGGATCTGTAAGCTCTTGGAAAGAAGAGTCATCTTCTCTGCATGAATGGAGATCTCACCTGTTCTTGTTCTGAAAGCAAATCCCTCCAGACCAAAAATATCGCCAATATCAGATTTCTTGAAATCTGCATAGGAATCGGTTCCAATGGCATCTCTTGCCACATAAACCTGAATGTTACCCTGTAAATCCTGGATATTGCAGAAAGAAGCTTTTCCCATTACACGCTTGAACATCATACGTCCTGCGATTGATACATGGATCGGGCTTGCGTCCATGATGCTTCTTCTTTCTTCATAATCCTTCTTCTGAGCCTCTTTTGCCTGCTCTTCATCAAGACCTGTTACATCAAGCTCCTTGCGATCTTTGAGAAGCTCTGCCTCATGTGCTTCATAGAGATTCTTTACCTCAAGGGAATGATGTGTCTGATCAAATTTTGTGATCTGAAACGGGTCCCTGCCATTTGCCTGAAGGTCTGCCAGTTTGTCACGACGTACCTTAAGCAACTGGTTTACATCCTGCTTCTTCTGCTCTGCACTTGTTGGCCTCCTTAATCTATCTGTCGTTCAAGCGGATCTGTGCGATCCGCTCCGTTGTCTGCTTTATACGTTTCTCTGGATCTCAAGAACCTTGTATTTCATGATTCCGGACGGCATCTCAACCTCAACGATATCGTTGGTGTGTGCACCGATCAGTGCTTTACCTACCGGAGATTCATTGGAGATCTTTCCCTCAAGCTGTTAGCCTCTGTGGAACCTACGATCTTCAGCTCCATATCTTCCTCAAATTCATAATCATGAACCTTAACCTTGCAGCCTACGCTGATTCTGTCAAGATCGACTTCGTCCTCTACTACAACCTCAGCGTTCTTGAGGATCTTCTCGATCTCCTCGATACGTGCCTCGATATCTCTCTGCTCATCCTTTGCTGCATCGTACTCTGCGTTCTCAGAAAGGTCTCCCTGCTCTCTGGCCTCTTTGATCTTTCCTGCTACTTCTTTTCTCTTAACAACTTTCAGATCGTGCAGCTCGTCTTCCAGTTTTCTAAGTCCTGCGTATGTGAGTAAGTTCTTCTTTGCTTCTTCCATTTTGCCTTACTTCCTTTCAAAACCGTGCTGTTTTTTCTGAAAAAAATACAGCTTCGGATATTTCTGTTGCTACCATTCCCAAGAGCTCTTTTTTCTAAAAAAGGGCGTAAAAATCTCAGGATATTCACAATTCCTGTATTATACCGAAAAGCCCCAGTATTGTCAAGCATTCCACGTCGAAAAAGGGTCCCTGAAATATGCAAAAAAAGCCGCGCGAAATCTCAGATTTCAACACGGCTTTTCTGTATTATCCTGCCCGGTCTGATTCCTTATCTCTTCTCCGGAAAAAGATCTTTATAACGATTAGTCACCATCTGTGTCTGATACTCAAAATCCTGTTTATGCTGATTGACCAGTGTAGAAAGGATGATCCCGGAAAACCAGCAGATGATAGCTGTCAGGATCACAAACCCGCTGACGATCAGTGTCGGGATCTTTTCCACTGTCCCAACCTCCAGAAAATGTACCAGCACCGGAATAAAGAATACCATTCCCACCACAAACAGCACTGCTGCGATAAGGGAGAAGAACTCCAGCGGCTTGTAATTCTTGAACATTTTCACAATAGTCTTCAGGACCTTAAATCCATCTGCATAAGTATTCAGCTTGGACTCACTTCCCTCCGGCCTGTCACGATATTCAATGACTACATTCTCAACCTGCATGTTCTTATCGATGGCGTGGATCGTCATCTCTGTCTCGATCTCAAAATTCCTGGAAAGTACCGGGAATGTTTTTACAAAGCGGTAACTCATGGCACGGTAACCTGTCATGATATCCTTGATGTTGCTTTTGAAAAGACGGTTAATGGAACCTCTTACGATGCTGTTTCCAAAGTTGTGGAAAGGTCTCTTGTTCTCTGTAAAATATGTAGAAGAAAGGCGGTCACCAACTACCATGTCTGTGCCTTTCTCCAGAACCTTGCTGCACATTTCAGCTGCAAACTCTGCCGGATAAGTATCGTCGCCATCTACCATAAGATAACACTGCGCATCGATATCCCGAAACATACTGCGGATCACGTTTCCTTTTCCCTGCTGATACTCATAACGGACAACTGCCCCTTCTTTTCTGGCGATCTCGTCTGTTCCATCTGTAGAGTTATTATCATATACGTAGATCACAGCTTCCGGAAGTGCTTTTTTCATATCGCGGATAACCTTTGCTACCGTCTTGCTTTCGTTGTAGCAAGGAATTAAAACTGCTATTTTATCTGCCATTATTTTTCTCCTGTAAAACAAAAAAACTTTCTGCGGATTCCCGCTAACTGACTGTAGCACGCGCCCCGTTCCTTGTCAATAGAACGTTTCGTTTTCTCCGACATACTTTTCTCTTTTATCGCTCCAGTACCATGTCTGTAAGCTTTTTCAATTCTTCATAGCTTGAAATATTATTAGATTCTCTCCGGATTCCCGCACTGTGCCGCATACCGGCTGTATACCAGGCTACATGCTTCCGCATTTCGCGGATCCCGATATACTCACCCTTTATCGCGATCTGATCTTCGGCATGGCGCAGGATCATCTCGCAGACTTCCTCTGCGGTTGGTCTGGAAAGCTTTTCCCCGGTGCGGAAATAGTGATTCAGCTCCCGGAAGATCCACGGGTTCCCACGTACTGCACGGCCGATCATCACCGCATCGCAGCCAGTTTCTTTAAACATGGCTTCTGCAGTTTCCGGTGAAACGATATCTCCGTTTCCTATCACCGGAATAGTCACCGCTTCCTTCACCCTGCGGATAGCATCCCAGTCCGCCTGACCGGAATAATACTGCTGTCTGGTCCTTCCATGAACTGCGATGGCTGCTGCACCGGCATCCTCCACCCGTTTTGCGATCTCCACCACATCCACCGGCGTATTTTCATCAAAGCCAATGCGGACCTTCACCGTTACCGGCTTGGAAACTGCTCCGGAAACACTGCGGACGATCTCTTCGATCAGCTGAGGATCTTTCAGAAGAGCTGAGCCCTCGCCATTATTTACCACCTTGGGAACCGGACATCCCATATTGATATCGAGAATGTCAAAGGGACGCTCCTCAATGCTTTTTGCCACCTCTGCCATAAGGTCCGGCTCGCTGCCGAAAAGCTGCATGGATACCGGATGCTCCCCGGGATCGATCTCCATCAGCGCCTCAGTATTCTTATTATGAAAAGAGATCGCCTTGGCACTGACCATTTCCATACAGATCAGGCCTGCACCCTGCTCCTTGCAAAGTCTTCGAAATGCCAGATCCGTAACCCCTGCCATCGGTGCAAGCACAAAGGGGTTCGGTATCTCCACATTTCCGATCTTCCACTGCATCTTCATGGATCATTCCTCAACGGCATCTGCTTTTTTCTGCAGTTCCTCATCCGGGATATCTCCCAGGAAAAATACCTTGTAATACATTTCCAGAGATTCCAGAAGCTCTCTTTTGTCCCGCTGGAGTTCCTTGATCTTCAGTGCACTTCCGATCTCGTCAAAACGGGCATCTGCCTCCAGGGCCTCAGTCTTAAACTGCAGACTGCGTCCTCATCAAATTCCAGTGTCAGGATCCCGCCTACATCCTCTGTGAAAAGCACACACATGATCTGCAGCTCCTGCTTTACCGTCTCAGGAAGAGACGCAAAATCCTGGTTAAAATAATATTTCTGCTCATAAGAGCTTGCTCCGCAGAGCACAATGTTATCCTGATACATAAAATCTCCTTTATTTATAACTTGACACTCCCCACAACTAAAGCAGGGAGATTCTTGTTTTTTCCACTACTGCAATAAAACATCAACGGAAAATCGCTGCCGGAAATTTTATCCGATCTGTGCTGCATGTTTTACACATAGCTGTATAAACCACGTACAGAAACCTCTCCGGAATTTACTTCCTCGACTGTACCGTCTGCACGCTCTACCAGAAGCTCTCCGCCGGCATTGATCCCTCTTGCGATCCCCTCATATGGATCATTCTGATCCAGTACACGTACCGGCTGGTTCAGATTGGCCAGCATTTTCTCATAATCCGGTTTCAGGCCGCTGAGATCCTCTGTCTGTACAAATCTCTCATAATTTTCCTCAAAATGCTTCATCACAAGTCCGACTACCTGTGCCCGGTCAAAGGGATGTCCGCTTTCCAGATACAGAGATGTAGCCTTATCTGCCATTTCTTCCGGAAAGCTTTCCATGTTTACGTTAATCCCGACTCCGATAACTGCACAGCCGATCTTATCCTGCTTCATGGTCATTTCGGTTAAGATACCGCAGATCTTTTTGCGGGAAACAACTACATCGTTAGGCCATTTGATCCCTACCTCAAGACCGAGCTCTGCTACTGCCTGTGCAACTGAAAGTCCCATAACAAGTGTCAGCATCGGCGCCTTCTGCGGAGAAAATTCCGGGCAGATAAGGATACTCATAGTAATGGCACTGTCCGGCGGCGCACTCCATCGTCTTGTAAAACGTCCGCGTCCTGCGGACTGATATTCTGCCACAAACAGCTCCCCGTGTCCTGCGCCTTCTTCCCTCCAGGCGCGTTTACCCCAGAGGTTGGTGGAATCAATTTCTCTTGCAAAATGGACGGTTTTGCCCGCCCATTTTGTATGTGTTGCCTGTGAAATTATTTCTTCATTAAATAAATCTGACATTATTTCTCCGGCTCTCCTAATGTTGCAACGATCACAGCCTTAATGGTGTGCATACGGTTCTCAGCTTCGTCGAATACCTTGGACTGCGGAGACTCGAATACTTCGTCTGTAACCTCCATATCTGTAAGGTTGAAACGCTCGCCCATCTCTTTTCCGATCTTTGTCTTAAGATCATGGAATGCCGGCAGACAGTGAAGGAAGATCGCCTTTTCACCGGCGTTCTCCATTACATGTCTGGTAACCTTGTATGGTGTCAGGTCGTGGATACGCTCTGTCCATACTTCGTCAGGCTCGCCCATGGATACCCATACATCTGTGTAGATGATGTCCGCATCTTTTGTTCCTGCCTCCACATCCTCTGTGAGAGTGATGGTGGAACCTGCCTCTTCTGCCCACTGCTGACACTGTGCTACAAGCTCATCATTCGGGAAATATTTCTTATTGGTGCAGGCTACGAAATCAAGACCAAGCTTGGAGCATACAACCATCAGGGAGTTACCCATGTTGTAACGGGCATCGCCCATGTATACAAGCTTCAAGCCTTTCAGTTTGCCGAAATGTTCACGTACTGTCAGCATATCTGCAAGCATCTGTGTCGGATGATACTCGTTTGTCAGGCCATTCCATACCGGTACACCTGCATGCTTCGCAAGCTCCTCAACAATATCCTGACCGAAGCCACGGTACTCGATTCCCTCATACATTCTTCCGAGAACTCTTGCAGTATCTGCGATGCTCTCCTTCTTTCCGATCTGGGAGCCTGTGGGATCCAGATAAGTAGAACCCATTCCCAGATCATGAGCTGCCACTTCGAAGGAACAGCGTGTTCTTGTGCTTGTTTTTTCAAAGATCAGGGCAATATTCTTACCTCTGTAATACTCATGAAGCTCTCCTGCTTTTTTTCTTTGCCTTCAGATCTGCTGCAAGGTCGATCATGTAAGTGATCTCTTCCGGTGTAAAGTCTTTCAGTGTCAGGAAATTTCTTCCTTTAAGATTCATAATATGTCCTCCTCACGGCTGCAGATTTATTTCTGCTCTGCCGGTTTATCTGTCATGATTTCCTTCAAGGATGTTGCCAGCCCTGCGATGCCCTGTATCTCGGACGGAATGATGATCTTCGTTGCCTTGCCGTCAGCAACCTTTGTAAGAGCCTCCAGGCTCTTCAGAGTAAGAACAGATTCATCTGCTCCTGCTTCCTTGATCATACGAAGTCCTTCTGCAGTTGCCTGCTGTACTTTAAGGACTGCCTGTGCCTGTCCTTCAGCCTCTTTGATCATACGCTCCTTCTGAGCCTCCGCATGAAGGATCGCCGCCTGCTTCTCAGCCTCAGCATCCAGGATAGCGGACTGTTTTTTACCCTCTGCAACAAGGATGGTGGAACGTTTCTCTCCTTCTGCTTTCAGAATGGCTTCTCGTCTCTCACGCTCAGCTTCATCTGTTTCTCCATGGCATCCTGGATGGCTGCCGGAGGAATGATGTTCTTAAGCTCCACACGGTTAACTTGATTCCCCATGGATCTGTAGCCACATCAAGGGAAGCACGCATCTTGGTATTGATAACCTCTCGGGATGTCAGTGTCTCATCCAGCTCCATATCACCGATGATGTTACGAAGTGTTGTAGCAGAAAGATTCTCGATCGCCATGATCGGATTCTCAACGCCATATGCGTAAAGCTTCGGATCTGTGATCTGGAAAAATACAACCGTATCGATCTGCATGGTTACATTATCTTTGGTAATTACCGGCTGCGGTGGAAAATCCACAACCTGTTCTTTCAGGTTTACTCTTCTTGCAACACGTTCAATGAACGGAACCTTGAAATGGATTCCTGTACTCCAGGTAGCCTTGTAAGCGCCAAGACGTTCCAGTACCACTGCATAGGCCTGCGGTACAATGCGGATACAGGATGCAAGTACCCACAGCACAAGAACGATGACTACAAGCAAAACAACAACTCCACCCATAATTTAGCCCTCCTTGCTAATTTCTTTTACGATCAGCTTCACTCCGCGGATCTCTTCGATCTCAACCACTGCACCTGTTGGAATTTCTTCCCCGTCATCTGCGGTCCGTGCAGTCCACTCGATGTCATTGATCCTCACCTGCCCGGTCTGGGCCAGGTTGTTGACCGGCTGTATCACTACGGCTCTTTTTCCCAGAAGGCTCTCTGCATTGGTCTTTTCCACGCCCTTGTTCATGTAGCGGACCGCCAGAGGTCTGGTAAAGATCAGAAGCACCACGGAAACTCCGAAAAATAAAAGGAGCTGTACAACAATTCCCCCACCAAGCCACGAGCAATGCACGCCACAAGAGCACCGCCTGCAAACCAGACAGTGGTAAGTCCTACCGTGATTGCTTCAATTACCAGTAAAATTGCCAGTATTCCAAGCCAGGCCAAAGGTGTCATAAAACCCCTCCTCTCTTATTCTCTTCTCTGTCTTGCAGCTTCGTACATCAGGATTCCTGATGCCATGGCAGCATTCAGTGATTCTACTTTTCCGCACATGGGAATGCGGATCAGACAGTCTGCTGCCTCCGCCGCCTGATCAGTCAGGCCCTTTCCCTCGTTTCCAATGAAAAATGCGGTACCGCCCTTATAGGATTCCTGATCATAGGAATTCTCGCCCTTCAGATGAGCTGCAAAACTGCGGATTCCATTTTCTTTCAGCTTCTTTTCTAATGATACCACATCTTCCACGTATAGAAAAGGCATTCTGTAAATGGAACCATGGTAGAACGGATCACCTTGGGATTTGTGATATCCACGCAGGTTTTTGTGAGGAAAACTCCGCTTACGCCGGCGCCCTCACCGGTCCTGAGAATGGTTCCCGCATTTCCCGGATCCTGAAGATCCTCCAGAACCATGACCAGAGGATTTTCCCCCGCCAGTACCTCCTCCTCGCTCCAGGAAGGCAACTTCAGAACTGTCAGGATCCCCTGGGGAGTCTTGGTATCACACATCTGACGGAATACGGAATCCTTCACGATCTCACAGGGATATTTTTCTGCCTGAGACATCAGCTCTCCATCCCGGGAAACGGTCTCGGAGACAAACACCTGGGAAACCCAGCTTTCCGGTGCTTCCAGAAACATTTTCCGGCCCTCTGCCACAAAAAGTCCCTGCTCTCTTCTGGCTTTTGCCTTCTGGTTCAGCTGCATGACATTTTTTATTTTTGCATTTGATACACTGGTTATCATACTTTTATTTCTCTCCTTCCGGCAATCCGTATTCGGTTAACGTAATTCCTCACGACTTGCATTCAGATCTTTGTTTTTTCCGATGGCGATTATGGAACAGTTGTCCGGAAGCGGTTCGGAAGGATCCAGATCTACCGTGACATTTTCACCCTGCTTGATGCCAATGATATTAATGTGAAAACGCTCCCGTACATTCAGATCTGCCAGATTTTTTCCAATCCAGGATACCGGCATGGAAAACTCCGCCATACTGAACTCCGCCGAAAGCTCAAACACATCCAGATACCCGCCGGACATAAGATTTCTGGCAACTCTCAGTCCCATGGACTGTTCCGGATAAATGATCTTATCTGCACCAATTTTGTCAAGTATACGTCCATGAAGAGAATTCATACTTTTTGCAACTACAAAGGGCACTCCCAGATCTTTGGCCTGCATGGTTGCGGAAATACTGGCTTCCAGATTTTCGGCAACTGCGATAATGGCTACATCCACATTCTGAACTCCCAGAGCCTTCAGGATTCCCGGTTCACGGACATCTGCTTTTACCGCATAGGTACTTTTTCGGAAATCTCTTCGATATTTTCTTCTTTGTCATCAATGGCAAGGACATCACAGTCTGACTCTGCCAGCGTCACCGCCAGAGTCATTCCAAACTGTCCAAGCCCGATCACGGCAAAAGATTTGTTTTTCATTCTATTCTCCTGTTTAACCGATCATGATATCTTCTTCACCGAGATGCGTGGTGCTTCCCGGCCTGTTGCGTACACGCATCACAACTGCTGTTCCAAGTGTCAGCGGTCCGATACGTCCCAGATACATGGTAAGGATCACGATCCACTTGCCTGCCACATTCAGCTGAGGTGTCAGTCCTCTGGAAAGTCCTACTGTAGCCCCCGCAGAAGTGATCTCATATAAAACATCTGCCAGATCCACTCCCGGCATTACTGCGGACAAAAGCACCGTCATGGTAAAAAGAATCAGCACACTGGTTCCTGCAACAACCATGGCAGAACGGAGATAGCTCTCACGGATCCTGCGGCCGTATACCTCTACATCCTTTTTCCCCTGAAGATATGCTGCAATAGAAAGGATCAGAACCGCAATGGTAGTAGTCTTCACACCACCGGCAGTGCCATGGGTGATCCTCCGATAAACATCCACAGCAGGGAAATGATCACGGTAGGTGTGGACAAAAGCGACTGATCCATGGTATAAAATCCCGCCGTACGTGTTGTCACTGACTGGAAAAAGGATGCCATGAGCTTTGTTCCAGTGGTGCCCCCTTCAGCGTGGAAGGGTTTCCGGATTCAAAAATAAATACCAGAAATGCTCCTGAAAATACCAGGATCCCGGTCATCGTAAGGACCAGCTTGCTCTGAAGCCGCAGTACACGAAAAACTCTGGATGGGGAGAGCTCTTTTCTCAGAACCTTGCGGAATTTATCCCACAGATCCCACCAGACGATAAATCCAAGACCTGACACAATGATCAGGCCAATCGTAGTGATATTGACCAGCGGATTGCTCACATATACCGAAAGGCTTGTTTCCCCGAAAAGATCGATCCCTGCGTTGCAGAATGCAGATACCGCCAGAAATATGGCATGCACCATACCTTTTTTATTCCAAATTCCGGTACAAAGCAAAACGCATACAGGACCGCACCGATTCCTTCTGCAAGAAACACGCATTTCACCACACTGCGGACTACAGCCACGACTCCACCCATTTCATCCAGGTTATAGGATTCCTTGATGATCCGCCGGTTTTTCAGGGAAATTTTCCGCCGGAGGCTGATGAATATCATATTCGCCAGTGCGATCAGTCCGATTCCGCCGATCTGTATCAGGCACAGGATAACCGCTTTTCCAATGGGGCTCCACTGGACTGCCATAACAACTGTGGAAAGTCCTGTCACACATACGCTGGTCGCCGCTGTAAAAACAGCATCCGGGAAGGTAACAGCCTGCCCGGGTGCACTGCAGAACGGCATCCACAAAATAAGTCCACCTACAAAAATCACCCCCGCAAAGCCGAGGGCAATTATTTGTGACGTATTCAGTTTATGCAATCCGTCTGAAACTTTTTTTAAGTTCATAAATATCTTTATTTTCTGTAATTATGAGAAAGAGAATTGCAGACCTCCCACATGTAGGAATCTACATTCTTCTGCATTGCAAGAGCCTCATTGATGTCGAAATCAACAAACTCACCATGACGGTATCCAACCACACGGCTGCGTTTTCCGGCAACAAGAAGATCTACTGCAAGAGCACCCATCATGGACGCATATACACGGTCCTTACATGTAGGGCTTCCACCACGCTGCATGTGACCAAGGATCGTTGCACGTGTCTCGATACCTGTTGCAGCCTCGATACGCTTCGCCATAGCCTCTGAATGGCCGATACCCTCAGCATTTACGATGATATGGTGTTTCTTGCCTTTCTTACGGCTCTCTACGATATTGTCAATAAGCTTCTGCTCGTCGTAATCATATTTCTCCGGGATCAGGATATCCTCAGCACCGTTTGCGATACCGCACCATACTGCAAGGTATCCGGCGTTACGTCCCATAACCTCGATGATACTGCATCTCTCATGGGATGTGGATGTATCACGTACCTTGTCAATAGCTTCCATAGCTGTATTTACAGCAGTATCGAAACCGATGGTGTACTCGGTACATGCGATATCAAGGTCAATAGTTCCCGGCAGGCCAATGGTATTGATTCCAAGGTTCGCAAGCTTCTGAGCACCTGCGAAGGATCCGTCTCCACCGATAACAACAAGGCCGTCGATCCCATGCTTTCTGCAGATCTCTGCAGCCTGCTGCTGTCCTTCCTCTGTTCTCATCTCTGCACATCTGGCAGTATAAAGAATTGTTCCGCCTCGTTCAATCGTATCGGAAACGTCCCTTGCTGTCATATCTCTGATCTCTTCATTTAAGAGACCGCTGTATCCTTTATAGATTCCCTTTACGTTCAGTCCGCTGCTTAATCCTCTTCTGACAACAGCACGGATTGCAGCATTCATTCCAGGTGCGTCACCGCCACTGGTCAAAACGCCGATCGTTTTGATTTTGTTCTCTGCCATATTGTTATCCTCCATCTTATGAAACAACCTATTGTAATACACATATTCGGGTATAGTTTATAGCATTTTTATAAGTTTTTCAATACTCTCTCCACAATTTTAACATTGGAACTTCCATATTTTTTACACATGCGCTCCAGCCAGGGATCCTCGATATGGACCTGATAAGCAGGGGGAAGTTTCTTCATTGCCTTGACATCTTTGAGATAAATAACCACCGTGCTGTTTCCTCTGGATTCCATCAGATCGTCTACCAGACCGGTCTCGGCTTTTGCGTACTCTTCCCGGCTTTCAAACTGGAGCCACAGTTCTCTTGGCATATCATCAAAAAGACGGACCTTTTCCAGGATCAGCTTGCTGGCTTTGTCGTCTTCTGCGGATACTCTTCCCTGAATAAAGAGCCGGGCATCTTCATTCAGGAACATCTGGCATTTTTCGTAATCACGTGGAAATACCACAACCTCCACGGTGCCTACCAGATCTTCCACTGTAAGGAACGCCATTACCTTATTATTCTTTGTATATTTTATGGTTTTATCCGTGATCATTCCACCCACGATCACTTTCTGGTTATCGTAAACCTCCGGTATCCCTGTTTCATCATCCGGCTGAAAATCAGAAGTTTTTGCAGAGATCATTTTTTCCATCATATTCCGGTAACGCTCCAGCGGATGACCGCTGAGATAGATGCCGAGAACTTCCTTCTCAAAGGTCAGTATCGTCTCCTTCGGATATTCTGCTGCCTGCGGCATACGGATCTCAAATTCCTTTTTATCTTCTTCAGGCGCAATATCAAAAAGACTCATCTGTCCCGCCATGGTATGCTTCTTATCCTGGTTGATACTGTCTATGATCTGCGTATAAACCGTCATTTTCTGATTCCGGTTTCCCTCCAGGCAATCCAGCGCTCCGGCCTTGATCAGATTTTCCACAACTCTCTTGTTGATCTGGTCGATATTTCGCTCAATAAATGTTTTCAGGGAGGTATATTCTCCGTGCTCCTCACGCTCCCGCACAATCCCCTCGATTACCGGACGGCCGATACTCTTGATGGCAGAAAGTGCATAACGAATGGAACCATTGTCAACAGAAAAGCCATAAACACCATGATTGATATCCGGCGGAAGGATTCGGATCCCCATCTGGCGGCATACAGAAATATACTCGGCAACCTTGTTCGGCATTTCCACAACGGATGTCATCAGTGCAGCCATAAATTCTACCGGATAATAATATTTGAGATATGCCGTCTGGTAGGAAACCACTGCATAAGCGGCAGCGTGAGACTTATTGAAGGCATACTTTGCAAAATCTGTCATCTCATCGTAGATCTTGTTTGCGATCTCCTCGGAAATACCGTTGGCAATACATCCCGGTACTCCCTCTTCCACGTTTCCGTAAACGAAATTCTGGCGTTCTTTTGCCATAACAGAAGCTTTTTTCTTGGACATGGCACGGCGCACCAGGTCACTTCGTCCAAGGGTGTAGCCTGCAAGCTCACGGACGATCTGCATAACCTGCTCCTGGTATACGATACAGCCATAGGTCGGCTTCAGGATCGGCTCCATCTGCGGACAGTCATAACGGATGGTATCCGGACGGTTTTTTCCACGGATGTACTGCGGAATGAAATCCATGGGACCCGGACGGTAAAGCGAAATTCCCGCGATCACGTCCTCAAGGCTCTGAGGCTTCAGCTCCTTCATGAAGCTTTTCATTCCGGCACTCTCCAGCTGGAACACGCCGTCAGTACGTCCTGTTCCGAGAGAATCCAGTACCTTTTTGTCGTTGTAATCGATCTTTTGCATATCCAGAAGCATACCGGTACTTTTTTCCACCATTTTCACAGCATTCTGGATAACCGTCAGGGTACGGAGGCCCAGGAAATCCATTTTCAGAAGTCCCAGCTCTTCCAGTGTTGTCATGGTAAACTGCGTGACAATGGAACCATCCTGTGCTCTGGAAAGGGGTACGTATTCCGATACATCCTTCTGGCTGATCACAACACCTGCCGCATGCATGGAGGTATGCCTCGGAAGCCCCTCCAGACGTTTTGCCAGATCGATCAGACGATGGATATCGTCCTGTTCCTCGTAAGCCTTGCGAAACTCCGGATTCATTCCCAGTGCCTTGTCAATGGTGATATTCAGCTCCTGTGGGATCATCTTGGCGATGGTGTCCACCTGGGCATAAGGCATATCCAGAACACGGCCTACATCACGAATGACACCGCGGGCTGCCAGCGTACCGAAGGTAACGATCTGAACCACGCAGTCATCACCATATTTTCTTCTTACATAATCAATAACCTCCTGTCTCCGTTCGAAGCAGAAATCCACATCGATATCCGGCATGGATACTCGCTCCGGATTCAGGAAACGTTCAAAGAGCAGATCATACCGGATCGGGTCCAGCTGGGTGATCCCAAGTGTATAGGCAACCAGGCTTCCTGCGGCAGAACCTCGTCCCGGACCGACCATGATATCGTTGTCCCTGGCATATTTGATAAAATCCCATACAATGAGAAAGTAATCTACATATCCCATGTTTTTGATCGTAGACAGCTCATAATCCAGACGCTTGTTCAGCTCCTCTGTTACCGGATGATAACGCTGCTCAAGTCCCTCATGGCAAAGCTTGTTCAGATATTCCCAGGAGGTAAATCCGTCCGGCACATCATATTTCGGCAGCTTGGTCACACCAAATTCAATCTCCACATGACATCTCTCCGCAATCCTGTGCGTGTTTTCCAGCGCTTCCAGCGCATATGGGAAAAGCCTCGCCATCTCCTCCGGCGATTTCACATAATACTGGCCGCCCTCATAGCGCATTCTGTTCTCATCGCTGAGCTTTTTCTGAGTCTGCAGACAAAGAAGAACATCATGTGGTTCCGCATCCTCTGCCATAGTGTAATGCACATCATTGGTGGCAACCAGATCGATCCCCGTCTCTCTGTGCATACGGAGAAGCTGCTGGTTTACAGTCTGCTGCTCCGGGATCCCATGATCCTGAAGCTCCAGAAAGAAATTTCCTTTTCCGAAAATATCCTGGTAACGTAATGCCGCGATCTTGGCATCCTCATACATTCCACGTGCAAGATATCTGGCGACCTCTCCCGCCAGGCAGGCACTTAAGGCAATGATACCCTCATGATATTTTTCCAGAAGCTCCAGATCCACACGTGGCTTGTAATAAAACCCTTCCACGAATGCCTTGGATACAATTTTCATCAGGTTGCTGTATCCCTGATTATTCTCAGCCAGCAGGACCAGATGATAATAACGGTCATCCCCACTTCCCACTTCTCTGTCAAAACGGGAGCCCGGAGCCACATAAACCTCACATCCGAGGATCGGATTGATCCCGGCTTCTCTTGCAGCCCTGTAAAAATCGATCACACCATACATAACGCCATGATCGGTGATCGCCGCACTGTCCATACCCAGCTCTTTTACTCTGGCTACATATTCTTTGATCTTATTGGAGCCATCCAGAAGGCTGTATTCTGTATGGACATGTAAATGTGTAAACTCCAAATTTATTCTCCTTATCGTAAAAAACAGGGCTCCGGATCCTCCCCGCTCTGCACTTTTCTCTGAACGTGCCGGAGCGTGTCTGATCCGGAGCCGGTCAACACCTTGTTATTTTTTAATGTAGATCCTTTTGTCACGGATCTCTACTTTTCCTTCCTTCATCAGATGACCGACTGCACGCTTGAATGCGTTCTTACTGAGGCCAAACTCTCTCTTGATGACTTCCGGTGAGGCATGATCATCAAATGGCAGCACCCCTGCAAATTCCTCGATCACGCTGAATACGCTCTCTGCATCCTCATTGATCTGGATGTAAGCCTTCTGGCGGTCACTGACGTTCATCTTGCCATCCTCTTTCACCTCTGTGACACGAAGATCAAGAATAGCTCCCGGTCTGTACTTGCCTGTTGCCTCCCGTGCCGGGATCAGAGCGGAATATTTATCATCTACCGCAACAAAAACGCCGAAATTCCCACTGATCTCATAGACACGCCCCTTTACCGAATCTCCCGGTACATAAGGAGTTCTGGTGGAAAGATAATGATACACCTTCATGGTTGCACAGAGTCTGCTGCTCTTATCTACATAAAGAGCTACCAGACACTCCTCACCTTCACGGACCCGGTTGGTCTGCTCATGATACGGAAGAAGAAGATCCTTCTCCAGTCCCCAGTCAAGAAAAGCACCGATCCTGGTAACCTGTTTTACCTTAAGGACTGCTGTCTGTCCTACCTGAAGCATCGGCTCACGGGTAGTTGCGATCAGTCTGTCCTGGGAATCCTTATAGATGAATACTTCGATCTCATCACCTGCTTTGGTTCCTTCCGGTACCTGTTTGGACGGAAGAAGCACTCGCTCATTCTGAGGTGCGTTTCGGTCCTCTCCAAGATATATTCCGAAATCCACGGTTTTTACAACCAGTAATTTCTGTTTTTTACCTAATTCTATCATTCTTACTCCTGTTCCTTAAAACTATATATGATCATTTACTATTTGCTGTCTGTCCTGCATTATAACATAAGAGAATTATTATAGAAAGCACAAAAAAGGCAGCTTCGGAAATTTCTTTCCGTCACTGCCTTTTATTTGACATTCATGGGGGAATCTGTCCCCACATTGGGTCAGTCTGTTATTCTGTTGGTTTCTCAACCGGCATCGGGTTCATCATTTTAATGACAAAAAGTACGATCAGCATCAGCACGATTCCCACCGGAAGAGCGATCCATGCTGTTTTTACAAAGCCTGCAACAATATAAGTTACAAAGGATACTGCCGCAGCCAGGATCGCATACGGAAGCTGTGTGGAAACGTGAGTCACATGATCACACTGTGCTCCTGCGGAAGCCATGATCGTTGTATCGGAGATCGGTGAGCAGTGGTCTCCGCAAACTGCACCTGCCATGCAGGCAGACATGGAAATGATCATCATCTCAGGACTGGATTTCTCAAATACCGCAACAACGATCGGGATCAGGATACCAAAGGTTCCCCAGGAAGTACCTGTAGCAAATGCAAGTCCACATCCAACCAGGAAAATAATGGCCGGAAGGATAACTTCAATACCACCGGCAACAGAACGCATTGCTTCTTCTACGAATACCGCTGCACCAAGTGAGTCTGTCATAGCCTTCAGTGTCCATGCAAAGGTCAGGATCATGATCGCCGGTACCATAGCCTTGAAGCCTTCCGGGATGCATCCCATACAGTCTCTGAAATTGACCACACGGCGGATCATATAGAAAATAATGGCAAACACCAGACCAAAAGCACTTCCCATTGCAAGGCCTGTAGAGGCATCACTCTGTGAAAATGCGGTAACAAAATCTGTTCCGCTGAAAAATCCTCCTGTGTAGATCATACTGATGACACAGCAGATAACAAGCACAACGATCGGGATCACAAGATCGATCACCTTTCCTCTCGGATTCGGTGTCGCATCATCCGTTGCATTCTCATACGGTCTTGCAGATGTTGTATAAAGATCTCCGTTCAGAGCATTGATCTCATGTGTTCTCATGGCACCAAACTCGGTTTTCATCAGTACCATGCCAACCATCATTACAATAGTAAGGATCGCGTAAAAGTTATACGGGATGGTTCTTACAAAAATCGCAAGTCCATCCTGTCCCTTTACGAATCCGCTGACTGCTGCTGCCCAGGATGAGATCGGTGCGATGATACATACCGGAGCAGCTGTTGCATCGATCAGGTATGCAAATTTCGCTCTGGATACGTGATGTCTGTCAGTTACCGGACGCATAACGCTTCCTACTGTCAGGCAGTTAAAATAATCGTCAATGAAGATCAGGATTCCAAGGATGATCGCTGCAAGCTCTGCACCCACACGCGTGTGGATCTTTTTGCTGGCCCATCGTCCGAATGCGGCGGAGCCGCCGGCCTTGTTCATCATACATACCACAGATCCCAGGATTACCAGGAAGATCAGGATACCTACGTTATAGCTGTCAGAAAGAACCTTGATGATTCCTCCCTCAAAAATCTGTGTTACCGTTCCTTCAAATTTAAATCCGGAATAGATCAGTGCTCCTACTACAATTCCCACAAACAGAGAACTGTATACTTCTTTTGTGATCAGTGCAAGGACGATCGCAACAAGAGGTGGAAGCAATGCCCAGATCGTTGCATACAGAGCAGGCTGGTAAGTCTCCTCCGCATCCGCAGCCAGCACAGTCAGGGGACTTGCCAGTGCGCCCATGAATACCATTGCCATAACAGACAATGCTGTTCCTGCTTTTTTACTCATTTTTCTCCTCCCTTTTCGGGGACAAAAAAACGGAGGCTGTCTCTTCTTAAGAACACCTCCGGTTAAATAATCCTTATTTAACTAATAGCCCGTCAGAAAATCTCCATTCAGCATATTAAATGCAGATCTCCCGAAGTGCTACCGATAGCGCTCCACATCCGTGACAGTACAACGCATATTCTGCGTTATCCCAGCACCCTGTCATCTGCCTTCCAGAGCACTTCGGCAAATTTTCCTTTCTTTATGAACAGCCTGCCAGGGCCTTCCGTCCATAAATACTGATAAAATCCGCGCCTCTATCTTCTTATCCGTGACCGTTTGCCCTCCGCAGGACTTCCCGGCCATCTTTTTTTCTTTATACTGTAGCAGTTTCCGACATAAATATCAAGTAGTTTACACAGATTCCTGCCATTCAGACCAATATTGTTACTTTTCACTCCGTTTTCAGTAACACGCTTCGCGGAATATTACCAGCGAACTGTAATCCAATATTGCCTTATTTACTGCTCATTCAGCAGCCACTTCACATCCACTCCCAGCACCTTTGCAAACACCCGCAGTTCATAATCTGCCACAAAACGTTCTCCTCCTTCGATCCGGCTGATACTGTCACGCTCCAGCATCACTCCTTCCACTTGCATTTTTGCTGCCAGCGCAGATTGCGACATCCGTTTCATATTCCTCATCTGGCGTATTTTTTCTCCGGAAACGTTCTTTTTTCCCTGATAAGTGTATATTTTCATCCTGCCACCTATTTTAATAAATGTGTTAATGTTCTGCATTTTTCTTGACATTAGCATATATTTCGGCGGCACCTGTGTTAAAGGTCAGCAAATCTGACATTTTCTGCATTTTTCGACAAAAAATGCCGCGGTACTGTTCCGCGGCATTTCCACTCAAGCGGATATTGACGATCCACCATCGGGTCAAACTGTTTTTTCTTCTGATCAGTCTTCCTGTCCTACCTGACCATAATATGCATTTGCACCATGTTTTCTGTAGTAATGCTTATCCTGAAGCTCCTGCGGTGCCGGTTTTACATCCGGATTGATCAGCTCGCAGCGAGATGCCATCTTGGCAACCTCCTCAAGAACAACTGCGTTATGAACTGCCTCATGAGCATCCTTACCCCAGGTAAAAGGTCCGTGGTTCTTACACAGCACAGCCGGTACTGCTTCATAATCTTTGTTTTTGAAATAATCAGCAATAAGAACTCCCGTGTTCTTCTCATATGCCTCTTCGATCTCTCTTTTGGTCAGATTACGTACACATGGTACTTCTCCGTAAATGTAATCTGCATGTGTGGTTCCATAACACGGGATCGATCTGCCTGCCTGCGCCCAGCTTGTTGCCCAGGATGAGTGGGTATGTACGATACCGCCGATATTCGGAAACGCTCTGTAAAGAACTGCATGTGTCGGTGTATCAGAGGATGGATTGTATCTTCCTTCTACTTTATTTCCATCAAGATCTACCACTACCATGTCTTCCGGTGTCAGCTTGTCATAATCCACACCACTTGGCTTGATCACAAAAAGTCCCTGCTCCCTGTCGATCCCGCTGACATTTCCCCATGTAAAGGTAACAAGACCATATTTTGGCAGATCCATATTTGCTCTGTAAACTTCTTCTTTTAATTTTTCAAGCATAGCGCGCCCTCCTTTTACGGTATAGTTGTTTCAAAAACGATGTACTAATCTCTACCGCCTGTATTTATTTTGTAAACTCAACTACTGCGTAAGGTTCTTTATCCTCCGCGTTGAGAACTACAGCTTCTTTATTTTCTGTCATATATACTTCCGGAATGATAACATTATCCAGTACTGCCTGACGTTTATATTCAGCACGAAGCTGACCAACTTTAAAATCCTCAGGCAGATGATCCGCTGCCATCCGGATATACTGACAGTTGTTCACATGATGATTGGTGTCCAGATGATGCTTCTGTACGGAAAAAGCATTCTGCACTTCCCGTTCCTTCGGAAGCGCGATCTTTCTTGGTGCATAATCCATCTCTATTTTTTCGCCCAGATCATAGGGATCTGTATCTGCCGGTGTCAGCTTTTCCGGAAGACCAGTTTCTGTATTGATAAAGGACCAGTAGGAATTGGCCCATGCCAGCTTCTCACCATCCATTGTCTCAAGAATAAAATTACGCATTCCGATAAATCCACGGAATCCATAAGGAATTGTTGTTACTTTTATATTTTCACCAAGCTTCGGATATCGCTTCACGATCACCTGCCATGCAGAAAGTACCCAGGCTCTTTTCTGTTCCTTTAATACTTCCATGCCGACTCCTGTCTGCTCGGATTCAAAGGTACAGCAATCCTGAAAATAATCCAGAACTCCCGGCAGCGTCAGACAGCCATCTTCTCCGATCTCACTGAATCTTACTCGACTCTCAAAACTGTAACTCATTCATGCCTCCTGTCATACTGTCTATACTTTATTGTAACACTTGGCAGGAAGAAACGCACTTGTTTTTTTTGGGGTACAGCGGATTGCGAATATCTTCTTATTTTTGAGTACAAAAAAGTACCTCGCAACTGAGGTACTTAAGAAGCAGGGCTACAAGGATTCGAACCTTGAACTGACGGAGTCAGAGTCCGTTGCCTTACCGTTTGGCGATAGCCTATGTGTTTTGTTTTTCGCTTGCCTTATCGCTTGCGACGGATGTTATTATATAACAGCTTTTTTG